>TARA_R100000808_G_scaffold9709_2_pt1 | contig 16771 bp, 5 predicted proteins | sample TARA_R100000808 | Tara Oceans TARA_R100000808 (sample SAMEA2622852) | marine metagenome | biome: marine biome (ENVO:00000447); feature: marine epipelagic mixed layer (ENVO:xxxxxxxxx); material: "saline water (ENVO:00002010), including plankton (ENVO:xxxxxxxx)" | depth 140 m | reverse complement strand
TAATCCAGATGATAGTGCTGTCTCCTTTTCCTTGCCCTCCTGGACTAATAAACGGGTTTATCCTCTGGGTAGAGAAGACCCTGAAATAAAATCATTGGAAACCTTGCACAGTGAAGACTGGTTCAATGAACGAGTTGCAGGTAAGCCTGCTCCACCCAGAGGGCTAGTCCATAATTTATTTAGATCAGACCTTCATGTAACTTCCGAAGCAGAATATATTGAAGGAGAACCGGTGCATCTATGGGTAGACCCAGGATATTCACAGGTTACTCAATCTGCATATGCTGTGATGGTTGTTCAGATAATAAACAATCGTGTGATAGTTATTGATGAAGTCTTTGAAAGAGAAAAGACAACCGAAGATATTATAGAGATATGTCAGGGTCGACAGTGGTGGAAGGATGTTTCTCAGGGTGTTATAGATGTTGCGGCTAACGCCGCAGGAGAATCAAGACCGGTAGATACATGGCTTCATAAAGCCGCACTATACATGCAATCCCAAAGAGTCGGAATTACGGATGGTATAGAAAGATTTAATACATTTTTGAAAACAAATCTTGAAAATGGTATGCCTTACATGGTATTCAACCCCCGATGTCGTGGTGTAATATCAGAGTTAGGTGGAGGAACAAATCCTTTTGACGATCAGGTCCATGTGTATTCATGGAAGACCGACAGAGAGGGAAACACTATCGGAAAAACTCCAAGAGATGCCTTTAATCATGGGGTTAAAGCTATAACGTATGGACTTGTGATAAACTTTGGATATGCCAGAGCGTCACTGTCAAGTAAAATTATTTCAGTAAAGAGATGGTAAATGTCAGAAAGAGCAAATAGATTAGTAGAACATATCAAGGATACATACAACACTCCAGGTTTTACGACAAGAAGATCCCGAATGGAAGAAGATTATAGTCTTTATCGAATGAATGACTTCGATGCGGGAGAGGGATATCAATCCTATACATCAAATGCTCCAAGAATATTAGCAGACAAAATAGTTTCATATCTGTCACAAGCCAGTATGTCGGTCAAGGTACATCTCGCTCCATCCCATGACGCAAGGGAGTCGGGAGCTTTAAAAGAAAAATTTATTATAGGATCTATGAATTTAGCAGATGAGCGTATGCTAAGGCTCGGTCAGCCTGCATTAAGAGAACAGTTAGCATTCTATATTACCCTTAGAGGGTGGTACGCTGGTCGCGCTGTACTGAACAAACGACCTGATGGTACTACATATATTGATATTACCCCCTTTGATCCACTGCATATAGCGTATGAACTAGACGATGACGGAATTGTATGGCTTGCGCACAAGACAAGAAGGTCACAACAGTCCATTAAAGCTACATATAACAAGGATGTCGAGCCCGCAACACAGATAGATGACGATAGAGGCATTGATATTTGGGATTATTACTCAAGGGAAGAGCATATAATCGTTGCAGACTCCCGTGAACCTCAAATAGTTAAGCCTTCTCTTAAGCATAATATAGTTGATATGGATGGAAAGCCCTGCGCACCTGTATTTTTAGGAGCTGTCGGTCCTGCGCCCTGGCTACAAGACGAAGCATCGGGTGATGATACTGCAAAAGACTACGGAGAGTCCATATTTGCGCAGAATCGTAAGCTATTTAAGGACTTTAACTTCTCAATGAGTGCATATAAGACACTTGTGCAGAGGGCTGTAAGAAGACCTTATAAAATAACGTCACCGGATGGCTCAACTACACTGGATTCAGACCCCTGGAAAGACGGAAGTGAGATCCCTTTGCCTGCGGGTACGGATATCCAGCTTCTCGATGAAGTAACCATGCCAATTAATACCAATGAGTATATAAGTATGGTATCGGGAGAGATACAGAGGGGTGGACTATCGAATGTCAGCTATGGTGAACTGCCGTTTGCGATTTCAGGGTTCGCCGCTAAGATATTACAGGAAGGTTCTGCACATCAGATAGAACCAAGAGTAAAAGCTCAGTCATCATGCTACGTACAAATAGCAAATCTTATTACAATGCAGTATGAAACAGGAGATTACTCTGCGGTTACAGTCAGAGGTAGACATAATGAGCTATCAAACTTCTTTCACCAAGAGATAAAACCCGCCGATATAGAGAATGGAGGTGCATTGGATATAAAGTTTGGGGTAAGACTGCCTCAAGACGATCCTCAACTAATTTCTATGGCACAAATGATGAGAGAAGGACCTAGTCCACTTGCGCCAGATGAGTGGATATGGGAAAATATACTACAAATAGAAGATGTGGATCAGTTTAAAAATGCTATATCCGCGCAATCAGCTCATACGACAGAACCTAAGGCTATGTTAGTAACACTTATAGAAGGTCTTATGCAGACAGGAGAGTCTGAGAAGGCTCTTATTTATATAGATTTATTAAGAAAAACCCTCAAACAGGAACAACAGCAGGAAGCCGCACAGGACTTGCAATTCCAACAGTTGCAGATGGCAACTCAGCAGATGCAACAACAACCACCCGCACCTCAGGGAGCTCCGTCACCTGAAGGTCCGGCTAGTCTTGGTGTACCTGGTGGGGCTGTATCTTCGGCGGCTCAAGGATTTTCACCGACAGGTCCTCCTAATCAACCACCCGTAGGTAATCCTGGATCTCCAGGGCCGAGAACGGACATCGACCAAAGACTCGCGAATTTGGGAATAATAAGGAATATATAATGGCGTTTTTTGATGTAACTATAAGATTTGGACAGGATGAAACAACTCCAACCGCCGGGCGTTTTGCTAAAACAGTAAGAGTAGAAGCACAAAATAAAGAAGAAGCCGAAGCAACGCTGAAAGCGATGTTCGGTGATACGGCGGTTACTTATAGTACAAAAGAATTAAATGATAAACAATGGCAAACCTGGATAGGTACTGACAGGTCAGAAGGTGGCCCTGAAGAACTTCAGAGAAAGGGTTATCCTGATTCATCCAGAACATGGGGTCCTCAGGTATACGCAGGCAGACTGTTGCCTGTTATAAGTTCCGGCATGGCTCAATCCATAACATCAGATCCTTCGGCTCTTGCCGGATCTGAGATAGGTCAAGCCAGAGCAGATTTAATAACTGCCCTTAGAGATCGTATAATGACTCCCCCTACCTCCGGGGAAATAACAGAAGATGCAACAGGTACATTAGACGACACATCTTTTGATCCGAGACAAGCGTTAGGTCGGGGTGGACAGAGTAGTGATTTAGAATTTCAAGATTTTATACAGAATTTTAACCCAGGATTTCACTTCGCCGATGAAGGAGGTAAACCTCCATTGGTTACCCCACCTGGAGGTGGAGGAGGAGGCACTAATGTCAATCCTGATTCACCTAAAATAGAACAACGGAAAATTCAATTTTCACCTGAATCTGAACTTCCTCCTATGACTCCCGCTCAAATGGCATTTGCAAGAAATTGGATGCTAACAAATCCTGACATGTTCGATATGGGTAAGGATGAAATTAGTCCAACCGGAGAACGAATAAACAGACCTTATACTTATGCCGAAAAACTAATGATGGCATTACATCAGTGGGCTGGTTTAATGCCTGAGCAAAAAGCAACATGGCAACAGGCTGTCGATACCGGAGATCTCGGAGGTACTGTACGACCTAGTGGAACAGGTCAATTGACAGCTCCGGGCTTACCTGCTGATCTTACCCCAGAAGTACCAACAGTGATGGACGAGAGGGGAGGAGAACAAACACTATATGATAGAGTATACGATAGAGGTCAATCTCCTGAAGAATTAGCGAGAGAGGCTCGTTATCGTTACAGAACAGAAGAATTATCTCCTTTAGCTGGTTTTAGAGATGCCCTTACAGATAAATATGGAAACCTTCCCGGAGGGGCATTCCAAAGATATATGGAAAGTAAACTCAATCCTTATTATTCAACATATCAGGCGGGTACTCTTTTAGGACATAGGGGTTTGCCGGGAGGAATTGATCCTAGAATGGAAGGAAGGGTAGGGCCTAGAACCTTTGCAGATTACGTAGGAGCAACTGATGTACCTCAAATGGGAGCACAAGCCTTACAGCAGTTTGGAACATTAAGGAACATGGATTTTGCAGATGCCGGAAGTGCATTGGGTAGTGGCTATGTCGCCCCGGAAACCGCAGAAGCAACTCAACGTGCACTGGATCTGCTTTCGGCGGCTCAATCAGGTATGTATTCTCCTATAGCGGCGCAGGCATTTTTTCCGGGAGGAAGACCTACAAGAGAAGATATATTTGCAGATTATGTACGAGCCGGAGGAGGAGGTCCTCCAGGTATTGATTCAGGTGAACTTAGACCTAATTTCCTTAATTGGGCGTCAGGAAGGTGGGGATTATAATGGCAATTAACTTTAACTATTCAGATAAGTTTAAGGATTTCCTAGAAGGAGATACCCGTACAGCATTCTTTGGAGATATTTCACGTAGAAACCTACTTGATACTCCTGCAAGAAGAAGGCAGGCGGAAGATGTGTATCAACAAGCTATGCAAGGTTTTTACGGAAAACTTGGAGAGCAAGCTCTAAGAGGAGATGCTCCTACTTTCCAGTTTACAGATTATTTACAGCAGGAGTTTCCATTTACAGAAAGGTTTACCCAATTAGGAAGGCAGTACTCTCAGGCGTCGAGGCTTAATCCTCGCACCCGTAGGTTATTCTTCTAATGGTATTCCCAAGATCCTTTCCAGATTTTTCTGAGTGGGCAAAGTATGGACCTGTACTTCCTACACCAAAAAAACGAGAGAAAAACCTAGAGTTTCCAAAAGCCGATAATATGCTTTTGCCCGGAGAATCTATAGATAGTAACCTACCTCAACCTTCCCAGCCTACCTTTCTTCATAATGGAAATAGTTTACCCGGAGACATGACAAAAAACATGTCACAGTACTTTGATGACTACGCTAATAGTATTGTTGCTCCAGCGTATAACTTGCCTGAGGGAAGCCTAAAGGTAACAGATCATAAAAAACTTGCCCCTGAGATAGAAAGATTTGAGAATGAAGTAGATTCATTAGGAGGAATGAAGAAAAGTGATAGGATTATATTTGATTCAAAGTTTCTGGATACATTAGAAAAAACTACAGTACTTTGGAATGGATACAAAGTTCCCGATAGTATACCTGTAGGTGACGGGTTCTCATTAAAGTATGAGACTGCATCGGATAGGGAGAAGATTGTAGGTCATTTAGATGCAATGACAAAGTTTATTCAGTCTCGTAATTGGAAAGACGATACAGTTGTTGTGGGATTTGAAGGCATCAAGGAAGTATATGACTTTTTATTCGATACAGAATCGGCAGGTCGGCTTATACCTGAAGAATATATTACTCCATTTACTAATTTTAAAAATGCTGTAGAAGGAAATGATGTAAATATTAGTAATAGTAAACATGAAGGACAGAATCCTGTCTCTCAGATATATTATACTATTCACAATGGAATGTTTCCAAAGCAGATAGATCATATTTCTACTCGCATGCGTGATGCCCTTGTTCCTGTATGGGGAAGACTTGAAGCCCCTGATATATATAAAAAATTTCAATTAGAAAATAATAGAAACCCAACCGCTGAAGAATGGGAAGAGGTAAGCTGGTGGCAAAAAATTGTTGGTCCTTCATTATCTGAAAATCAAATAAGAGAGATGTGGAGAAAAGAAGATCCTATGGGTATTAAATATCCTCATGTACCTGACAATCCTGCATTAGATTTTGGTCCTCCCTTATGGCAACTTGAAGGAAAGCCTAAGCCATTTAGCGAAGAATGGCAGAAAGAAACAGGTGCATTGGAAAAGTTTTTGGCTTATCAACAAGCCCGTGATGCGTCATTAAACATGGCCCCAATGAATCCTTATACTATGCAAGGATATAGTGGATTGGATGTTAGTAAATTGATAGGACCTAAAGGCTTATCTGAAGAATCATCGCCTTTAATTCAAGGTTCAATGGCGCTGTTGGCCCTTACAGCACCTTATCTAAGCAGAAGTTTGGGCGCGATTGCCAATTCGTTACGTAAGATCTCTTATCTTGGATTACCTATAAGCCTTCCGTTTAGAGTAGCAAAACTAGTTACAGATCCTGTTACACGATTCGGAGGACCAATGGGAAGATGGTACGGAGAGCAACAGCTTGAAGAAGGGTATCAACAAGCCACAAGTACACTGTATCCTGTAATACAAGATATGCCGGAAAAATATCAGACCTGGGGAGAAGTGGGAATAGGAATGGGTGGAGGTTTATATAGAGGTGTGCCGATAGGAATAATGTTAGGAAGATTCAGAAATACCGATCTTGTAAAGGCATTTAGACCTGAAATAGAAGCGTACAGAAAATTAAATAATAAATTTACACCTGAAGCCCTTAATAAAGCGATTGATAAAATAAGGATTGTCGGAGATGGATATGAGACTAAAACACCTGAACAAAGAGAGCATCTTAGAAATGCACTGGTAAAGGCTGATCCACTAGGAGGAGACGTAGAGTTAGCTACACAGTTACTTCTAAAACCAGAACTTGTTGACCTAGATCTTAGAGATAGAGCTATGGTTACATATCTTATGAATATTGATGTCAATAAAAATGTTATTCATAAGAACGTAGACCGACTTTTAGAAACTACAAGAAAAAGATGGGATAGGGTAAATTTTGCAAAGTTGAGAACTTGGGGAGATAAAGAAGCTACCACCAGAGAAGTGACTATAGGAACAGTCGCTGAACAACAAGAAAAAATAGCTAAAAGATTACGAACAGAAAAAAATCCGCATTTTACAAGACTTGAAAAAGATCTTGAAAAAGTAACTAAAGAAATAGAAGCAAAAGATACAGAGATAACTAATAGCCATAAGACTGGTTATTACGAGTCGTTTGATAGGGAGTATCCTAATTATATAAATAAATCTAGTTCTAAGAATGAAATAAAAAAAGACACAGCTATATTAAAAGATTTAAACAAACAACGAAAAAAAATACAGAAAGAAATAGATGCCTATACAAAAGTATCTCTTCCTCGACAGGTTGGGCATTGGTTAGATCATTATAAGAATGTACCATTTCGTATAGATACACCGGAAGATGTTGCAAAATATATTGGAGAAGTTTATGGAGATGAAGCAGGAAAATTAACCTTACCATTCCTTAAGGATATGGAAGTAGCGATTAACGATATACATGAACAATTACTAGGAATCCCTGACGGAAAAGGATTTGGTCGACTATTTGATAATATTCAAATATTAGATCAAGATGCAAGAGAAAGATTCTTTAAGCGTACTGGAGGTGAGAGATTTGATATCAAACAAGTTGAGGCGTACTCCGGAGATATGCCTACACCATATCCAGTATCTAGGTTTACAAATAAAGAGGAAGCAACATCTCGACTACTACAACAGTTTGGTTTAATTAGAAAATTTGTATCAATTAATATTGATCCTAAAAGTAAAACAGATCCTCAGGTAGTTGCAGATACAGTTATACATGAAACCACTCACATCTTTGATAATTTTATTAAGCATGCAATATCCCCTGAGGCTTATAGAGGGCATATGGACCCAATAATGAGATGGTGGATAGATAATATAGGTATCAGACAAGATAAACACAAAGGGATTGCCCGTGCTTTTGATTCAAGAGATATCTTTAAGGCAAGAAATAATTACGAAGCTACAGATGTATGGGCGATAGGAGACAGAAAACTAACTGATGAACAAACAGAAGCAATTAGAAAATTACTTACAGATGCCGAAGCTGAAGCATTGCCCGAAATTATTGTAAGATGGCAAAAAAATAAAGGTAAATTATTAACTGGTTATAGTAATAGCGAGTTAGGAACTTATTTAGATATTATAACAAAAGCTATTGGTACAACCTTAAGAAAGGTAAATTTAAGCGGATCAAATTTAGATTTCGTTACTAATTTAGGAGATCAGGTAACCAATGCAGATATCAATAAAATACCCGGCTCAAATATATTAAGATGGTTTTTGGATCCAGCAGAAGGGTTTCCTAAAGACTACGATTTATTAAATGCTGAACGTGGAGCTAAACATCTCGATCCTAGTTCTCCGGGATCTCTAAATTCTCACCAGTTTTTAGATGACTTTGAATATAAAAGAATAAATTCAGAATCAAATAAACATGAACTTTGGGTAGCTACAGCTACGAACAGTCAGTTGAGACGTTTTAAAGAAGTTATAAGATTAGGAAAACCAATAAATGACTTTAATGCCGAAGACTTTTTAGAAGATATTGGGTTGGGAGCTCTTGGAAATAATACCCTTAGTAAACAGGGTGACGAGATTATGTCTAGGTTTTGGGCAGAATATATAGATCCTGAAAACCCTCCTATTACTTCAGTCCTTACTGAAGGAGAGATTCAGTATAGAGGGGTAGATGTTTCTAGTGATAAATTTTTAAGAAGCCAAAGAATATCTGACTTATTTGCACAGTTTGGCTCTCAAGAATCTTTGGCAAAGAGAATAACTAAATTGCATAGCTGGCAAGGGCGTCGCCCTGATCCAGACCTAGATCCAGAGGTGACAAAAAATCTAATAAAGGGTATGCAAATAGAGAATGACTCGATAACAAGAGCAAGAGATATTTTACTTCAAAGATTTCGCTATACAAGAAGTCCGTTTCAGGGTCTAAGAGATCCCAATATAGATGAAGTTCTAAACCCTCAACCAAGAACTAATCCCATTTTACAAATTGAACAATATAGCCCTGATGAACTGATGAAATTAAGAGGTCCGTCTCGCATGGGTTTTTATGGTGGAGTGTTAGAACCTGTTCCTCTTACCCGGAAGCAAATAGAATGGTATACAGGACCGATAGGAAGGTTCGATGTTTCTTTATTTATGAAAAGAGTTGGACTCAAGGAACTGCCGTATGACATAGGAGGGTATGATGTACCTCGACCTGGGGATTTAGATCCGATAAATTGGCTTGAACTTGCCAAGAGAACCGATAGGTGGCTTTCGAGTGACCCCGGGGGCACTACTCCTATTTTAGACATATTTGGCACTACTGATATACCAACAGGTCCTTTTGATCCTATAAATCTAAAGCCTGGAGGAAAGACTATGGGGGTAGAAATCTTCTTAAGAGACCTTCTGAATGATGAGGTGACAAGAGATACTCTCATTCGTACAGGACAGAAGGACATACACACACAAGAGTTTGAGCTGATGGTGAAGATGCAGAATATTTTAAGACTGATAAATATATATACCAACAGAAGACTAGACGATATTGTAAAAAACGAAGGTATTGTAGACGATACAGTTGCGGGCGCATGGATAAAAAAATTTTCAGATAATAGAGATTCGTCAGGTATTTACTCTGCTATTGTAGATGCAAATAATTGGAGACTAGAAGATGGTTCTCTCAAGGCAACTCTATGGTGGAATAATAGTAACGCCGCTAAATATATAGGATTTACAGCAGACCAGGACATGGCTACCCTAAACAGCGTTTTTGGAGATGGAGTATTTTTTCATACTGCTAGTACTTGGAATAAAAATTTTCTAGGAGATCTTGGAACCAGATATAAAAATATTCAGAATATACCTCGATTAGCAGAAGCACGTAGGCTTGGCTTTGATTTACCTGAACTTAAGAAACTTGTAAGAGGTGATTCAGGCTTTGAATTTACCGAAAGTTTAGTTCAGGCGTCAATGAAGGCTTTATATCTTTATAATCCTAAGCTGTATAACCCAACTAAAGACTATCAGGCACAAGGAATATTACATGCAGTTAGATTAAATGTACCTAATGGTAATCATATATTTCTTGATAGTACCCTTCCGGTAGAGGGGATTAAACGGGAACTAGAAACTCCTTCAGACTTAGAATTTGTTTCTGATCTACCAGAGCCTTCTCAGTGGGCAGGCGAGCTAGTGAGCGGAGGGCTTGAAGTGTTACAGCAATTTAATAAGCACATAAAAATCCGTAAGCCCGGTGAACTTGAAATAATTGGAGATCTTGGGGCAATAGATAGTTTTAGTTATGTAGATCTAAATCATAATTATTCAATAAGAAGAATGATGGACCTCCATGAATTAGGGGATAAATATGATTCACGGATAGACGAATACCCCTGGCGCACATCTCACCTAACAAAGGGCATGAAGAGAGATGCAAAAATTCATACAATGATAAGCACTATAAGAGACTGGCAATATAAATTTGGATTCAAGGGAGATCCATCTTTACTTAGCCCTCAGATAACTAAATACGGAAAAAATAGACATTTAAATACAACTAATCCTAAAGAATTTCCTACAATAAGATTAGAGGGGCAGTCATTCGAAAGTTTATCTGCAAGGGAAAGAGCATCTCATTTTATTCCAGATAAAGATATATATGGAAATCCTATACTACCATTAGGAAATTATCATAGACCTGGATTAATCTTCAGAGAAGACGCATATAACATTATGATGGGTAGTTACGATCCTGAAGCCCATCGAGTAATTAGAGATTATCAATTAAATCCTATTAAGCCAACTGTTGACAAGTTTACTATTGATCCTGAGGCAGAACAACGAGCAATTAGAAATATAAACGACGCGATGAGCACCCAATATGATGGGTATGCTTTAAATTTAGAAAACAGAACTCTATTAGATGATATTTTAAATAATAAATATAATGATTTCTTCGATATCTTTGAAAGGTCTACAAAAAAAGCAATGATGCAAGCTCAATATATTATTGAGAATAGTGCACTTGGGCAAATTCCTATAGTAGAAGAGCTTAGACCTATGGCAGGCATGATGGGGAATGCACCGGTTAGAAGCGGACCGGAGCCGGTAATGAACAGAGATTTCAGTCAAGCAGGGGCTGGATGGAATATATTTGATTATGTAAGGTTACTAGAGTCAAATGGAAATGATCAGACATATGAAGGATTCTTAGTAACTCAATTTCAAAAGAACTCAGGTACACAAAGAACTCTTGATTGGCATGATTATATTAATAAAACTGTTGGTCATTCAAGACTATCTTTACTTGAAAGTATTTTAAGTAGAAACGATTCCGTTCTTGATATGTTAGATATGAATTACTTACGTATACATGAAAATACATTCAGGGACTTAATATCCGGAACTCAAGATGAATGGACTGAGCCGCTTGACGCTATAGGGCAATTTAATAAATTTAATGAATCAATGAAACCCCTCTTGGAAAATGCTAAAACAACTGTAGAGTCATCTGCTTATTCGAATTGGATGGAAGATTTGTATAGAAGATTTTTATTGCCTGAAGGAATTAACAGGGAAGTTCGTTATACAGATATATTAGATAAATTTACAGGAAAGAATGGGGTTATAAACGGAACGGGTGATTGGGATGATCCTATAAATAGTGTTTCAATGTTGCTTGATCATGCAGTAATGTTTAATCGTTATGTAGAAATGCTTATGCAAGAGTATGGAGTAAAAAAGGGGCTAAAACCAAGTAGAGACTATGTCGATGCTATTGATAGGGCTAGTCGAATGAGCCCTGATGAAGGACTCTATTCGGTGAAATTATTAAAGGATTTAGATCCGTCAGAACTTCAAAAAAGAATAGCAAAAAATAAACATACAGCAGAAAGAAATAAAATAAGTAGGATGGGAGTATCCCATCAAGAGTATCCTCTATCAGAAGAAGATCAATGGGCTGGTCTTGGCATAGAAGATCAAATTGAATTAGTTCCGAAATTCACCAGAAACCCATATAAAAACTCGTCTAGAATGGGGCATATTAGAGAGTGGATATGGAATAACTATGCAGACGCTAACGCCTCTAAGCATGGTAAAAGTATAGCTGAATTATTTGAAGGATATAGAAAGTGGGTAAGGGAATACCATAGTAAGACAAAACCAGATCAAACCCCTAGAAATTATATGGGAGATTTTGTTTCCAATGAAAAGCCAGTAGGTAAGTATTCTGAATATATAAGGAATAGACAGACAAGTTTCCAACAAAAACAACTTGTTCAGAAGGAGTTACTCCTAAAGACAAGTTTAGGTATGGATAATGCAATTTCAAGAGCCTTTAACTTGGAAAGAACTACAGATTATGTAAAAAATTCATTCTATGATAATTATGTAGCAGATTTAAATAAAAAAGGTATTAGAGCTGGTAGCCATAATTCTCAGCAGAGATATCAAGATTCATCTTTTATGAGTAGAGCTCCAATACTTTTTGCTCGTGAGGCGGAAGATGCAGAAAGAATGGTAGTAGAAGGAACAAATAGGTATACGACTATTGATAACGGAGCTAGACCTAATCCTAAAAGTGCAGACTACGAAGATGGCGCTGAAGAAATAAGAGAGGCTTACGATATAGAAAAAGGAGGAGGATTTGAATTTAAAAGAGTTACTGACCCCTGGGAAGACGCACCTAAAGATAAGGATGGAAAAAGTATAGGCAAACTAAATGGGGAAGACATTGATCAATTATCAAGTCCTTTGACAGATGCCCAAATGGAATTACAAAAACGTATAGATATTTTGAAAAAAATAAACGAAGAAATAGGTGACGCTCCCGTTGAAAGCCCTAAAAAAGCAATAGCAAAATCTATTCAAAAGGTAAATAAAGATTATTATGAAATTGAATGGGGAGGAGAAAAGGATCATGTACCAAAATATGTAGCAGATATTATTAAAAAGGATGGAGCAATAACTTCAACTGGAGAACTTTCAAGACAAGCAACTGATGAAATAGCGAACGCATGGAGAGGCAGGGTAACATCTTGGGTTTCAAGAGAAAGAAAGTTAAGAGATGCAACTCAGACTGAGCTTGCAAGAAAGAGAAAAAAACCTGCGGCAATTTTCGCTCAGGATCCCTACGACATAAAAAGGCTTCCGATAATAGCAAAGGCTCAGGGAGAAGCTCAGATAGAAACAACTGTCACAACTCCTGAAATGACTAAAACAGAATTTTATGCTGTGTTTAAAAGTGGTTGGGATAAGATTGCAGATATATCTGTAAGGGATAACTATTATCAGGCGGGAACTGCTAGGCGTTTTGCAGATGGACTAAGAAAACTTGTAGGAGTAGATGCAGATATAACTAAAGCAAGAGCCGAATGGAAAAGAACTAAAGGTCAAATATTAACAAGCGGAGAACTAGATGCCTTAGAAGTTGTATTCGGAAAGGAAATAATAGATGAACTTGCAAAAGCACAAAGGTCTTCCTTTGGAAATCTTTGGGATTTTGTAGTAGGTGTTTGGAACATACCTAGAAGTGTTATGTCGTCTATTGATCTTTCGGGATTACTTAGACAGGGAGGAATTTTACTGGCTCCTTATCCTAAAGAATGGGGAGCTTCTATAGGTCCCGCGCTTAAGGCTATGCTATCCGAAGGTAATATGCACAAGGTAAATGCAGAGATGGAGTCTCATCCGTTGTTCAAATACTTCCAAGATGTCGGCGAATTGTACTTTGCAAGAGATACTCTTTATGAAAGAGAGGAAGCATTTATATCAGGAATAGCAAATAAGATTCCTGGAATTTCTCATAGTTCAAGATTTCATGCCACTTTCTTAAATGCTCTTAGGTTTAAGTCTATGTTAGCCGCGTATAAAAAAATGATCAGTGAGGGGTATAAGCACGATACTCCAAAAATGAATGTAAATGTTAAGCAATACGCCAAGTTTGTAAATTATGCTACAGGTAGAGGGGATCTAGGTAAGATAAAGATATTCGGCAGAGAAACAGGATTCGATCTAAATAAAATAGCTCCAGTAACCAATGGTGTTTTTTGGTCTGCAAGACTTTTTGTTTCAAGGTATCAAGTTCCCCTATCCATACTTATGGCTCATAATGCCGGAGCGAAATGGGCTCGAAATACAATCATTTTTGATTTAGTTAAGACATCTGCTTTGATTGGAATGGTAATAGGTATAATGAAAGCGGGAGGAGCTGATGTTCAAGATGATCCTGAATCTACCGATTTTGGAAAGGGAAAATGGGGTCCTCAAAGAATAGATCTAAATGCAGGTTACGGAAATATAATCTCAAATACATGGAAGATTATATCTGGTAAGACTACTAATGCACAGGGAGATTCTGTTCCTGTCTACGGGGGAAGAGGCAATCAACTCTTAAGATTTCTGAAAAGTAAAACTTCTCCTCAATTTAATATAGCACTAGATATGATAAGAGGAAGAAACTACTACGGAGAAGATATAGATTTAGCAGATCCTGATTCCTTAAGAAATGAAGCCGGGAACAGATTTGTACCACTGGCGTTACAAGAAGTGAGAGAAGCTGTAAACATGCCCGGAACTCTTCTTATCGGAGAAGGGGAAAATTGGAAAAACGAATCAGTTGGATGGTTATCATTATTGTCCTTTGTTGGAGGTGGTTCAAATTCTTACCATACAAAAGAGGATTTATCTGAAGCTGTATTTGGCAGAGGATATAATCAACTTTGGCCCTACGAAAGAAAAATTATAAGTGCAGGTATAGAAATGGGAGGACAGTATCAACCTGACAAATGGACAATGTTACTATCGGAACAGGAGTACCTTGAGTTTCAGGCATTGAAAAAGCTCGGAGAACAATATGAAGCAAGTATAAAAGCTCCTAGAACAGAGACCAGAAAACAATTAATAAGACAGGTCAGCGATGAATTTTTTGAAATAAGAAGAGATTTTAGAAAACAAAACGACATGATATATAAATTACAGGCTCGTGAAAATAACTGGGATATAGACAATGATGAGAGACAGGATATTATATATCATGCTCCGAATGAAGATCCTAATATTGCAATAGCTTGGACTAGATATAAGCAAATAGCAAGGGAATACGAAGCCGCAGGAGAAGGGGAACAGCTAAGAGTTCGAGGAGAAGCTGGAATATGGGCAAGATTTGAAGAGGAAGTTGCTCCTAATGTTTCTGAACTTCAGTTGAATTATCTTTATGCAAATATAAATTACAAGGCAATCCCTGAAGAAATACTAAAGCATAAAGATTTATATGATGCAATAAGTACTCTTGGTCGATTTGTTAAATCAGAAGAAGCTAGAAATATAATTGACAAAGTACATGCACAAGACTATCCAGAAGGAGTTACTCCTAATGAAGCACCTGATAGGTATAGATTCAATCAACCTAGAATAGAAGCTATAGAGCAGAGATATCCAGAAATCGCAGATCCAAACGCTTTACAATAATACTCTATTCGTACTAATATATAAGAAACCTATAAAAATTTTGTGACATCTGTAAGGTGTTATAAGACAACTGTGGAGGCTTTAATGGTCACAGAAAATAATGTTCCAGAACAGGATTCGGCAGAATCTACAGGTGCAGAGCAGGTACCTCTTCTTAATGAAGAGTCATCTAGTGAACCTACATCTGTAACGGAAGCAGTTCCCCAAACTGAAGAACAGGCAGTAGATACTGCACAGCCAACGGAGACAACTATCTCCGCTACGCCTAGTGAAGGTACATCTGTTACAGATCGAACTTATAGTCAAGAAGAATTTCGTAAACTACAATCTTCAAATGATAAAAGAATTGCGGAACTTGAAAAGGCTAATAAGCAGATGGAAGAACAGGCTTACCAGGCTAGAAAACAAGCTGAAGAGAGTAATCTTAATCAGCAGGTAGAAGTATATCAAGAGCAACAGAGACAGAAGTTGATAGCACAAGGGATGGATGAGATGACTGCTCAACAGATTTCGCAAGAACAGAGTGCCTTTGCAAAGAGAGCGTTTCTGACAGAAATTGCAAATCGAGAGACTACATCTCAAAATCAAAAACTGATGGGTGAGATAAATCAGCGTTCTCAACAGGCAAGAGCTTATGAACTTGCTACTCAGAACGGAATTAATTACTCAGAACTTGATGGTATCTCTGATCCTGTAGCTATGGAAAAGGTTGCTAAGGCATTGGGTAGAGCCGCAAAGCTCGAACAACGCTTACAGTCAAACACTTCACCTTCTACATATGGAACTTCTCAGCCGGCAGTAGACGTAGCACCAACTGACGCAGAATCTATTATTGATAGATATAATTCAGGAGATCCTGGTATTTCTACAGAGCAGGCGAACTCCGCCGCTAAAAAATTAGGAATGCCTGATCTCATATAGAGAGTAAAAAAATGGCACAGACACAGACTTCAACAACGGGGAATCTGCAAAAAATGTCTCGTATCATGCTTACAAAAGCACGATATCAAGAAGAACATAATATGCCTTGTGTAGCACTTATAGATAGAATAAATCTAGCTAACGGGCATTATCAAGTAGACATCCCAAAAGTTGAACAAATGACTGCTTCCGATCTAGTTGACGGGGTAGACTTTATTGATTCAGAGGAAATCTCTCCATCAATAGTTTCTGCTACTGCGGCGGAAGTTGGAATCAAAGTCATCGTAACAGATAGACTACTAAGACAGAACAACGAATCTGTCTTCTCAATCATAGGTCGCCAGATGGGTGACGCTATGGCAAGAAAAAAAGACACAGATGTAATAGCACTTTTCTCAGCGTTCAGCACTTCTTATGGTGCAGACAACGCTCTGTTTAATCTAGCTAATATATCAGGTGTTATAGGTAATGCTAAAAAAGAAAAAATCGGAACAGATTTTATCGTGCATCACCCACTTGCAGTATGGAAAATGACTAGCACAGTAAACAACTTACTTGGAACATATACTCTTCCGGATGCGTTTCAGAAACCTCCTGTAAAAGAGTTTTGGACAGGTATAAAATTATCCGGAGTTCCTATTTTTGAAGATGGTAACATCGAAAAGAATACTAATGATT
>TARA_R100000808_G_scaffold21849_1_pt1 | contig 16857 bp, 16 predicted proteins | sample TARA_R100000808 | Tara Oceans TARA_R100000808 (sample SAMEA2622852) | marine metagenome | biome: marine biome (ENVO:00000447); feature: marine epipelagic mixed layer (ENVO:xxxxxxxxx); material: "saline water (ENVO:00002010), including plankton (ENVO:xxxxxxxx)" | depth 140 m | reverse complement strand
TGTACTCTTGGTAAGGGAACAGACTGGTGTACGGCAGCTCCTGGATTAAACTACTTCAAGCAATACTACGAGGAAGATGATCCTTTATTCTTCATCGAATCCAAAGATACCGAAGAGAAGTGGCAATTTCATTATGGCTCACGCCAATTTATGGACGTCAACGATCATCAGGTGGACAGAGAAACGTTCGAGAACCTTCACCATGTTTTAATGTCTGCGCTGGAAGAAAAGGGTTACGAAGAGAGATATCCAAAAGTGTTTGAACACGAGCACAAGGATTATCATCAAGAAATGAAAGACCTCATCGAAAGAGAGGAAGAACTTATAGATCACAAGATGATTGAAATCAACGGAAGTGTCGATGACGACGTAGACGCTCAACACTTTCACGCAGAGTGTCATGTTGACTTTATTTTTGATCGCCCCGAAGGTAAGTACGCAAGCGCCGAAGTTGCAATGGGCCCAGAAGAATATGATATGCTGGCGGAGAAATTCACCACCGAAGCTGGTGAAGTTATTTATGTTGCTTCAAACAATCAGGATACTGGTATGGATGACAACATGGAAGATTATATACAAATAGTCGAAACTGACAGATCTATTAAAGTGGGCATTGCATCTTGGTATAGTGATTATGCTATGGATGGCGACGGTGTTGAAAGCGCCTTTGAAGGCGTAAAAGACTTCTTTGATAATGTTCGTTACGGAATTGACAGAAATTATGAAGACATCAAAGAGGGTATCCGTGCATTGCTCATTAGCTGGGAAATGCTCGACGGAACAAAGTATGATAAAATACTTGATGCAGGAGAAGAAGCCCACGAGGAATTCGAGGAACAATTTAAACCACTCCAAATGACAATGGATGCAGACGACAGGGAAATAAGAATTAATTTTACTTTCCCCAAAGGACCAGAAGCACAAGACGTCGTTGGCTATCAACTTGGCGTCGGAATGCAGAGGCTCAGAAGGTTCATATTTAGAATGGGCATCAAAGCGGCAGCAAACAAATTGGGTGATGAAACCAAGCAACCAACACAACTCGGACTTCCGGGAACTGACACCGAAGAACAAGAAACCGATGCAGAGAAATTAAACCAACTTGCTTGGCTCTTGAGCGCAAGCAACGCTTATCTGAAGGCGATGGATTCTGCAGCAGAAAACGTTTATGTTCGGATGGATGCCAATGCTGGCCAACTCCTTGCTTGGAATGATATGTTCTTCGAAGGAATGAAGGCTGTTTCGCGGAACTACGAACTTGTGCAAAAGGCTCTATCGAAAGCACTGGAATTTGTGGTTATAGAAAATCCAGAAGACTTTCCAATGCCGGACAAGAAAGAAAAAGAATTAACTGAAATTATAGCTGACGAGGTTGTAAAAGCCATGACAGAGATTGAGCCTTATCAAAAGAAGGCCAGAAAATGGCAAAAGCGAGCTTTGAAACTAAATATTAAAGGCGGCAATAAATATTTGACCAAGGGAATGAAGATTGCTTCAACCAAATTGGGTAAGTCTGCCCCACCAGGAGGATGAGATGAAATTACATAAAGTAAATAACAGGAGAAACGAAAGACTTTTTAAAAGGCTGACTGAAGGATTCGGCCCAGCTGGTATTTCAAATCTTGCTGATTATGAACAAAGACAAGATCATGATGAGGATGATTCTATTGACAACACTGAAATGATGGAAAACGAATCCATCGATGAAATGATTGAACAGCAGCCCTAAGCGAAAGTTCTCAACTTGTGACCAAAAACATTTTAATTTTCACCCTCCTCATTTGTATAAGCCACGTTATTTTTTGGTTTCAAGTGAACGGGCAGTTCATGTGGAGCTTTTTTAAAGAAAATCCCCTCATCATTGCCCTAATGGGATTACCATCAGGCTACCTCGTCATCATTGCAGCAAAATATGGCTATGAATACTTCGATGGAAACATCTGGCCATTAAGAATTGTGGGTTTTTCGCTCGGAACCATCATTTTTTCGATACTGGCGTATACTTGTATGTCCGAAGGGCTCACTTTGAAGACAATATTGTGCCTCATACTGTCCCTAGTCATCATTATCATCCAAATAGCCCTTTAAAAGAGCATAATGCATGTTATAATACTACTTACTATCTGTTATGCATAACAAAAACACCATTCACGAGCTTATAAGGGAGTTTTACCCCTATGCAAAGGAAAAAATGGGCTTTAACAAGCCATGTAGAGTCTTTTTGCGCGAAAATAAGGAAAATTACGCTGATCCACTCGGAAAAACGGCATATTATGACCCACAGGGTATGGAAATACACCTTTTTACCACCGGACGGCACCCAAAGGACGTCATGAGGAGCTTTTCTCATGAGCTGGTCCACCATACCCAAAACTGCCGAGGATCACTGGATTCTGTCGGGCCAACGGCCGAAGGATACGCCCAAAACAACAAACACCTTCGAGAAATGGAAAAAGAAGCCTACTTAGAAGGGAATCTCTGTTTTAGAGACTGGACAGATACTCGCGAGAAGAATAATCAGGGAATAGCGAAACACCGAGGGGACGGAACAAACGATCAGGGCTCGATACCGCTTAGAAACAACGATAGAGAGGAGTGGCTTGGGCCTGCAGGAAACCATTCTGCCCACTACTCCAAAGGAAACAGGGATCCATCATGAAAAAATATCTAAACAACAGAAATAAAAAATTATTCAACAAACTATTTGAAAATCAGGGCATAAAGGTTAAAGAAATCGGAATTCCAGAGAAGACCGCTTGGTTAGCAAAGGAAGAAAGCCTAGACGAAGAGTCCGAGGTAAATACAGCCGGCATAGAAAGGCTCTTGACTCAAATAAGTGATAAGCTCGACACACTCGATGATATCGACATCAGTATTGATTATTTAACTGCTGCACTTACCGGCATCGATCCCGACGTGGCAAATAAAGGACAGGCCGTTTTTGGCAGAGAAGCAGAGCCAGTCGTTAATGTGAAAGAAGGTGAAGGGCATGTTGTTATATCACCAGATGATGAAGACGACGAAGAGGATAGTGAAGATTATATTGACGAAGCTCAGGCATTAAGAGGCGACAGCATTGCGAAAATTCAAAAAACCCTCCGGCCGGTAGCAAGCATTTTAAGGACAGTTGACACTCCTCAAGAAACGGCTCAGGTGGTCAACTTTTTGCTGAAGCACATAGCAGAGATGTCGAAAGGGCAACTTACAAAACAAGAGATGATGGTCGCCCTAAAGAATCTTGTTCAAGATCTAAATGAAGCGAAAGCTTCAAAAATAAAATAGAAAGGTGGTGATATATTATGGCAAATCCAAGACGAAGGCGAGAACGGAAAGCAGCAAGGGAGGCAGCAGCGAAGGCTGCAGCTAAATCTGCTGAAGTTTCCATTGCGGCCGAAACTGAAATCAATTTACCAGAAGTGGAAAAAATCTCTGAAGAGGTTTTAGAAATTTCTGAGGATTTATTGGAAAATGCTGAAAGTTTGTTAGAGTCTACTGAAGAATCATTAGAGGCTAGTGAGCCGTTAAGCAAGAAGAAAACATCCTCAAAAAAGAAAACTTCCAAAAAGAAGGTTTCCAAAAAGAAATCTCTAGGAAGAATTAGTCTTTTTGGCAGCGAGGATGACTAAATGATTGATTTTGATGGTATGACGAGGAAATTTCTCCTCGGAGAGAGAAAGCAAGCCGGCGCAAAGGCATATTTGAGAGCAATACAAGATGGCTTGAGGAAATTGAGACCGGTCTCTCAATCTCAGGCAGTAATGATTGAAAATATGATATCTCAGATAAAAAGTGTAGCCAAGGAAGTTATTTCTCTTCAGGAGAAGGTCAGCCTATTAGAAGAGCAGATAAGTGTACTTGAAGAAAGTAAAGATAAGGAGTAATTGATGGGTGGCCTAGCAGGACATATGTCTCATTTATATGATAACCCTGATCTCACTTTCGGAGAGATAGAGGATATTTTTATTAAGGCGAGCTCTGGTGCCCTCGTTGGCACCGAGAAGACCGATGGTCAAAATATCTTCCTATCTTATTCTGTTAAAAACAAAAAAGCCGTGGCTGCACGGAATATAACTAATATCAAAAAAGGCGGCATGACCGCATCAGAACTGGCCGATAAGTTTGCTGGGCGAGGTAATCTGGAAAAATCTTTCACAGATTCCTTTGCCGCCTTTGAAAAGGCAGTCAACATGTTTCCACTAGAGAAGCAAATAGATATTTTTGGCCCTGATGCAAACATATGGTACAATGCCGAAATTCAAGATCCTCGCACATCGAATGTAATTAATTATGATGATAAATCCCTAACTATTCATCGAGTGGGCCATAAAGAGTTTGATAAGCAAAGCGGCAAACCACTAGATAAAGATGTTTCCGCCCACGCCGAACAACTGGAAGATGCACTGGGCAATATACAATCTAACGCGGGTAGGGAAGAATATAAGGTTCAAGTAAACGCCTTAAAAAATTTGGACTCTCTGGGTAATGATGAGGCGCTAAATGTTGCCCTGTCTCGTCTCTTTAACCTGATGGAGTCAAATCATCTTACAAAATCAAACACAGTAATGGACTTTTTATCTAAAAGGGTTAAAGAAGTTATAAATAAGGTGATCCCGGAAGCGGATGATGATCTAAAACACGCGGTACTCGAAAGAATTTTCAAAGTAAAGGGCTCCAACCTAAGAAAGATTATTAAAATGATCGACCCTGAAGACACCGCTCAGATCAAGAAAGTTCGAAACCTCATCGATAAGGCTGCCAAGGTAGCTACTGCTTCGATTTTCCCTCTAGAAGATATTGTTCACGACTTTTCCGTAGAAATGCTGAAGGGTTTAGAGTCCGCGTTTGTATTAGACAACGCTAAGGAAGTTAAAAGATTGAGAAGTGAAGTTGCCGAGGCGATAAAAGCAATCGAGAAGTCAAACAACGAAGAGGCTCTTGGGATTCTCGCAAAGCAAATGAAGAAGCTGAAAGATGTTGAGAATGTATCTACTGCAGCTGAGGGTTTTGTTTTTGACTACGACGGTGTTTCTTATAAGTTTACTGGCAATTTTGCACCAGTTAATCAACTGCTTGGACTGTTTAGGTATGGCCGTGGCAACGTTCCAGCAATGCAAATTGACCTAGAAGAAGACTTGGGAGAGTCAGGGGTCAAGGCAGATGTAGCCTTTATTCCAGGTTCATTCAAGCCACCACACAAAGGTCACTTAAAGTTGATGAAGGATTACCTAAAGTATGCCGACAGGGTTGAGGTGTTGATATCTGAGCCTAATATGGGAGGCGATAATGTCCGATGGATCAATCTGCCCCCAAGGAAAGAGGGTGATGCACCTTTGGAGCTAATGATTGATGCAGATACTGCGGCGGACTTGTTTGAACATTATATTGAGCTTGAAGGTCTCTCTGATAAAATAACCGTTCCAAGAATTTGGAATGGTGGCTCTAACAACCCAATACAATATATATTTGGAAAGATTTCTGACTGGGAAAGTCAAAAAAAGAATATGAATGTTGTCCTCGGCGTTAGCACAAAAGACGAGGGCGATGAGAATAGATTTAAGGATAATAAATCAAAATCACCATTTAAAGATCAGGAGTATGTTAGAGTAAAGGATATTCCGCTGCCGCCTGACCCAACCAAACTTCGGGCGAATGATTTTAGAAAGTCAATTGCAAAGGCTTGGTCTACTGGCGATCTGGGCTCTATATCCAGATTCCTTCCTGAAAAATGGGTGGCTGCTCATGAAACACCGGCGAAGGCCGCGCTAGACTTTATAGATATGATTGGTGACGCGCCGGTAAAAGAGAAGGAAATAAATGAAGCTTCATCTTGTGCGGGTGGTGCAATTCAGGGCTCCAGTGGCGGTCAAGAACTTGAAGACACTCTAATTAGAGAAGAGGACGAAGATATGAAAGAATACATGATTAGCAGAGAAGAATTTATAGAGGAGTTGTTCCTTCGGGAAAAAATAAGGGAAAAACTCACCAAAGCCCTTATCAACGAGAAAATAGAAGAGTCCAAGGTTCGTGATGCCATTAGGGCTATGATACAGGAAGAAGTCAAAGATGCACCTTACAAAAGCACAGGGATCAATGAGTTGGAAACTTTGTTGAAAAAGATTATCCCCGTCATAGAACCCGACTATAAGAGCCTGACAACCGCATCAGAACAAAGAGAGTCTTTTCGGGCCCATATTTTAAACGCTGTGCAGAACTCTCTGTCGCCCACAGGCGCGTCGGGTGCCATGCATCGCGATGACATTGGTGTGTTGGATTTACCAAGCGAAGAGGATTTCGGACTTGAAGAAGATGGGCCTAAAGAGGAAATAAATATTGCAGTTAGTGATGATAAATTTATTGACATCGACGAGAAGCCGCCAACAGAAGAGGATGAGGAAGAGAAGGAATTTTCACTAGAAGGTGAAGAAGAGACCGGAAGAAATTTTGCTTCTATGACTTGGGGCCGCATTGAAACAAACATTGTTGACTCTTATCGCAAACTATCGAATAATAAAGATCGCGACTTGTTTTATGATTATCTAATCGCCAATTTGAAACTTTATTTTGATAAATTTGAAGATGAGCTTTCCTCCATCGTCGATGAACCAGAGAGTGACATCTATGATCAGGAGACTAATAAATCTCCAGAAGAAGACTTTGAACTAGGCGACGAAGAAGCAGCGATTTAATCGATTTAAGTCTTCAACCCAACAAAACTCCACAGGACAGCAGGCGATCAGCCTGCTTTTTCTTTTAAGTGGCCTTCTAAGAAGGAAAAAAAGAGAGCCCCGAAGGGCTCCCTTGAGATATGGATACTATCGGGGCTCTAGTTTATATGACTCACACGAGTGAACATTTGTGCCTTCCCCGTCGACTTCGAAAAATCTTCTTCTTCATCCAATTTTAAAACCTGACTTTGGTTGACCATGTGATGCATGTTCTCGTCTCTATATTCTCCGATAGTTATCTGAGGATAGAAATCTAGGTCATCAAAAAGGGGTCCGCTATTGGGCCCAAAGCCATAGGAATTGATTTCCCTAACTTCTCGAACGACCTTCAGGCGATCTCCTTGTACGGCACTGGGGGCTACTGCAGTTAAGTTCCCCACCCCGTAGATAAGTAAGATTTTAAGATCTGGATCTTTTCTTTTTGCACCTATCGCGTTAGCAACACAGTCCTTTGTCACTTGTCGGATGCTCGTGGCGAGAAGTATTCTCCATCTATCGCCATTAAAGACGTGGATCTCGCCCATAGTATCTTTATTGGGCTTTTCACCCCCCGATTTCCAGCCAATCGCATTGTTGCCTGTTTTGGCTAATGCGAACATAGAATCTTTATCACATGGCTTGCTCAACTTCCCTCCAGATCGAGATTGAAGGCCCTTCTTTAACTCTCTCTCGATACGGTCCCGGCGCCACGCGCATTGGGGAAGTTGTGTCTTATACACATTCGCACAACTGGCAGCCCACTTGTTAATAGACTCCTGCGTGGATAAGTCTGGCCGTGGAATTGGCACCTGCTCTCCGCCGATAACGCCGGCGGGTAACGAAGAAAAATATTTATCCTCCGAAACTAACAGCTGAATGTTTCTCTTCCTTGTTGAATCATCATGAGCCAGTCCGTCAATTGGGTGATCGTTGGAAATCTCTTTCTCCATTCGTTCGGCAAACCGTGGAGTATTGGTACTCTTCCATGTTGAAACAAAAATGCGCGTTACACCCAGATTTCCAAGGGCCCCCTTTCGATGTCGACCATCATCGTTTCTGTAACCCTCGACAACATTCCCTACTTTTATTTCAGACACACAAATAGGAACCTCGTTTATGGGCTCCCCAAGCGAGCTCGTCCTTCCAGAGTCCAATATTAAGACCTCTAAATTATTAACGTGATCTTTATACTGAGACTTTGTTCTTATCTGAGTCTCTTCGTCATTGTTCATTGTTGTTAGGATTTGGTTAAGTGGTACTTCGAAAAAATAATCACTTAAATTTGCTCCCTTTTTCTTGAGATCGGAGCAGATCTTTTTATATTCTTTTCTGTTCATCTTGTGAACCTTTCTGGCCAATGGTGGCCTGTTGATTCGGTTAGCTTTCGTACAACGAAAATTCACCTCGCAAAGCGCGTGATCCCATTGTATCACTATTCCTAAAGGTTGTTAAGTGGAAAAGTAAGCTTTTTTGTAAAAAAATATCAAATAATTTAAAAAGCCTTTAAAAACAGCTAGTTAGGTGATATGCCCAATTTGCCTGCAAAAAGTACTTTACAAACCCTGAGAATTGTAGCATAATAATTATACTCACCTAAGCAATTAAGCAGATCTGCTTATTGGCTAATATGCTTATTAATAATATTATATAAATATAATATATTATTAATATCTAATACTAACAGAGAATATATTATGAAAGAAACCTGGAAGAATAAAAAGTATTTTCAAGGAACTAATAAAAACTACTCAGTATCTAAAGTTCTTAGAGAAAAGAAAAAAGTTACAGATGAGTTTGAAGCTATATTTAATTCTTTAAGTTTAGAAGAAGTTATTTCACTAAAGCTTGAATTAGCTGCTAAGTCTGCAGGATCAAAGATGTATGGTATTCCTATTTATAAATACCTTGACTTAATTGTGAAAGATGCTATTATTAAATACGCCCTCAGTGCCTGTCATTCAAAAGCTGAAGCTCAGAATTTTCTTGGCCTCTCTAGTAAAGATTGGATGGAGCTCTTAAAAGGATTCAATCCTGACCCCTACTTTGATGAAGAAAAATTAGATAATTCATAAACTTTAAGCATACTTATATATGATGGATAGGAGAATGCATTGTTCGGAAGTAAAAGTTCTAAAAAAGCAATAATACCGATTTTAACTTTAAAGAATACTGTATTTTTCCCAAATACCGTAGTTCCGTTATTGGTAGGTAGAGAAAAGTCTCTAAAGCTGATCGACGACGTTATTAGGACAGGGACTGTGTTAGGGGTCATAGCCCAAAAGAGCGCCGAAACAGAAAACCCAGAAATAGAAGATCTGTATGGTGTCGGCACTTTAGCCAAGATTGTTAAATTCTCTAAAAATTCTGAAGGATATTATAATATAATCATCGAAGGCTTATCAAGATTCGAGATAGAGGAGTTTAGAAATACTGAACCATACTTTACAGCAGAAATAAAAGAGCTTCCAGACACAGCTTCTTCAGAGCTCTCGGCCCATGAACTGCCAATTCTTTTTGAAACCCTCAGAGAAACGGCCTATGATATCTGCATGTCTTTGCCAGAACTCCCAACCAGTGTACGGGGATTTATAGAGACGGTGAACGAGCCAGGAATGTTAGCAGATATTGTTGCCAGCAACCTTGGCCAAGATACCAAAGAAAAGCAATCAATATTGGAGACAATAGATGTCGCTGATCGGATGATGAGAGCGTTGGAGCTATTAGGCCGAAAGCACGAAATGCTCACACTTTCAGATAAAATAAATAACTCGGTCAAAGAAGAAATTTCCAAAAATCAAAAAGAGTATTATCTTAGGCAACAGTTAAAAGCCATCAATAGCGAACTTGGCGAAACAGCCGAAGAGAACGAAGATCTTAATAACTTAAAAGAAAAGATGAAAACAATTGATCTACCAGAAGATGTTGTAAAGACCGTTACTAAAGAAATTAAGAAGATGCGAAATATGCAGCCAAGTCAGGCAGAATATAATGTGGCTTTAAACTATGTCGACGCTCTCCTTGAATTTCCTTGGGATACCAAAACAAGAGACAGTCTAGACATAGAGAATGTTCAGAAACAATTGGACGCAGATCATCATGGCCTTGAAAAAGTGAAGGAAAGAATTGTAGAATATTTAGCAGTTCGAAAATTAAAAGACAATATGGCCGGCCCAATCCTTTGCTTGCTGGGCCCACCAGGAGTTGGAAAAACATCTCTTGGGAAATCAATTGCTCATGCCCTTGGCAGGAAGCTGGAGAGAATCTCATTAGGAGGGGTATCCGACGAGTCAGAGATCCGAGGCCATCGCCGAACCTACATCGGCGCCATGCCAGGAAAGATTGTCAAATCATTTACGAAATTACAAGTTAATAATCCCCTTATTTTACTCGACGAGATCGATAAAATGAGTAAAGACCACAAAGGAGATCCAGCTTCGGCAATGCTTGAAGTATTGGACCCAGAACAAAACAATAGTTTTATGGATCACTATTTTGATGTTCCTGTCGATTTATCGGACACGCTATTTATTGCCACCGCTAACGACATAAGTACAATTCCTGGCCCACTAAGAGACCGCATGGAAGTCATAGAACTTTCGGGCTATACTTATGATGAGAAAGAAAATATTGCTAAAAAACATCTTATTCCAAAGCAGGTAAAGAAAAACGGGATTACAGAAAATAATATCATTTTTAGAGACAAGGCCCTTACAAAGTTGATTCTTCAATATACTCGTGAAGCCGGCGTTCGGAGCCTAGAGAGGGAAATCGCCAAGGTGTGTCGCCAAGTCGCTGCAGAAGTAGCGAAGGGAGAGGAAAAGCCTGAAAATATAATTAAGATTATCAACAAAAAGAACTTGGAAGACTTCTCAGGGCCCACAAAGTTCGACATAGAGGCCGACATGCGAGCCCGTAATCCTGGCGTCGCAACCGGCTTAGCGTGGACAGCCGCCGGAGGAGATGTCCTCTACATAGAGGCAACTAAGATGGCTGGCAAGGGAAATTTATTGTTGACAGGGAAGATCGGGGATGTCATGTCCGAATCTGCCAAGACAGCCTTGAGTCTGATTAGGAGCAAGGCTAAGAAGCTGGGGATCGTAAAAGACGAGAAAGATAAGTTTTTAGAGGATGTAGACTTGCACATCCACTTCCCTGCAGGAGCAGTGCCAAAAGACGGCCCATCAGCCGGTATAACTATCAGCACAGCCCTTGTCTCTCTCTTGACGGACAGGAAAATTAGGATTGACACTGCAATGACAGGAGAAACAAGCCTCAGAGGATTGGTGCTTCCCGTCGGCGGCATTAAGGAAAAAGTAATAGCAGCCCACAGGCTTGGTATTAAAAGAATTATTCTTCCTCCGAAAAATGAGAAGGATATGAAAGACATCCCAGAGAATATCAAAGAAGAAGTAGACTTCTTTTTTCCAGAGACTGTGGAAGAGGTTTTTGAATTGGCTCTAGAATAAATGAAAGAGATAGTCAATATTAATAAACTTTCGTAAAAAAAGTAACTACTTAATTACATGAAAAGAAAGCACTATTTCCACATCTTCGGGCCTGACATCATAGAAAACGAAGACGGTGAACTGGTTCTTATAGAAATGAACCACAATTGCTTTTTTCTAACTCCTTATGAATATTTTGAAGGAGTCAGGAATAATGTGAGCAGAGAGGCTCATTCTAGTTATTTTTCCAAAAAGGGCGCCCTCTCAATAATAAAACATGCACAAGAGAATAATTTAAAAAAAGTGGTAGTGTTTTGCAAAAAAAGACACTTTGCTACTAATGTTTACGATGACCTTTTAGAAATCAAAGAAATTCTTGCAAAAGAGGACATATCCTTTAGTGCAATTGGTGTGGATCCGCTAGAAGAAGTTCTTAGTGGGGAGATCGAATTTTCCCAATACAAAGAGAGCCAAAGGCTCATCAAGAGCATGAACGATGATGATACACTTTATATTTCCAATACCCCAATTGAAGGAGAGTTTGAGGATCTATGGAATACCCCGTATAACAAAGGTCAATTTGACAAGTTTTTAAGAAAAGAAGGTGCAATCAGAGTACCCTCCGCAACACCGCACTCGTTTGACGAAGCGTCAGAATATCCAAACTGCGTAATTAAGCCAGTCAACGAAGGGCAGGGTGACGGAGTAACTTTTTACAAATCCCCAGAGACGCCACTACTTTTGAAAAACGAAACCATGCAAGGGTACGAAGTGCCAAAAAAAGCAGAGCACCTTTACACCTATGCAAGCGGATCAGTCACCCCGGTCAGCGGCTTTGATACCAATCGAGCCACCGACATTCGCTCTAAGCTTGCTGTAGCTCCTGATGGAAGATGTTTTCCTCTCTTTACCTATAGGAAGTTTTCGCCCCACACGTTGCCACCAACTCTACCGAACGGCCACGTCCAACCGGAAGCTTTTTTAACAAACATATCTAAAGGAGGCTTCTATGGTTTTTGTAGTGAAGAGGAGGACAAGAAATTTTCAGAATTTGGCAAAAAGGCCGCATCCCTGTACTGCCAGTTTTTGAGAGAGTCTGATACTCCAAAACACATCTTGTGGACAGGTGGATATGATTCTACTTTTTATTTATTTTCGCAGGCCCTTAAAGGAGTGGTAAAGCCGATATATCTGTCCTCCATCGATGCAAGGGAGTCAGAGATCAGGGAGATCATTGCGATGATAAGGCTGAGCCGCCTGTTTAAAAAAACATTCCCGGATTATGCCGAAAATATGTTAGATTTTGATATTGTAACATCAATAGAGGAGGACGCCGAAGTTGAATTCAAGTGCACCCGCATTGGCTACGGAACATCGTTTTCCAAAAGAATGGGGGTACAAAATTCGAGAATAGCTCATTTTGCAAAGTCCCACAGTCACCCGCTGTATATGTGTGTGGAGAACGAACACACCTCAAGAATGAGGAAACTGATAATTGAGTATGTTTCGCCAACGGAAGAAGGCTTTGTAATAAAGCAGCGGGAAGATTTTGATGAGATGGGGAAAACTCTTGATATATTTGAGAACATTATTTTCCCAATATTACATTTAACAAAAGAAGACATGCTCCGCATATCTCATAGGCTTGGCTTCCTCGACTTGATGAGGGAAACATGGACGTGCTGGTTCCCTCGAAAGGGTAGCCCGTGTGGAGAGTGTGTGATGTGCCACGAAAGAATTTTGAAGCCGAAACAGAAGGTTGACAAATCACGACAACCTGTAGTGGTTAGTTATTTCACGAGAAACGGAGACTATCCAGAATTCGCAGAAAACCTCAAGAAACAACTTCGTGCTGCCGGCATTGATTACGAGATCCCGCTTCTTGTCCCCGCTCACGACAGAAGAACCACAATAAACCTAAGATGGAAGCTACTCAATGAGGCTATGGAGAAGTACAATAGACCACTTGTTTGGCTTGACATCGACAGTGACGTGGCCAAAGGGGACCAATTTATAAGATTCTACGAGAATTGTGCAGATAATTTTGATTTTGTGGCAAGAGATAAAATCCATATGCCCCATATGTTTTTCCGAAACGATTCAGAGCTAAGAGAGTTTTCAGGATGGTCTGTTCCGATTGACAACAGGTGGTCAGGAACTCAACAATTTTACAATAACACCGCAGCCGGAAAAGAGATTTTGAAAAAGTGTCTTTCAATTCACGAATACGAGAAAAATCAAAATTGTTATGATGAACAGGTAATCACCCTAGCTCTCAGAAAGGTGCGCCAAAAATATACCGCACTAGGGTTGCGATGTGCAGTCACAACACTACCGCCAGAATTCATTGTCTGCCGCTCGTGGATGAAGAACGAACTGGAACACAAGGAACTTAAAAAACAAAAGATGGATTACGATAATCCTGCTGCAGTGGTAAAGTATATAAAGATAAACACTGCTGATGAAGATCGTGGATTGGGAATAGAGGAGGAGTACTATCATGCACCTTTTGTATTCGACCCCGAAGATGATTATGAAGCATCCTATATAGAAAAGAAACAGGGCCTTGCAGAGAACGAGGCAAGGCGCCTAAGTCGGGAGAACAAAAAATGAAAGAAGTAAAAACATCCTTTAAAGAAAAGACCATCGCGATTGATTTCGATGGCGTTATTCACAGATATTCAAAAGGCTTCCAGGGCCTCGACAATGCTTACGATCCACCAATGCCAGGCGCTCTTGAGTCAATAAAGGAACTAAAAAAGCATGGGTATAGGTTAATTATCGTATCAAGCCGTCCCGTACCTCCCATTTTGGAGTGGCTGGATAAATATGAAATGAGCGAGTATTTTGACGAGGTTACGAATATAAAGCAGCCAGCCAGATACTATATTGATGATCACGCAATAAGGTTTGAAAAGGATATTTCAACAAACTGGGAAGATACAATGACTTTTATAAAAAAGAAGGAGAATTTAAAATGAAAAGAGCAATGTTTATTGGCAGGTGGCAGCCGATGCATAACGGCCACAAATGGCTCATTGGCCAGAAATTAAATAAAGGGGTTCCGACTCTGATCTGCGTAAGGGACATCCCGCCAGATGAAAAGAACCCATTCACCACAGAGCAGACTGTAGAGATGTTGGAGAAAGCATACGAGGACGACGATGTTGTGGTTATGGTGATACCTGACATTGAAAGCGTAAATTGGGGTCGTGGTGTAGGATATGAAACTAACGAACATAAGCCGCCTCAAGATATTGGCTTTATATCTGCAACTGACATTCGCAACAAAATATCCTCCGGAGACGACTCCTGGAAGGACAACGTGGACGAAAAGATTCACGATCTGGTGGAGAAATATTTGAAATGAAAAAGAAGAGACTTTTTAACCCCAAGAGAGGGATTAACGCTAGTGAGGAATATGGATGCGTTTTTATACACGTCCCAAAGGCAGCCGGAAACTCAGTAAAGTCTATTTTTAAGATTAAGTCACATGCTCACAGGCCAGTATCGGAGCACGAACCTGAACTACTAGAAGAGAATTATGTTTTTTCTTTTGTCAGAAATCCGTGGGATAGGTTTGTGAGTGCCTACTTCTTTCTACGTGGCGGCGGAATGGGATGGTATGATAAAGAGTCTAAGAAAAAATATATTGACAAGTTCTCATCATTTGATGATTTTGTTAAAAATTCAAACTATGATGATCTGATGAAGAATCAAATCCATTTTAGGCCACAATGTTATTATCTTGATGGGCCCGTGGATTTTCTGGGAAGATATGAAGATCTTCAGTCTGGAATTGACACAATTTGCGATCAACTAGAAATTCCAAGACAGCAGTTGCCCCATAAAAATAAATCTAACCACAAGGATTACACCAAATATTATAATGACGAAACAAGGAAAATTGTTGCTGAGAAATACGCTGACGATATCAAAGAGTTTGGATACAAGTTTGGAGGAGGCTGATTGTGAAAAAAATACTCTATGTTAGGATGCCAAGAACTGGCTCCACTTCCCTAGTGGAATATTGCAAGAGCACCAAGGATGCCAGAGCCCTTGGCGGCGGCCAGTGCGGGTTTTGGCTCCCCCAAAAATTGGGCCACAGCATCCACAAATCTACGAACGTCCACCCCAACTTAGTCGAGTGTTGTCGATTGAAATTGGGAGACGAGAAGTTTTCTGAGTTTATCACGTTTTCTTCTGTGAGGAACCCATTCTCAAGGGCCGTGTCTTCTTGGAAACACTGGTCTTGGCAGAGACACGGAAACAAGCTTAATTTTGAACAGTTCTGTGAAAGGTTAAAAAATAAAGATTATCCATCCAAGGTCGCCGAGTGGCATGCCGTCTCTCCATCAGATCACCTCTTCACCTCTAGCGGTGAAATGTTGGTTGACTATATTGTGAGACTGGAGAATATACAGGAAGATTTTGAAAAGATTTTATCAGTTGCCGGCCATCCCAAGAGGGAAGTCCAGCACAGAAATCAGTCGGCCAAACAATCTTGGAGTACCAAAGAATTACGCAAAAATGAACATTATTCCACATACTATAACGACAACACAAGGAAAATCATAGGCGAAGTTTATAAGAGGGATATTGAGAGGTTTGGGTATGAATTTGAAGAAGCACCGGAGGAAGAATAATGACTATTAGCAAGATTGTATATATTAACCTAGAGCATCGCACAGACAGAAAGGAGATACAAGAGGAGCAACTGAAAGCCTCTGGTATCCCATATGAAAGGTTTGATGCAATTTGCCCAACCTACGAGCAACTCGTCCCAGAGGATGGTGAATATCATGAGTTCTTCAAAAGATCAGTCCCCAGAATAAGAGACTATATGCTTCGCGAAAACAAAGCTCGCGGACGTGGTGTCTTTGGTGTGTATCTATCTCACTATAAAATTTTACAACGTGCCCTTGAAGAAGGTTGGGGTGATTTTTTGATATTGGAGGATGACGCAGTTTTCGGCGAAGAAACAATATCGGATCTTGTGTCTGCAGCAAACAATGAAGAATATTCAGACTGGGATATAATACGGGATGTCTGGGTTGCCAAAAGAGATATGGAACTCGAAAAGCTGCAACTCTCTTCACGCAAAGCATCCACCGTATATCTCAATGGAAAAGCAAAGGGTCTCTTTAGACACAGAAACTCAGATATACAATCTAAGTTCTATTCTGGGCCCCCACCTAATATTGTACGATGGGGTGGCGCCCACTTTCAGCTTATCCGAGCAAAGAGTTTGAAGAAGATTTTAGATTTTATGGATAAAGACCATGTATATAATATAGATTCGATATATTGCACCAATCAACTTAATGTATATTGGTCGAAATTTGGCCTAAGCGGATTTTTCGAGCTTGGCACTGATATTCCAAAAGATTGACGACAGACTACTTAATGCCATGCAAATAGATTTAACAAAGGTTGCCACAGCACTTATCACAACTTTAGTTGTCGGAGTCATGACATATCAACTAACAACAATCCGCCAACTTGAGATTGATAACGAACTCATTAAGATTCGCTTAGAGTACGTCGAGAAAAAGCTAAAAAAAGCCAAAAAAGGCCCTAAAAAACCCTAATAAAATCAACTACTTACGTACCATCCTTAACTACCTGTTTTTATTACACTTTTTCTCCTCGTAACACGCCGCGTCAAACTTAAAGCACTACTTTAGCTTTACATCGCTTGACACTTT
>TARA_R100000808_G_C2155257_1_pt1 | contig 16899 bp, 4 predicted proteins | sample TARA_R100000808 | Tara Oceans TARA_R100000808 (sample SAMEA2622852) | marine metagenome | biome: marine biome (ENVO:00000447); feature: marine epipelagic mixed layer (ENVO:xxxxxxxxx); material: "saline water (ENVO:00002010), including plankton (ENVO:xxxxxxxx)" | depth 140 m | reverse complement strand
TTGTATAAAATTGATTTTATTAAAAGCTATAACATCTTTAGAATACTGAGTTAATACATGAAAAGGATTTTTGCTCCAAATATTATTAAGTGCAACATTTCTACCTTTAGCAGGATCTGGAATAGCAGTCATCATTTCTACACCTGCAGCCATATCTCCTAATGCATCAATTCTTTGTTGAGGAGTTTTGGAATCTAATAATTGTTGCATCTTGAAATTTGTTTCAACAATATTGTCAATCATATAATGAGGAAAATAATCCCCATCTTCGATACCTTTATTTATACGTTCAATAGCTTTATCTATTCTTTCAACATATTTTTCTGCTGTTCTAGGAATAACAGGAGATTCATGCATTATTTGAACAACCTTTTTCATACTTCCAAGTCCTCTAATTAAAACTCCTCCCATATCATTTAAAAGAACTTTTGATTCCTCTACAGCTAAACGAATATTTTTATCATAATTAAATTTTTCTTTTTTATAAGTATCCTTTGGCATTTCCATTAATTTGAGATAATCTGCAACAACATTTTCACCATTATCTAAAAATAAATTTTCATATTCTTTTAACAATTTATCTTGATCTCCCTGATCACCTTCACCTCTAATAATTTTCTCTTCTAATTTCGTCATATCTTTTAGAAATTTCTTAGCTTGCCTATCACTCAATCCTTTAGTATTTATTAAAGCATTTCTAATATGTTGTGAAATATTTTTAGTGTAACTTAAATAATGATCTGTCTTATTTCTTTCATAATTAATAACTTGATTTACTGATTCATAAAACATTCGAGTAACTGGAGAATAATTAGCAATAGCATCAGATACATAGAAATTCTTTCTAAACCACCCAAGCTTTTTAGATCTGTAATTATGCTCAATATTGTTGATTTCTGTCTTCATTCTTCTTACCATTCCATCGGTAAATTCAAAAGAACTATCAAAAGGAAGTTTAAAAAGATGCTCTGCTACATCATTAAGGTAAAGCTCTGTTCTATAGTCTTCAACAGCATTTCCACCTATTTCACCTATATTTTTAGTAAGTATTGATTTACTATTCCAGTGTTTGATTATATCTTCAAAATTATCATTATGTTCTCCATAAAAGCAACTATTCATATATTTCCTTTATTTAATCGCAAGTTTTTCGTTTATCGTAATTATTTTCTTTCCATTTATCAAAACGATCTCTAACTCTTCGTATTTCATATTCACCTTTAACATTACGAGTTCTTTCTCCAGTATAAGTAGAAAGTCCTAATTGCTTAAATGCTAAATTTACATCAGGAGTAATTACACCAGACATAATGTCTAAAAATGTATCTCTATGAACTCCGTCAGGAATTAAGTATTTATCTGAATATAAAGAGCTAGGTCTTAATTTAAAAGTCATTTCATTATTCATTCCAGATAAATAATCTTTAATTCCATTATATTCTCTAGATAATTCTTTAGCTACATCTTTATGGCCTCTTTCCAATAACCAAGAAAATGTATTTTCAAATAATTTATCATTAGAAGAAAAGAAAGGAAGATCAGCACTTTCTCCTTTAACATAGTGTCTTTCAAGTAATTTAGGCTTTAAGAGCAATTTAACTTTATAATATAATAATGAAGAAGATTCATCTAAGCCTGGAACTATATGCTCATCAACAACTTGAACATCATTAGGAGCAATAATTCTTTTAAAATATTCGTCTAAAAGAACTGTCCTATTTCTGTATTCTTGTTCAAATATATCCTTAGCAAAACCTCTACTGCTTTTAAAAGCTCTAATTGATTTTTGCCAAGAATCAGTAAGTTGCCTTCCTACATTAATAGCATGCTCCTGATATCCTTGAAATATAGATTCTTCTGTAAATCCTGGCATATTATTATGCATATAATGCCAAGTATAGCCTTCAATTGCTTTATTTCTTGAGATTCTATGCCCTATAATAGGATTATCTAATTTTACATAACGTCCATTAAAATTATCTTTAACTTGACCTCTAACTTTTGCAAAACTATTAGGTCTTACTATAATAGGATTTCTAAAGTCAATAGCATTACGATTAGCGCTACCATCTACATTTACTAAATCTCCTGTAATTTTATATAATACTTGTTGTTTATTGCTATTATTAAAATGTTTTCTTTTATTTTTGCCAAATTTTACTGTATATAAATTCTGCTTATCTTTTACGCTATTTAAAATAGTTTCAGTTCTAAAGCCTTCTATATATTCTAAAGCTGCATCTACTGCAAGTAATCTATTAGAAGTTTTATTCAATGTATGCTTATTAGTATGTTTATATCCATATTGATGATCGAGTTTATCTTGTAAAAATAATTTTTCATGTGATAAAATATCATGCATAATAGCTGCTTGTTCTTCATTTTGCAAATATTTTTGTTTACGAACAGTAAGTAATACATCGCCATCATCTATTAGTCGTTGCATATCAAATCCTAATGCTCTATACATAGTTAATTCATCTATAAAATTCTCTGATCCCTGCTTTAAGGCTCTTAGGTCTCTTATATTATCGCCTTTATACTTCCAAGCTAAATCAATTTCATTTACCTTATATATATCGCTTTGAACTACTTCATCCATCAAAAATCCTATATTGGATTTCCTAAGAATCTCCATATGATCTCCAGACGCAGTAAATTCAATTAAATTTATAACAGGTTTCAATTTCCCTTTATTTAATCTTTGTTTAAATTCATCAATATTTTTAGCATATTGTTCTCCAAAAAACATATCAACAATTTGATTCATTTTAGCATTATCTTTGCCATATTTATTAACAAGTTTTCTCATTATGTAATAATTAGGATCTTTAAAAAACTTTTTAACTGTAGTATATTGAGATTGAAGATCATATGCAGTCGGAGCCTTTCCTCCAGCATCACTGTAAACCTGATTAAATATAGATGCAGGTCTTCTTAAAACATCAATTACCATATTAACAGCTTCTCTCATTAAACTAGTTTGTGAAAAAGGGAAAACAAGAGCATCACTATGTGTTGATCTTACTGTTTCTCCATCTCCATATAACATATAACCATAAGGGTCTTTTACTAATTGTTCATTAATACCTTTTATAAAATCAACAGCACTTTGACTAGCTTTATCAAATCTTCTATATATATCTCCATGATCCATAATATGATCAATATCAAAACCTAATTTTTTATTAATCTCTCTGTCGCCAATTCTAAATCCACCCAAAGTCATCCACTCTAAAGCTGACTGTGATCCTATAACTTTACCTACAGCCATTCTCTCTTGAATAACAAGGGATTTATGCTTAGCTAAACCATTTATAGGTGAATCGCCAGCATGTGTTAATTCTCCCTTATTATCTGTAGCAATTTGAAATGGATTTACTTCTCTTAAAGGAGATTCTAGTACCGAATATTCTTCATTTATAGCAGCCTCTCTATAAGCTTTTTTAATAAATTCCCATTTAGAAGTATTTCCTTTAAACTTTGAAAAATCATGAGTAAAACGCATTTTATCACCATCCCAATCAGCTTGAGCATTTGCTCTAGCATCATAAGAGTTTACTCCAAAAGTTGTACCTATATCTCCAGACATTCTTTCTTCTCTAGTTCTAGCTCTAACTTTTAAAGGCATAAAATCACCTCTACCTTTTCTAGGGCCACGCTCTCCACTTAAAATAATTGAGAATCCATTTTTTTCTAAATCATAATTTTTAGATGTATAGAATTTTTCTATAATACTTTGCACACCCCAAAGAGAAGGTCGTCCTGTTTGGCTATTTATAACTGTTTGCATATCTTTTCTTTTGCTTTTTCCAGATAAAATCATATCAAGATATTCTATAAAATTAATTACTTTTCTAGGCATTCTATTTGTTGTTCTAATTCTATACTGCCTACCTCTAGAATCCTGGATATCTGTAGTATATTTCTGTCTATTATTATAATCAACAGCACTTGTAAAGTCATTTATAGCTGTATACATCTCAAATCTTTCACTACCTTTTTTAGAACTATCATACTTAACTAAATAATCTACATCGTTAACTCTTACTGAATAAACTAATTCATTAGCACTATGAACAGGCATATATTTTGAATCAGCTCCTAATGTAGCTTGCCCTAATTGAATTCTTACAGCTCCCCTAGGCCTATCTGTTGCTCCAACCCTATAAAGATCAACAGACAGAGGATTGCTTGATCTTAAATCAGGAGTCATAAATGAATATGCAAATTTAGGATTTCTAGGTTTTAATAATGTTGGAAGTGTTTGATTTTCAAATACTTTTTTAACAGCTTTATTTAATACCTCGTTTGTAGTATTAAAGCCTAAACTAAGCATATCTTTTGCAAAATTAGGCATTGATTGTTCAAAAGCTGGGCCATATTGCTCTAACTGTCTAGTCATAACTAAACCTAATTCATGCCTTGCTTTTTGTTTCATGAAGTTAGAAAATCCTTTAATTTCATCTATATTCTTTTGAAGTTGCATCCACCCTTCTCTAACGCCTATAACTAAATTTTCAGGCATAAAATGTGTATAAGGATGAGGAACAGGAGCTCCTGCAGAAATATGGCCTCCAAATCTCAATCCCACGCCTTCTAAAGATCCTCTTACAATATTATTATCTCCTAAAAGCTGTATATCATTAACCAAATCACTGCTATCTGCTATTCTTGCAGTAACTTCTTTGGAATCTAAAGCTAATCCCATTTTATCTTTAGCAGCACTTTCCCCCATTAAAAATCTAACCCCTTTTTTCTGCATTGATTTTGCTATTAATGGATCGAAGATAAATAAACCCTTTCCAAAAAGAACGTATTGTAAATTATCTGTAGATGTTCTAGCTATAGAGCCTTTAAATCCATTTACATCTTTACCAGAATTTAACATTAATTTCATTAGATTGAATATATCTCTATCTATAAATATAGCTCCATCAATAGAAGATTGGTCCATTGTATTTTTAAATCTATCCGTATTTGAAACTCTTGATCTTAAATGATCTCTTAAAACTGTATTTCCTATAGTATTATTTATTTGATCTATTACATTATTACGAACCATAAAAGGATTTCCTTCTGCTTCATCAGCATAGAATCCATATAAAATACCTTTACCACTTCCTCCTTCTATAGTAGTTTTTAAATCATTAACTATTCTTTCAACAGACCTTATAACACCTTTTCTTAATGTAGTATTTGGATCTGCTCCTAAATCTGTGATCAGTTTTTCTAAACTAAATTTATCTGGAATAGCTTTTAAAGAGCCACCTTCGGCAAGTTTAGCATATTTAATCATTTTTAAAGCTAGATCATTATGTCCTTTAGCTTCATTAAAATTAGTTACAGCTTCATGAGTCCATAATTTATCAAATGCAGCCATATTTAAATTAGAATGATATAATGCTGCTATTTTAGCTTCATAACTTAAAACTTTTGTAGGATCCATTAATCTTTTAAAATTGTTCAAAACATCTGTTTTATTTTCTCTCGTATACCTTCTAACCATTCTATTGTAAAAAGCATCATAAGCCGAATTTAAAGCATCTATAGATTTTGGAGTTTCTATAAAAGCTAATGGATTTGAAAAAGAAACATCAACAAATCTAAATTTGCCATTTGGATCTACTAACAAATCCCTTTGTATTGTATCTAAATGATTTAATACGCCACCTTTTTTAATTACATCTGTAATATACTTATCGCTAGGTAAATTTATAATATTCTTTTGTTGTTCAAACATACCTTTTACTTCAGGATCTACTCCCAAATCTCCAGTCCATCTTCCATTTATAATACCAGATTTTTGAATTGTAACTAAATCTATCCCCATTTCGTTAAGCTTGTCTATAGCTTGATTAGCAGGAGTATTAAACAAAGGATTGTCTTGAGGAGATATAATTTCTCTAACCAAATAAACTTCTCCATCTATTAATTTTTCAGTAAATTTTATAGTTTTTCTTTCTATTGTATTAGCTACAAGAAATTGCAAATTAGCTAAATCTTGATCTATATTATCATCTTTCAATAATTCATTTGATATTCTTTTCTTTAATCCTATCAAGTCATTTGCTTTTAAAAGTTCTATAGCTTTACTTTCAAGGCTATTAGGATTTAAAGAATCCAATAAACCATATTTTTTACCAATATCTAATCTAGTTTTAGTAGGAGTATCGGCATGATTTTGAAAGAAATTCTCATAAGCTCCCATTAATGATTTTTGATCTAATAAATTTACTTCAGTTCTACCTGCATATTTTTGCGTTAACGCTTGAGTTAATTCATGAAACGATTTAAAGCTTTGATTGTTTAAATATGTGTCAAATAAATCCTCTAATGAAATCTTTTGTTTAGTATTTCCAATTAAAGCATTCAGATTATCTACTAATCTAGCATGATCATTAACTGCTGCCCACTTATAAGTAGTTCCCTTCTGAACTATATATTCTAAATATTCTTTGACTTGATTTGATGCCGTTTTTTCAGCTTTCAACATATTCTCAATAGCTGTAAATATACTAGTTCCATCAGCATATTCTTGTATAGTCAAATCTAATGTTTTAGCATTATCTCTAGCATCAGAAATAGCATCTATTAAAGTATCATATTGATTTTTAGACTTATCTGGTAATTTAGATAAAAATTCATCTGCAATTTTTTCAGCTTCAAACTTAGCTTCTTCTTTTGCATTTGCAAACTTTTTATTAGCAGGACTATGATTTATATCTTCTTGCCTAACTTTTCCAATAGGTTTTCCAAATATTTTAATTCTATAAGATTCATCTACAGCATCCCATACTATTTCTTTTGGATCTAAAGTATTATTTAATTCAGGAATAAGTCTTTTCAAATTTTCTACATTTATTAAAGCTTCATTATAATTCATAGCTAATAAATTACCATTTAGAAGTGTTAATTCTTCCATAGCTCGCTCTTCATCAAAATCTAATAATTTTTTATTACCTATTATATTAAGAATATCATTTTTAACAATCTCATTATATACTTCTGGTATTGTTTTATGTATTTTCGCTAAAGCTTCTATATTAACAAACTTATCAGCTTCATATGGAAATCTAATTACATCTTGAGATACTTCAATAATATGCTTAGGAAGCGTATCTAATATCTCTCTATACATCTTAACAACTTCAGTAGCATTAAAGCTTCCATCAATAGAAGGATCTAATGCTAGATTTTCAATTCCTTTATCTGAATTAACAAGCACTTTACCTTTTTCAAGATCTACTTGAATTAATCCTGCTTCGTTTAATAATTCCAATGTTTGAATAGAATGTGGCGAAATATTCATTTTATTAAATGCTTGAAGCCTTACATATTTTAATGTACTAGGATCACCTAATGTGCTAGCCTCTATTCCAATACCCATTGCTTCATATTGCCCAACAATCTCAGATGCTTTCTTTTCAGAAATAGTTATAACATCAGAATTTTTAGGAGCATCTGACGTGCTATGATGGCCTGCATATAAAACTTTAGCCAATCCTCTTATTTTACCTTGTAATTCACCATCTTTAACTGTAGTTGGAGACCCATCATCTCCTACTACTACTACCTTATCTGGATGAATAACTCTACCCGTATCAGGATCAGTAAGGTCGTTTAATAACATTTGTCTTAAATTTGCATCTTTACTATTTGCTCGAGAAATTTGTCCTGTTACTATATCACTAACACGTTTTTGACTTTTAAATTTATGAGAATTTAATATATTATCTAAATATGGATTTTGTTCTGGATCTCCCAAATTTGGTATATCCATCCACGTACCTTCGCCTAAACCCATATTTGTTTGCTCTTTTTTAAACTCCTTCATAATTCTTTCTAATCTTTGAGATTGAGCACTGTCTTTATTTCTTAAATCAACTTTAGGTCTAAGAGTGGTAGTTTCTTCAATAGCTAATCCCGCTCTTTTAAGTTGCGTTAATAATAAATGAAGCTCCCCAGTAGAATTATGTTCACTTTCCCATTCTATTCCTCCATGTCTAATAACGCCATCTCTACCAACACTGTTTTTTAATATAGCATCCTCTGCACCTGGAGAAGATTCTCTTCCTAATCTTTCAAAGAATTTATTGTATAATGATCTTATAGAATCTGTTTGATTTACTGTAACATCATCCATTAATTCTTGATATGTAGTTTCTTTTAATGTTTTATCTTTATATTTAATTTTCTGTAAAGCTTCAACAAGTTTTGCTCTATCTTTTGGAGACAAATAATTGTAATTAAATTTCTTAAAATCTCTTCCTTTTTCTATCATACCTGCAGCATTTCTAAGTAATGAAAATTCTTCTATTATATCACCTGCAACACCAGAAGACTGTATACTTCTTTTAGTTATTTTGCCTTCATAATGTTTAAATACAGCTTCTATTTCTTGAACAGTAGAATCTGACCTAATTCCTATATGTAAATTCATAACAAGATCTTTATAATCTTTAACTTTTAAGTAATCAGATACACTAGAATGATCAATCCCTAAAAGATTCATTAACTTATAATGATTATTTAGCTCTACAGCTTTAGCATCTCCACTTCTTGAAGCAGCATTATGAGCCCAGCCACCTCTACCTCTAGACATAAATGCTCCAATAAGCATATGTGTATAAAGTTCTTCTGCAGGTAAATTCCTAAATGCAGCCATATTATCTCTAAACATATCAATATTCATAACAGCAGAACCAGCTGCATATCTAAAAAGCGTACCAGGATGAACTGAATCCATTAAAAAATCTTTTCCAAATAATTTAAGCATATCAAATTTGCCAACACTTTGTTGTATTTGCTTTCCAATATCTACTAAATCATCAATATTTTTCTGAATACTTAAATCTATACCATTAAATTCATCTATATGATATGATTTGTTACTAATACGTGAAGTCCATTTACTTTTTTTAATAATATTTGAACGAGGGCCACCTGTTAGAACTTGCAATAAACTTCTTAAATTTTCAGGACCATTTTTTAGCTTAACTAATTTATCATAATCAGTTTTTTTATAATTTGATTTTAAAATATTCCATGCTTCTCCCATTCTTCTTTCACCACCACCTGGTATAGCACGTACTAAAGGAAATAAAAACGAAAGACCTAAAGAATGCCAAACAGTAGAACCAGGAGCAAAAGGCATATCTTCTCTTGCTGCAGCTAACATACTATGATGTATTAATCCATGAGTCGTTAAAATAGCAATATCTTGAGCTACCTCTCCTGCATATGTAGCCAACCAAGATCTAAATCCTGGACTGCCATGTTGAACTCCTAATTTATTTCTCATCCAAGAAGCCATGCTATTTAAATGAGCACCTTCATCTATTCCTTTTTGAAATACATCCATTATATCTGATAATTCTGTATCAGTAATATCTTTTCCTGATTGTTTTTTTACTTGTTTTCTTATAGCCCCTGCAACACCTTGCATTAAATTATCATTAGCATTTCGAGCTATTTCTCCGCCTAATTCATGCTGATGTAGAAAAACATCACCCTCTTTAACCCCTTTTTTAAGCCCTGTTTCTACAGCTTCTTTAAAGGCACCAGTTGATACCTTATCTGCAGCTTGTTTAATAGCATTTTTAGCTAAATATTTAGAGCCTTGAGCTCCAAAAGTAGACATCACTCCTTTAATACCACGACCCATCAAGCCCATAGGAAGAAACATACCAGCAGCTTCACCAACAGCAGCTCCTACTTTTTCACCTGTGGTTTTTTCTGCCCAAGGAGTTGTGCTTAAACCTAGTAATTCAGAACCTCCCATTGTAGCTGAAGATATAAAATGTTTTCCTAATCCCTCCCATAAAGTAGCTGGAAGACTTAAATCTTCCTCCTCTTCATCGTCTTCTATTCTATAGTTAAACATACTAGATCCAAGAGTATCTTCTTTATAAATATTACTACGATATCTATTATAAAATTCTTCAGGTAATGGCATTTTTATTCCTTATTTTTATTTTTTATGCCTTATTGTTTTCCCATATTCTTCTGGATATAAATCTTCTTTTAAATGCCCAGAGTTTTCTTCAAAATAATCTAAATAATCTTGATAACGTGGATCATCTTCATTATTATAGGCATTATATGCTGATTCTAAAGCTCTAAGTACAGTCTGATGGTCTTCATGGTCAGGATTATTTAAAACTCTTTCCATCCAAGCTTTTTGAGCATATTCACCTGCTGCTTGAGCTTTTATCATAATTTCATCCATATGCTTTTCAAATTCTGGAAGCCTTGATATATATTCATACAAAAATGCATCACCATAAAATTGCTCTTGCTCAAATATACTTATATTATTAAAACCTAAACCATAATATTCATCCCACTGATCATCTATACCACCTGGTATCGTTGGATGAATTTTTGAAACCTCTTTTCTAAATGCGTTATAAAATGCTTCATAATAATGATTATTAGCTAGTGGTGTTCCGAGTATAGTAGTTCTATCAGTTATACTATTATTTGATGTAAGCGCAGTTGCTAAATTATAATCAGGTCTAGGCCATTTATAGTTTCTATTCAATCCCTCTGTCCCACTATAAAGATCAGGAGATTTTTTATTAGGAGATACTAAACCTACCTTATCAGGCAGATCTTTACTATATCTTTGAAACTCCCATTTGGCATTAGGACTGGCACCAGCGCCTTTATCAGTAATATCATATGCATATAAAAAGTCCCAAGCTTTATTTACGTCAAATTTAAATCCACTTCCTTCTTGTATTGCAAAATTATTGTATGCAATAGGAAATAATGTAGCTATGCCAAGATCAACGCCCGTCATTTCTGTAATAAGGTTTTCTAAATTATCTTTTTTAGGCATCATCATATCCATAAACTGTTGACCCAAATCATCTACTCCCCAATGATCTTCAATGATCTTTAAATATTTATCAAAATCACCTTGTTCTGTTGCTTCTGCTATTTGAGATTGAAATATAGCAAAAGCTTGAGAAAGATTATCATCAGTTACTTCGATCTTTTTAATCTCTTCCTCAAATAAATCAAAATGCTTTTGCTTCAATGCAGGATCTAAAAATCTTTCATTTTTAATCTCCATACCTGCCTTATAATGTTTTTCAGCAGCTGCATACCAAACAGGGTTTATACTTTTTATAATATTTGTTATAGCTCCTTGTGTATCTTGAGATAATGCGAAAAATATATCTTCTGGATCTTCAAGAGCCAAAACACTAATAACTTCAGATTGAAGAACTGGGTCTTTACTCAATGTATTTAAATCAAAATTATCCTGCTGTGTTCGAGCAAGCATACGTTTTAGATGTTTTTCAGATTCCCCCATCTCCCTCTCTATTAATTTTAAACGATTTTCATTTCTTTGTAATTGTGGATTTTTTATCAAATATTCTTGATATGCACTCTTCAATCCTTCAGTATCAATAACATCCCATCCTTCTATTCTTGTATACTTCCCATCTTGAAGGATGTATTTATCTGAAGACTCTTTGTAATTGTTTATCATATTTTGAAATTCAAATTCAACTAAATCGGCATCTTTCCCTGCCATTTTTCCGAACTCGGAATAAAAATATTTTTGTTGCTTGCTAAGTTCGTTTAATAAATCATCCAATCCATCAATTTGCTCCTCATAATTTTGAACAGCATTTGTAATCGCTATTTCTGCCTGAGCATATTCCATATCTCCGATATCTGCTGCAAAATCTTTCCCATATTTACTTTTAAATTCAGGAGATAATCCATCTAAAGCAAGTTTCAATTGTTCTGTTTTTTGATCATTTTCTTTTTGCACTTTTTCATATTCACTTAAATCTAATTGCAATGACAATTCTGTTGTTTTCTTAGCTTCATTAAGTTTCTCAGCATATTCTTCTAATTTAAACCCAGGATATTTGCTATAATCATGTTGTTCATAAGGCAAAGGCTGCCATATATTTAAGGCTTCATCAAAAAATAAATTTTCTTCACCATATTTAGCTGCTATTGTTGCTTTATATTCTGCATTACCTACAAGAATTTGAAGATCTTCTCTATCTGATTGTTTAATCATCGCTATTAATTGATTTGCTTCTACTGCATCTTCATAATTTTGTGTTTTATAATTATGCTGCATCTGCGCTACTAATTGATCTAATGTCATATATTCCTTTAAATTATATTTTTATAAAATTTATTATGTTTTCTGGCTTGTGATAATTCTCTTTGCCATTCTTTTTCTTTTGCACTTAATTGAGCCATTTCTTCCCCAATAGCATCTTGCTGTTGATCAACTTGCAAATTAAAAGCATCCCAATCTTGTTTTGTTGATTCTGTAGTAGATTCTGCCGCATATAATGTAGCCGCAAGATTTTCCTCAATCATTCTTTCAGTGTCACCACTTGTAAGGGCTCCTTGCTTCCTTCCTATATCATCTAAACTATTCATTACTTCTGCATATCCAGCTTCAGTTTGTGCACTTATATCTGTAGCTTTATTTTTAAATTTATCTGTTTGAATTTTAGCAGTTTTATCTATATCCTTTAATTTTCCTCGCAAAGAACTCCACATACCAGGAACTTGCCTAAGTGCTGATTCCATAGTTTTTTGTTTTGCTCTAGCTGCTTTTGTTTTCGATGCAACACCACTTACATAACTTAATGCTGCAAATGTAGCGCTTACAGGATCTATTGGTGGTATAGGGGTATATGCCTTAATTTCAGGACCATCAGGGTCTTCTGGATTTATCATCGTTTTTCCATCCCATTGATCATGAAGCCAAACTTCATATTCATTACCATAATTATCTATCATAGATTTTTCATTGGGAGTTATCATGGAAGGCTCTCTCTCTTTGGTATTGGGATTAAGTAATTCATAATAAATAATATCTTCATTTTTCAATGAGCTGTTTATTTTATCCAAAGTATCAAGTATATCTGTTTCTACACTTTTAAATTGAAAAGATTCTCTTATAGGAAAATCATATATTGGTTGTCCTTCTTTTTCATGGCCTTTTTGATATACTTCTCCTGTGTCTTTTGTCTCAGTTACAAATTTCCACAGCTCTTCTTTAGAGTCTTGTAATTTAGCTCTTGTAGGTAAATCATCATATATAGTATGCATAAGGTCCTTATTTACTGTAAAAAATTCTACATCTAAGTCCTCACCATGCTTAAAATTATAATCGCCAGTAGCTTCATTATATTTTCCCCCCATGCCTTCAGCAAAATCCAAAACCTCTAAAGCTTTTTCTTTTCTTTCTTTCCATGTCCTAATCATATCAGTTACTTTAAGTGCAAGTTTTCCAAAATTATCAAATCTTGTTAAATCATCCTTAGTTTTTTGTCTAATTCTTTTTAGTTGTGCGTCTACTTGAGCTGATACAAATTGCCAATTCATAAAAATTTATGTCCTTTCCTTCACGTTAATTTAAGAAAATAGATGAAATAATCTATAGTTATTTTTAAAATTATAGATTAACATCAGGTTTATTAATTTCTTGTCTCTGTTGTTTACGTGTTTTAGCTAAAGACTGTTTAGGTCTTCTTACTGCCTGTAAATTAGTTACGTGTCTAATTTGTCTTTCAATTCTTGTTCTCATTATTTTATCGCCCTTCCTTTAAATACTATTGATATATCGCTTATAACACATGCTGCACTAGCATTAGTACTTGTATCTTTAATAAGTATCTTTATCCATTTGCCTTTACAAGAAGCAGGTAAAGATCCTGAAGATCGTAATGATATTTCATTTTCAGCAGCATCTTCATCATTTGACAAAGCAGTAGTTACTGTTGTATAGCTTGTAGGAGATTCATCTGTCATAACTTGTACTGTTAAATTACCTCCACGAGTAGTAGTTATATACAATTTATAAAAATTCTTTCTTTGTGCTATATTTCCACACGATATTTTGCCTGTTTCCAATTGAACATCTCTATCAGTACTATGAGCTGAAACAGAATCAGCTCCTAATATTTTAGGAACTCCAGATACATTATAGTAGCTGTATTGTTTATCAGCTATAACTGCATTCGTTGTAGGTAATTGACTTCCTACTTCAGATTTTCCTACAAACTGTTGATATATAGGAGAATAATAATACTGCTTATTTGCTTCTGTCCATATTACCAACATTGTTCTCTTTGCATCAAATACAATAGCACAATTATCATCATCCCACGTTGCACTTCTAAGTTTTAAATCTGATATATTTGTAATACCCTCTCCATTGAACATATAGGCACCAGAACCATTAACAAAAGCAAGCATTTCATTAAATTTACATACCTGCCTAGGAAGTTTAATCCCTTGTCCTGGAAGAGTAGATTCTACAAATTCTATATCTTGAGCTACATTAATAACTGTAAGTTGATTTTGAGAGAAAGCAAATAATCTATCTCCTATATTTTCAAGAACTTTTAAAGTATCTCCGCCAAACTCTAAATCAATATATGTTGTATCTGAAAAACCAGCTGCTCTACCAATTGCCGATTTTAATATTAAGGATGCATCACTAGAAGATGCAAAAGTTAACATTTTTAATAAACCGCTAGTCATATCTTGATCAACACTTCCTGCTATATTTGTAGTAAGTACTAATGAATTTGATTCAGAAGCAGTATTATTAGCATCATAATTATTTTCAGCAAATGAAGAAATTGTATACAATCCATCGCTTGCAGTACTTCCACTTATATGTACTTGATCTCCAGTAGCAAATACTGATTCTGCTTCTGTGAAATTTGTAACTGTAAGATTTGTTATTGTTGATGTTACTACGGTATTAGCTTCAGGACCTCCTACAACTTGAGTCAAACCAATAGATTGAGCTCCATTTGCTTCAGTAGGAGCAGCAGATATATCAATTTTGCTATTAGGAGTACCAGCATTATGCCCAGTACTACCATTTATAGCAGCTATTAACTGAACTAAAAAATCATTTTGAGTAGAAACAGATCCAGTAAGATTAATCGCTACAGCTATACCGCCTATAAGATGAGCATCTCCAGCTGCACTACCTAGTGAATCTATTGAACCAATATCTGTATCAGAAGCTATTTCAGTACCTGTTGTTACAGTTGTAGCATTATCATCAATTATTACATACGTTTTTTCAGTGCCATCTGTTGACTTAAATTTTATATATTCTTTTTCAGCCATTCCGCAATTAGCATCTCCATCTGCAACAGTAAATCGAGCCCATGCATGTTCCCATGATCCAAATTTTCGTATCAATTTTCCATCATTACCTGAAGCTGTAAGATCTAATTTTACTGCTTCATATGCACAATTAATTACCTTTTGAGATGTTTCTTTTGTACAATTTCCTATATAAGCTTGTCTGCCGACAGTAGTAGAGCATTCCCATAAAGCATTTACTGTTGATGTATCAGAGGGGTATCCTGATTCTACTTGATAAGTAGATGTTAAAGGAGGATCATCAAATGAAAATTCAACATAACTAGGTTTTCCAGAAGCTGAAACCCAAGGAGTAAAATTATCCGCTCCTGCAGGTTTTACGCCATTTGCATAATCATATTCGGCTAATAAAAACATGCCTGTTTTAGGAGCAGATCCCTCTTTATCTGTTTCTTCATAATATATTTTACCTGCTAAACCAGATGTAGATGGTTTATATAAAGCAAAATTTTGTGGAGCTTTTTTTCCTGTAAATATTCCAGGATATATTTTTGCAGTAGATTCTATACCTTTGCTATTTATAATAGTTTGAGATAATCTGAAATTCCGTTTATTCCAAAGACCCACATCCCTATCTTGCAAAAAAGAAAATTCTCTAATTCTAATAGCTCCATAAGTATCTGTATTTGAATAAGTTACACCTTCTGTGAATCCTGCAACTATACCTATTTGGCTAACACGAGTTATATTAAAAGAAGAACCTGAAAAATGAGGCGCATCTGGATCTAAATAATAAGTACTCCATTTTCCTGCTCCTCCCTCATCTATAATATCCTGAACAGATATAAAATAAGTTTGTACCCACTCATTATTTGCAGAGGCAGTATATCCTATAGTACTATCATCTGAACCTGGAGAATCATCATCATCTGCATCTAAATAAATATATAGTCCTTGAAATCCTTGAGTTATATCTGCAACATAAGCTTCAATACAAATTATTCTATTTTCAATATATTCCGTAGGTATAAAATCGCTATAATGACCATATGTTCCTATAGCAGTATCTGAACTGGCGTCCATATCTGTATGACCTACCACAAAACCTACTGATATAGAACTATCTGTAGCAGAACTAGCTGCTTTGTGTATACTTATCATATCCATTTCTTTTCCACTGTCATTGCAATCTATAGTAACAGGACTTCCTGTAGTTTTAGCCTTACTGCTAAAATCAATTTCATCTCCATCTTTATCATAAATCTTAACTACATCATTACTTCCTGGAGCAGTTCCATCTATTTCATTAAAAGATTGGCTAAAAGAATGTCCACCAAATTGACCATCATTGTCAGCATCAACACCCCATCCAATTTGATAACCTGGAATAAAGACTGTGCTTGCATTCCTGAAATAAGCTGCAGGCTGAGCAACTCTTTGAGATATTCTAGAGGCATTAGTTCCTAAAAATAAATGATAATCATCTGTAGTTTGCTCAAAAGAGTCTATATCAACACCAAATGCTTCAGAATCAGCATCACTCCAGCCTTCATTCAATTCTCCATAAAAAGGCTTATAAGAGAAAAAATCAGCGTTAAGTTTATAATTAATATCTTCACCTACTTTAAAAATACCTGTTTGCTGATATATTTTTTGCGTATAAACGAGAATTTTAGTTGCAGCATCAACATTGCCTGAATCTTCGGTTACTCCAGTACCAGTTGTCCCGCTATCTCCAATTTCAGGATATTCAGCTACAATTTTCCCTCTTTTATC
>TARA_R100000808_G_C2155259_1_pt1 | contig 16900 bp, 23 predicted proteins | sample TARA_R100000808 | Tara Oceans TARA_R100000808 (sample SAMEA2622852) | marine metagenome | biome: marine biome (ENVO:00000447); feature: marine epipelagic mixed layer (ENVO:xxxxxxxxx); material: "saline water (ENVO:00002010), including plankton (ENVO:xxxxxxxx)" | depth 140 m | reverse complement strand
ACAGTTACAGATATGAAAGCTAGATTAGATGCAGAAATAGCTGAAAAAGTAACACCTACATCTGTAACTAAAACAATAAGTTCATAACATGGCCCTGCTGCCCGTAACGCCTCCCGCTGGTGTTGTAACTAACGGAACTAATTACGCTAATAAAGGTCGCTGGATTGACAGCGATTTAGTGCGTTTTCAAAATGGTTACTTACGCCCTATTGGTGGTTGGGAGAAAATCAGAAATACAGCATTAACAGGCACGCCAACAGGAATGTTTGCCTACATTACCAATTCTGATAAAAAGGTTTTAGCAGTAGGAACAAGACAAAAGATTTATGTTAATTATGATGGCACTTGGTACGATATAACTCCAACAAGTTTTGTTACAGATGCCTCAACTGATCCGCTTGGTTATGGAGCATACAATTACAATGTAGAAGATTACGGTGATGCCCGTTCTCAATCAGGTTTATTTTTTAATTCTCACTCTTGGTCATTTGATAACTGGGGTGAAGATTTATTATTTTGTTGTGCAAGTGATGGCAAGATTTATAAATGGTCGCCTTCAGCACCATCTACAATAGGCGCACAATTAACCAATTCTCCTACTGGTTGTTCTGGTGTTTTAGTAACCAATGAACGCCATGTCGTAGCTTTAGGAGCGGGTGGAGATCCAAGAAAGGTGCAATGGTCATCCAGAGAGGCAAATACAACCTGGACAGCAGCAGCTACTAATACCGCTGGTGATTTACAAATACCAACTGGCGGCAGAATATTAAGCGCAGTTAAATGGCAAACAGATGTTGTTATCTTTACTGATACAGGTATTGCAAGAATGTATTACACAGGTTCTCCTTTTATATATGGTATTCAAGATGCTGGTACTAACTGTAAAGCTGCAAGTCCAAGAACAGTTGTTGCTGCTGGTAGTTTTTTAGCATGGATGGGTGAAAACTCTTTCTTTGTATTTGATGGTTCGGTTAAAGAAATAAAATGCGATGTGCATGACCATATATTTGATAACATTAAATATCAATATAGGAGTGTTGCAGCTGGTGGCCATAACTCTAACTTTAATGAAATCATTTGGTTTTACCCAGTTGGAGCATCACAAAAAGCACCAAACAAATATGTAATTTGGAACTATGTTGACAATGTTTGGAGCATTGGTTCTATGGACAGAGGTTGCTGGATAGATCAAGGTGTATTTGATTACCCAATAGCGTGTGATAGTTCAGGCAATGTTTACCAGCACGAAAGCACAACATTAAGTAATTCAGAAAATTTAGGTAACGCAGTTCCTTACGCTACATCAGGGCCAATAGAGATTGGCAATGGCGACAATTATGTGCAATGCAACCAAATACTCCCAGATGAAGAAGCAAACACCTTACCAGGCGTTACAATTAGTTTTAAGGGCAAATTTACTCCATTAGGAAGTGAAACAGACTTTGGCAGCTTTACATTTGAAAATGATGGTTATACCGATGCAAGATTTACAGCAAGACAAGTATCAATGACTGTAACAGGATCAACCACACAAGCATTTCAAGTTGGTAATATAAGATTAAATTTAAGAAACAGAGGTCGTAGATAGTGGCAAGAAAAACCCTAACTAGACCAGGCGAAGATTACGATAAAAACTATCTGAATTATTTAATTTCAGAAATAGAATATCAAACAGGTATTACTTTTAACAAAGGAGAAAGAATACAAGTAGGTGGTGGAGATGCCACCGAATTAGTATTAGTTAGTCCAAATGGAACAAAATATAAGGTCAGCGTTGACAACTCAGGCAACCTCTCAACCGCAACAACGGTTTAAAGAGGACTGGGAACTAGAGTTTGACAGGTTAGATAAGCATATTATTCGTGCATTAAAGCACCAAGATATGTATAATTTAAGTGATATTAAAGAAAAAATCAGGTTAGGAATGTTTCATTTATGGCCTGGTAAAGACTCAGTTATGATAACTGAAATTGTAGAGTTTCCAAGAGTAAAGGTATTAAATATTCTTTTTCTTGGTGGCAAATTTGAAGAACTACAATCAATGCTTCCTAGTATTGAACAGTTTGCCAAACATTTTGGCTGTAAAAGAATTTTTGGTGGCGGCCGTAAAGGCTGGCTAAGAAAACTTAAACATCTTGGCTTTGAACAAGAATATTTAGTGAAGAAAGAATTATGAGTAAAGGAAAAAGCACAACAACAACAACAACAGATCCAGCACAAATGGAAATCTATCAAGACCTTTATGGTAAGGCTAAAGGTATAGCATCGCAGCCTTTTGTACCATATACAGGTGCAAGAGTAGCAGGATTTAATCCAGACCAATTACAAGGATTTGATGCAACTAGGAATATATTTGACCAATCAATGAGTTATGATCCTAGAAGTCAGTTAAATTTATTAGCAACCCAAAATGCACCAAGTTTATTAAACACAGACATAGGTGCATATCAAAACCCGTTTCAAACACAAGTTATAGATAATACGCTTGGTGATTTAAACCGAGCAAGACAAATGCAAATACAAAGCGACCAAGATGCAGCAATCGGTAGAGGTGCATTTGGTGGTTCTCGTTCAGCATTATTAGAGTCAGAAACCAACAGAAACTTTGCAGATAGAGCTGGTAATATTGCAGCTGATTTAAGGTCTCGAGGTTTTGACAGAGCAACCAATTTAGCTGGAATGGATATTGACAACGAATTTAGAAACAGAGGATTTCAAGCTGGTTTGCTTGGCAACCAATTAAGCGACCAGTACAGAAACTTAGGGTTACTCTCTGGCATAGGTGGTCAACAACAAGGACTACAACAAAGAGGTATGGATGCTGGCTACAACGAGTTTATGCGTGCGCTCAACTACGGCCCACAACAACTTGGCTTATTAGCGCAAGGTGTTAGTGCGTTGCCTACGCAGACTAATCAAACTAATAGTTATAAACCAGGATTTATGGATCAGCTTGGTCAAGCAGCACAAATAGCAGGCCTATTCATGGGAATGGGCGGTGGTGGCGGAGGCGGCAGCTTCGGCTCATCTTTTTAGGAGATAAACATGGCAAATATATTTCAAAACTTCGGCAGCAAAGTAGGAAACGCTTTTACCAATCTTGGTCAAGGTAACAGTTTGCTGGCGAATCAAAGCCAAATAGCCAACTTATCTGATGAGGATAAAAACAAATTAAGAAAACAAGGCTTACAAAAATTTGCTGATACTATGTTTTTAACTAGCGCAATAGGTAGTGGTGATGCAAATAAAATAGCTTTAGCACAAAACAGAATTAGACAAAGACAGTTGGATGAAGAAGAGGCTAAGAGGAAGGCCGCCTTAAAAGATATAATTAATAATTCAAACCTTATACCAGATTCAATGAAAGGTCTTGCAGAAGTATATCCAGAGCCATTTATAAAAAGTATTTTAAGCCGATCTGGAACGGACAGAAAAACTATAAAAGGAGCAGATGGTTTTAATTATTATATGGATGGCACTAGAGTTTTACCTGAAGTTGTAGCAAATACTGAAACATCAAAAAGAAAAACTATAAAAGGCGCTGATGGATTTAATTATTTTGTAGATACGGGAGAACGAGTTTTACCTGAAGTTGTTAAAGATAAAACAAGCTCTGATAGAAAATATGCAAAAGCTGCTGATGGTTTTTATCGCTATGTTGATGATGGTACAAAAGTGTTTGGTGATGTTGAAATACCACCAGACACATTAGAAATAACAACATCTAATGTTTTAACCACACAAAAAGAGGAAAAGAAAACTTTTGATGCAACTAATAAGGGTGTTAAAAATTTCCAACAATTATTAGATGCAGCTAAAGCAGCAGATGGAGCAGCTTCTTACGCTTTAATGATTAAATTTATTAAACAACTTGATGACTCTGTTGTTAGAGAGGGCGAGGTTAATACTTTTGGTGGATTTCAAGGCGCTTTAACAAATCTTAAAAATCAAATTTCAAAAACTTCAGGCACAGGTTTTACACCTAAAGTAAAAGCAGACATGATTAATTTAGCAGCTTTAACAGCTAACAGACTTGTAAATGACTATAATATTTATAGGCAGGGCAAAGAAGTAAGTTACAAAGCAATAGGCTTTGATCCAAGCATGATTTTTGCTGGTTTAGATTTTAATTTAGGAGATTTAGATTTAACTAAAGTTTATACACCAGCGGATTTTGAAATTATTGAAATTGAATAAAAATGTCAACAGAAGTAAAAACAAAAAAATATGGAACTGTTATTGTAGATGCAGAGAATTTTAATAATCTGTCATTTGAAAAACAACAAGAGTTACTTAAAGAAGCAATAGCCGCAGGGAATATAAAAGCACCAACAACAGATGTCGGTATGGGCAGCGGCATAGTTCGTAGTGGGTTACAAGGACTTACTCTAGGATTTTCTGATGAAATAGGCGCTGGAGTCGGAGCTGCATTTGATAGTGTATTTACAGATCAATCATTTAATGAAGCATTTGATAAAAGAGTTACTGATTCAAGAAGTAAACTAAAATCATTTAGCAAAGCAAATCCAAAGACAGCTTTGGCAGCAGACATTACTGGTTCTGTTGCGCCTGTTATTGCATCATTATTATTGACACCATTTACAGGCGGAGCAAGCGGTACTGGGGTTGCTGCCACAGGTGCAAGAATATTAAGCAACCCATTGTTAGCTGGCAAAATTGCAAAACCAGGTAGCGGTCTTTTATCTAAAAGTTTTGAGGCTGGCAAAATAGGAGCATTACAAGGTGGCGTGGCTGGTGCTGGTTACAGCGATGGTAGTGCAACTGACAGAGCTATTGGTACTGGTTTGGGTGTAGGTGCTGGTGCTTTGATTGGTGGTGTTACCCCATCTGTTTTAACTGGAGCAGGTAAAGTTATTGGCTCTGGTGTAGATGCAGTTAAAAATGTTTTTACAAAAAAATCTAATTTTACAAAAGATGAAACAAAAGCAATTAAAATAATTGCAGAACAGTTTGCAAGAGATGAAATATCAGTTGAGCAAGTTATACAAAAAATACAAGACAATGTTTCGGCAGATGCGTTAGAGGGAATTACACCCATAGAAATTTTAGCAGACTATGGCGGTGATGCTGTCATAAGAAAATTAAGAGGTATCAATACTAGAGTGCCTGGCATGAACATTGGTGAAAAATTGACAGAAAGAACAACTGGAACAATGGAACAAAAAGCATCTGCTATGAGCGCTGGTGATACACCTAATATACAGTCCACAAGAATTGCAAGCACTTTAGAAGATACAACTGACAAAACAATAGAAACAAAAGGAATAGATTTGCAATCTGGTATTAATGACATTGTTGTAGCAGTAGATAAAAAACTAAAACCTTTATACGATACAGCTTATGCTAAGAATACAAGCATAAATAATTTAGAGGTATATAAATATTTAGAATCAGATCCTATATTAAAAAATGCTTACAGCGAAGCAATAAAACTTTATAACCAAAAAATTGTAGCTAGAGGCGGAGAACCTATTGCAATACCAAAATTAAATAAATTGTTAATTAAAGAAAAGGGTAAAGTTATTGATGTAAGTCAAACATTGCCATTAGAATTTTTTGATTTAATTAAAAGAGTAGCTGACCAAAAAACTTACCAACAAATTATTAAAGGCAGTATAAACAAACAAATGGCTGGCCCTAGAAAAAAAATAGCAAACAATTTTAGAGATTTATTAAAAGAGTCTGTTAAGGGCAATGAGTATATTAATGCCCTTAACCAAGCTGCTGATAATTTTGCATTAAAAGATGCTTATGATTTAGGAGCTAAATTTCATAAACCATCGGCAACAGCAAAGTCTTTTAATAATGAATTTTCTAAACTTAATACCAATGCAGAAAAAGATGCTTTCAGAATAGGTGTATTTCAAGAAATAATGAAAGACATAAACAAGGTTGGCGACAGTCAAGACTTGGTTAAAAAAATATTTAACAGTCCAGATTTAAGACAAAAAATATTTATTCTTTTTGGCAACGATGAGAAAGCCAGAGATCAGTTTATAAACAAACTTGTAAGAGAGGCGCAAATATTAAGAACAACACAAACTGTAACGGGTGGTTCTAATACAGCAGAAAAACTTTTTGATGCAGACCAAGCCTCGCAAACTGCTTCAGACATATTCGTTGCTGGTAATGAGCCTACTGGTGCTGCTGGTATTAGATCAATATTTAATTTAGGTAGAAGTGCTAGAGATATTATTTCTAACCCATTAGAAAAAACATCAAGAAATGTTGGAAATATTTTGCTAGAACAAAATCCTAATAAACAACTAGAAATATTAGAACTCATGCAACAATTAGAAAAAACAGGTAGAATTAAAAATGCTTATCAAAATGTTCTTGGTGGTGCTGCAATAAGATCGGGTACAAACCAACTTAATCAATTATTCAATCAATAACATGAACCATGTCCCGCAAGACAGAACGGATAGGTAGGAGTGGAGAATACCTAGCTTGCTCAATTATCTCGAGAGAAACAGACACAGTAACTATATTACCTCATGGTGCTAATGCCGATGTAGTGTTTGAATGGGATGGCCAAATGTATCGCTGTCAGGTCAAGACAGCAACCAAAATACAAAAAGGAAAAAAGAGTTGGACTTTTGATTTAAGAAAAGGATCACATAGTTTATCTCGTATATATAAAGACAACATGATTGATGTATATGCTATGGTTAGCTTGCAATACCAAAATGTTTATTTCTGCTCTTATAAAGATTGCAATAAAAAGCAAATATCTATAGATGATGAAACCATGAAAAATACCAATTCTTGTGAAAGTTTGCACAACGCCATGAACTCATTAATTAGTGCCACTAATATGCGACAGCCTAAAAATGTGGTGCATTTTGCAAAGGCAAAGATAGCGTTAAGTGGCTGATTTGCGGTGTTTTTTTATTATGTCGGGGAGTAGCGCAGCCTGGTAGCGCAACATAGTTTTACCTAATACCGAACAATAACAAAAATTACTTTATTTATTAAAACCCCTTGTTTTTCTTGCAAAACAAATACTATAATCCTACTAATAGGTAATAAATGTTCACAAACATTTTATAAATAAGTGCGATGAATATGCGACTCATGGAGGTGGGTAAGTATGGCAAGATATAAAAGAGATGCAAAGGTAAATAGTTTATTAATCACAGACAAAAGATATAAAGTTATTTATTACATCAACAAGAAGAGAAGAATAATAACTATTGGTTCTATAGATATACCAGTCAACATAGCTAGAAAGAAAGCACAACAAATACTTGGCGATGTAGCACAAGGTATTGATCCATTGGAAACTAAAAAAGCAGAAACACTTAACCAGGCATTTGAATACAAATTGCAAGAGCTGTTAGACAGTAAACGCAAATGTGTCTATGTTAAGGATGGCAAGATAATGGGAGATCCTAGAAACTCTTGGATTAAAGATGTTGAATCTACTGTTGGTAATATGAAACTACAAGACATTGAAACGGGAGATTTAACAAGGTTGCACATTAAGATAAGTAAACGAGGTAAGTATCAAGCTAATAGAGTTATTGGTTTAATTAGTTCGGTGTTTGAACACGCAATCAGACTATCTTTGGTGCAATACAATCCAGCCAAGTATGTGAAAAAAAATCCAGAGTTTGAAAGAAACCGACCATTAACTGATGTTGAGTTTGCAGAAATTAATAAGCAATTAAACATTATGGAAGCAAAGTCTAATCCTAAAAACATAAAAGCAATTAAGTATATTAGGTTATGTATGCTAACTGGTGGTAGGTGTAAGAGTGAGATAGGTAGTGCCAAATGGTCTGATTTAGATGGTAATAAGTTGGTGTTAGAAAACCACAAGACAGACTATCAAGGTAAGCCAAGAATAATACATTTAAACAATCAAGCTATGGCAATTATTAACTCATGCGATAGAAACAATGAAACCATACTTGGTGTTAAATATCCTTTTCATATGTGGGACAAGATAAGAAAAGCTGCTGGTTGTCCAGATGTAACCTTGCACGATTTAAGACATAACTACGGAACTATGGCTGGCGAAACTATGAAGTTAGAGGATGTGAAAGAGTTAATGGGCCATAAGACTATTAGGGCAACAGAGAGATATAGAAAACAGAGAGAGCATATTGCAAAAGAGAATATGCAAAAGGTTGGAAACTATATGCAGAAGATAACTATGTCTAATTAGTCGTAAGGATTGCCTTCAGGATCTACGCCATAAACGATTTCTAATTCTAGTTCTATGTAGTGTCTTGCTTTAAGCAAGTCTTTAACTCTATCTTCTTTTTTCCTGGTTACATACTTAACAACATTGGTTAAGTTAGGTGTTAAGCCATTTGAATACGCATACTCTAAAGGTTGAATACCTTTATCTTTATAGTGATCTCCACCAATTTGTTTTTGTGTTGCTCTCACAGCTTTATCCCATTCTTGTGGTGTTACATCATCTATACTCATTTGTTCCTCCAAAATAATGATTAAATTTTATAAATAATTTTTCTGCAAATTTTTTCTAAATAATATTTCTATTATTTTTGTTCAGATACTTGCTTTATTAAATTTACTCATAGTAGAATAGCACAATAGGTAAACAATAGGAACTAACATGAATAATAATAAAGTATTTCTTACGCAAAAAGAATTAGCACAGCGTTGGAAAAAAAGTCCACAAACATTAGCAAACAATAGATCATTAAACAAAGGCCCATCTTATACAAAGATAGATGGTCAGATTAGATATGATCTGGAAGATATTTTAAAAATAGAAGAAGAGTCTAAAGTACAGCTTTAGACAAAGGATTAATGTGTCGCACTCTGTTTTACCGCCTAGTAGCATTAAGAGAGTTATCAGGTGTCCAGCTTCAGCAAAGATAAATGCAGAAGCAGATAGGAAGTCAAACATAGCGGCAGCGAGAGGTACACAAATACACGAAATGGTTGAGATGAGATTAAAGAATAGGCTAGATGGCATTACGCTATCTGACTATTGGTTAGGCAAAGAATGTGAAGTTGATGGTTTCAATTTTACAATTACCAAAGATGACATCAAAATGGCTGACACTTATGTTGACTATGTTTCCCAAAGAAGAGAAGAATTAAATGGCAAACTTTTAATTGAAGAAAGAGGAGCTGCACCAGAAATCCATGAAGATATATTCGGAACTGTTGATGCGCTAATACTTGGTGAGGGCAACAGAATGGCTGTCATTGATTTTAAGACTGGTGGTTGGCCAGTTGATGTAATCTTAAACGAACAGTTAATGTGTTATTCCATATTTGCATTAAGCAGATACGGAAACGAAGATACGGTTGTAGAAATGACAATCGTGCAACCAAACAAAAAAGCCTGGCATAAAGATGGCCAGATAAGAAGTTTTGATATTCAAGCCGTTGATTTAGTTGATTGGGGTTTTAATATCTTAAAACCAGCTTGTGATGAGGCGATGAGTGAAACGCCTAGTTTCAATGCTGGAGAATGGTGTAGGTTTTGTGCCTACAAATCAGAATGTAATACCTACAAAAATCTAAAGGAGGATTAAAATGGTAAACGGTAATCAAGAAGAGAAACCTCTATTAAGTTTTCAAGACAAAGATGGAAACCCTAGAGAGATATTTGAAAGAGATTTGAATGATACGACAAGACCGTTGGTTGAGGAAATCAGTCAAGACTTAAACGCAGAACAACAGTTAATGGAAGCATATCAACTTGCAACCAAAACTGTGCATCACATGGAATCTGTGAGAAAAAATATAAGAAACGCAATCAGTAAATTAGAAGCTGAATTGCCACCTTATAAAAAACCAGTCAAGCTAGAAGGCGTGCCAAAGGATAAAGAATAATGTCATTAGCAGCAATACAAAAAAAAGCAAAAGCAAAACCCTCAATCGTAATTATTTACGGCCCTTCTGGGTTAGGAAAAACGACCCTAGCAGTAGGAAGTAAAAATCCTATTGTTTTGCAGACTGAAGAGGGGTTAGGAATACTAACCAACAACAGAGATATACCGCATTTCCCATTAGCAAAAGACTACGATACTTTTTATGGTTATTTAAAGTCTTTAGTTGATGCAGATGAACTTGAATATAACACTTTGGTTATTGATAGTTTGGACTGGCTAGAGCCATTAATATTTGCCAAGACTTGTGAAACACACAAACAAGCGAGCATAGAATCATTTGGTTATGGTCGTGGTTATGTTGAAGCGTTAAAGTATTGGCGTGAAATACTTGATTTAGTTAATAGATTAAGGAACGAAAAGAAGATGAGAATTGTTCTAATTGCTCATAACCAGATAAAGACGTTCCACGATCCATCTACAGAAGCCTATGATAGACATGAGCTTAAATTAAATAAGCACGCATCAGCATTATGTTTAGAGGCTAGTGATATTTGTTTGTTCCTTAATTACAAGAAAGGTACTGTTAAGGTGCAAGGTAATAAAGGTTTGACAAGTAAAACTGTTCAATCTGGTAGGGTTTTGGTCACGACTGAATCTCCTGCTGCGGTTAGTAAAAACAGGTACGGCTTACCAGAGGAAATCCCAGTTGTTGAAGAGGGCGATGACTTTATTGTTAGAGCTGAAAAAACATGGGCTGAAATTGGTAAACTGATAGCCAAAAAGTAATGGCATCAGATCACGAAACAGTTGTTTATTTAATGCGCAAGGCTGTAATATTAATAGATGCTTGCGTAGAAAAAAACACAGATGAGGATGAAATTTTACCTTTGGGTGCAAACATGGCTTTAAGAGAGGCTATGGACATACTTGAAGAAGAAATAAAACGGGCAAATGATTACGAGGAATACGATCCTGGTTAATCATTAATTTTAATAGTTATATTTTAAAAGGAGGAATCAAAATGGATATAACAGAATTTAATATAGATGTAGAAGCTGACAGCTCTGGCGGTGGCGAAAAAATAAAACCTGGTAGGTATAACCTAGAGTATAAAGGCGCAGACACGGTTGAGGGTGCTAATGGTTGGAAAGCACTAAAGATTTTGTTTGATGTAGAGGGCGAGATTATAACGATTAGTCATGCGTTTACTATGGCACACGATACCAGCACTAAAGCTGTAGAGATTGGCAAACAATCTTTATCACTAATGTTAAATAAAATGGGTGTTTCTAGTATTAAAGACACCGATGAATTAGTAAACAAAAGAGTCAACGCAGAACTTGTTGAGGGCGAAAAAGGTTATTTAGAAATTAAAGATGACTTTGGTAAGGGTTGGGCGGAAGCTACAAAACCTGGAGCAAAGCCAAAACCAGTTGCCGATGCGGATGAAATTTTCCCGCCAGATGCAGATGACAACGAAGATATGCCTTTCTAATGATGTTAAAAATAAGAGGCCTAGTCTTTGTTCATATTGTCATGGACTAGCCTCTACATTTTTACACATAAAAGATGGAAAGATTAAAGGAGCTTGCTCAATGGAGCATCTCAAATTTATTGGAGAAGGTAGAAGAATGGAGCATATTCAAAACTACGCACAAATTAATGAAGAGTTATTATCAGTAGCATTAAGTGATGCTAAATCAAGGTATATAGAATTATCAAAGAAGAATGGATCTTATGTTTTACACCAATGGAGTAAAGAGGATAGGATACACTTTGTAAGAAAACTTGTGTCTAGTTATTTGGTTAATAGCAAGGCACAAGCTGATGACTGATTTAACCGAATTTTTTGGTAAAGAGGGTGTTGTATTAGACAAGAACTTTGCATTTACCAATACTAGCAAATCAAATGCTGATCTAATTAGCGAAATGCAATCTCATGGGTTGCTGGTTGACTATTTAGATACAAGCAGCTCTTTGGTTAGAGTACCAGTAAGCGCAGGACAAAATCATAGGCCTGACAAGGGCGGAGAGAAGTCTGGTTATTATGTTTATAACCAATTAGACAATGAGTTCATTTGCATATTCGGAAATTGGCGCACAAGTTTTGAGGGTAAGTTCACATCTTATAATCCAAATAAGATGTCTGCGGAACAAAAGCGAGATCTACAGCAAAAACTTGATGAGGCTCAGAAAAAGAGAGAAGAATCTAAAAAAATACAACATGAGCAAGTTTCCATATATGCAAAAGAAAAATATAAAAATGCTAAAGAGGTTGCGGAACACAAATATCTCACAAATAAAAAAGTTAAAAACTATGGGTTAAAAACGATTAATGGAAACCTATTAATCGCTGTCTATTCTATCACCAAAAATGATAAAGGGATATTAGTTTCAGATATAAAGTCATTACAATATATTTATCCAAACGGAGATAAAAAGTTCGCAGGTGGTGGCGAGGTCAAAGGAAATATTTTTTTAATAAATTGCGAGCCAAATGATCTTAAAAACATAGATAATTTATACATAGTAGAGGGTTATGCTACGGGTGCTTCTATTGCCTCACTTGGTCTGCCTGTTTGCGTGGTATTCTCAGCTAATTTTTGTTTATCTGCGCTCACTAGACTGCGTTCTATGGGTATAAAAACTAGATTTGTTCTTTGTTTAGATAATGATGAGTCTGGAGTAGGCCAAAAGTGTGCCAATGAGGTTGCTACTGCGGTTAGCAATAGCATTGTTAGGCTGCCATCAATCATAGGCGATTTTAATGATTTATATTTGCAACAAGGCATAGAGCAAGTTGAGTTAGAGTTATTAGAATCAAAGTTTAATATTAGACAATATGCTATTCGTAATTTGGTTGAAGCACCCAAACCAATAGAGTGGTTGGTTGATAGTTTTATCCCATTAGCAAAGCCAGGCATTATTGCAGCCGTTGGTGGTGTTGGAAAATCTTTATCTATGATTCAGTTAGCGTTGGGCGTTGCAACAGGTGGTAATTGGTGGGGTAAACCTATCATGCAAAGAGGTAGTAGCGTTATTTTTGCAGCCGAAGATGACCTGAACGAAGTTCATAGAAGGATTGAGGCATTAGACCCAAACGGAGAAAGACTTAAATCGCAATATGATGTGTATGTCTTTCCAATACCAGAACAAAAAGAGCCAATGATCCTGTTGCGAGAAGAAGGGGTGACCTCGCAAGCACAAGAGTTAGTAGAAGAATTAAAAACCATACCTAATTTAAAGTTGGTGGTATTTGATCCGCTCCAAGCATTTACAACAGGAAACATATCCAGCTCTAACGAAGTTGGTCAATTGTGGGGTAGTTATTGCGCAAATATAAGTGCGAGATTGGGTTGTTGCACGCTCACAGTTCATCATTTAAACAAGGCCGCTTTATCTAACGACTCTGATGATTCTTTGAGCCAGAGGCAACATATACGAGGAGCAACATCAATTTTAGACTCAGTTAGATTTGCGATTGCCATGTGGTTAGCGGATAAAGATACTTGTGAGAAGATATGTATAGAGCAGGGCATTGAAGTAGATAGAATGTCCGTTGTTAAGGCATCTTTGGTAAAATCTAATTCTGGTAATGTAGATTACGGAGTTAAGACACTTATCAGAAAAGGCGCAGTATTAGAAATATTAGAAAAAAACAAGTCCTTTGATTGGGATTAAGGAGAAAGGAGAATGAATGTATTAAGCCTATTTGATGGCATGAGTTGTGGTCGTATCGCTTTAAATCGACTAGGAATAAAAGTGGATAATTATTACTCTAGTGAAATAGATAAGTATGCAATGAAGGTTAGTGAAGCTAATTATCCAGATATTATACAAATTGGAGATGTAACAAAGATTAATTATGATGAGTTACCGCAAATTGATTTAATTATGGGTGGCAGTCCATGTCAAGGATTTAGTTTTGCAGGTAAACAGCTTGCTTTTGATGATCCTAGAAGTGCATTGTTTTTTTGTTTTTGGAGGGCAGTCAAACATCTTAAACCTAAATATTTTTTATTAGAAAATGTAAGAATGAAAAAAGAATATTTAGATGTTATATCTGAATATATGGGTGTTGAGCCTATTATGATTAATTCAGCATTAGTATCAGCACAAAATAGAGTTAGATATTATTGGACTAACATACCTGGAATAGAACAACCTGAACAAAGAGGAATTGTTTTAAGGGATATATTGGAGAATAATACTTCTGATGAATATCTTGCTGGAGAAAACTTGCAAAAGAATTATAAAGGCGGCAATCAATTAAATCCAAACTATAAAAGCCAAGCTAATACCATACATGATACGGGGGGTAAATCTGGAACAATTTGTGCTGGTACTCATGGTTATGCAAATGGATATATAGAAACCCACGACAAGCCTAAAAAAATACACGATATACCAAGAGATATATTAAAAGATAATGAAAGGCAAAGGAGAGTTTATGGCGAGAATGGTAAGTCACCAACATTATTAGCAAGATCAGATAGTCCAAAAGTAATGAAAAGTGACAAACCTCTACATATTGGAACAGCAGTAGACATTAAAGGCCATGACCAAATAAAAAGGGTTTACAGCCCTGATGGCAAATCATCTACTCTTACAACCTGTGGTGGCGGACATAGAGAGCCAAAGGTATTAGCTGGAGCATTTAGAGGTAGGTATGAAGATGATGGCACTATCAAACAAAAGCTAGAGTTAAGACAAGGCGGCAAAACTAATTCATTAACTACAGTTCAAAAAGATAAGAGTAATTGTCTTACAGCAGCAAACTATGACTATATGCGATACGAACATTCAGACCAAGAACAAGAGGTCTATTGGCGTAAGCTCACTCCTGTTGAATGTGAACGCTTGCAGACAGTCTCTGATAATTACACAAATCATGTCAGCAATACTCAAAGATATAAAATGCTTGGTAATGGTTGGACTATTGAAGTTATAGCTCATATTTTAAAGAACATGGAGTTAGACTAATGCCAGAAAAACTAAAGAAAAGCGTTAAGACATTTAACCGCAAAACTAATAAAACTACTGTTGAACATTTTTATTTGCATACCACAAAACTTGATGAACTTACGCGGATTGTAAATGATGAAAAGGCTAGTCCAAAACTTCGTATGAAGTGTAAGAGAGAGCTAACCAGGAGAAAGGAAATTGAAAAATAGGAATTTAGATAACCACGATAATTGGGCAACGCCAGATGATGTTTACGACAAACTAAACGAAGAATTTAATTTTGATTTTGATCCATGTCCATTGTTTGCAGAATTTGATGGCCTAGAAGCAACATGGGGAGAAAGAAACTATATTAATCCTCCTTACAGCAGAAAGTTAAAAGATGCTTTTGTAAAAAAGGCTATTGATGAAGCAAACAAGGGCAAACTTTGTGTTTGTTTATTACCTGTAAGCACAAGCACTATTTTATTTCACGACCATATACAACCAAATGCGAGTGAGATTAGATTTGTGAGAGGTAGGATTAAATTTATTGGCATTAATACATTTGGAGAAAAGGTATCTAATAAAGCTGGTATGCACGATTCAATGATTGTTATTTTTAAACCATGAGCAAAGGAGATGATCAACGAAAACGACAAGTGCCAAAGGAAGTATTTGATGCAAATTGGGATAGGATATTTAAGAAAAAGAAGAAAAAGAAGGGTAATGGAAAATAAAGATATTACAGTTTGGTTTAGTTGTGGCGCTGCAAGCGCTGTAGCGGCAAAAAAAACAATAGAAATTTATGGCAAAAAAAACAATATTCGTGTTGTAAATAATCCTATTAAGGAAGAGCATGAAGATAATCAAAGGTTTTTAAAAGATATAGAAAAATGGTTAGGCGTTGAAATTGAATATGCAATCAATCCAAAGTTTCCAGATCAATCATGCGAAACTGTTTGGCGAGAGAGAAAATATATGTCTGGCAATTTTGGAGCGCCATGCACATTACATTTAAAGAAAAATGCAAGGCAGGTATGGGAAGCTAAAAACAAGTCTGATTACATTGTTTTAGGATTTACTGCTGATGAACAAAAGCGTGCTGACAGATTTAAACTTACACAAAGAGATAATTTGCTTACTGTTTTAATTGATGCAGGTATAACCAAACAAGGATGTTTTGATATTTTATTAGATGCTGGTATTAAATTACCTGAAATATATTCTTTTGGTTATCCAAATGCTAATTGTATTGGTTGTGTAAAAGCTAGTTCTCCGACTTATTGGAACTTGGTTAGAAAAACTTTTCCAGATGTGTTTGAAGAACGAGCAAAACTATCTGATGAATTGGGAGCTAATCTAGTTAGGTATAAAGGGAAAAGAATACCATTAAGCGAATTACCAGCAGATGCAAAGGGTAGGGATCTTAAAAGCTATGACTTTGAGTGCGGTATTTTTTGCATAATTGATAGCGAAGATGATTAAGGCAATCGGACACCCGTATATACGATTATCGGACACCCATATATACAATAATCGTATATATGCCCTTACATATATCCAAGACTAAACTAATAGAGAGAGTGGCCTAAAGGCCATCTCTCCAGGAAGGAGGAAAAGGTTAAAAATTTTTATGTAGTAAGGTTGAAAGGTTAGTTAAGCATTACTATATTTTTTGGGAAAAGGAGGAGGTATGAAACAGTTAAAAGATAGGATGATCGGATTACGGGATATTGCGTATAGCAATAGGAGGAAAAAAGGTTTTATGTCTTTTTGTCAAGCTACTCCAATACATTTTTTTATTGTGTTGGAAGTTGCGATAGCACAGTTAGGCGGTAAAAAATTAAACTTTGAGGAGTTGGTTAAGCTATTACCTGGTAATTTAGGCAGTAGATCAACGATAGGTTATGTATTAGATGATTTTGTTGGATTTGGTTATATGAGTAAGAGTGTTGGAGCGGATAAGCGGAAAAGAGTTTTTGCGGTTAGCAAAACAGGACTGCGGTTATTAGATGATTATTTTGAGCAAAGACAGGTTAGTCTAAAGGAGGTTGCCTAGTTGAAACAACATAAGTGGTGGTTAGTAGTAGAGGGTATTGAGGATGCAG
>TARA_R100000808_G_scaffold12828_2_pt1 | contig 16929 bp, 15 predicted proteins | sample TARA_R100000808 | Tara Oceans TARA_R100000808 (sample SAMEA2622852) | marine metagenome | biome: marine biome (ENVO:00000447); feature: marine epipelagic mixed layer (ENVO:xxxxxxxxx); material: "saline water (ENVO:00002010), including plankton (ENVO:xxxxxxxx)" | depth 140 m | reverse complement strand
AACTCGTGTTTCCAATTCTTCAATTTGAGATTGAAGAACTGAAGCTTCCTTTTCCAATTCATCTATTTCTTTAACAGTAAGCTTTCTAGCTTCCTCACTTTGCTCGTAAGCGTCATGCAATCGCTTAGTTAATCTACGTTGCATAAATTCAAGACTTCTATAACGTTGCAACAAGCTCTTGCTTGTTTCAATGTCTTTCATTCTTGGCAACTCTAAAGAGGTCACCCACCCCTTAGCCTGAGAAATAACTCCCTTCTTCTGTAAATCATTAAAAGACCACGTAGTAGCAGTTTGACGAGACAAACCCTCTATATAATCAGTAACAAATTTCAAAGGATCACGTTCAAAGAAATTCCCACTTAAGCCATGATGTTCCATAATTTCACTTATTTGCTCAGCTAAAGAACCATACTTTTTGCCTGTCTCAGGATCAATAAAATTAGGTTCATGCAACTGAACATCACTAAACAAATCAGTTATGCCTTCAGAGTCCCTAAATTCGTTCTTAAACTTTTCCAAACGTGACTCAGGCGCATTAGTTAAATCAACTTGACGATGAGTTCGTTTCATCCATTCAAGGAACCTTTTGTTAAACTCAACTTTGTCTACATAACCACGCTGTAGTGTAGGCGCACCAGTTGAAAATCTTTTAAACTTTCTATGTTGCCCTTTTATCTTTCCGCTTTTTGCAACAGCACGCAACTCATCACGCAATTCCTTATTAAGCTGATGAGGGATGTAATTTTCTCTTCTAGAAACAACTTGCCCACCAGCCACACGCTCCGCTTCATCAGCAAAACCAACAAATAGCCGTTTCATATCTGCAGCTAAATCCACTCCTTCATAAAGAGACGGATTAACTTCTCTAGCAAGCGCCATAATCTCATTAAGCATACCTGCAGCTTCTTCGCTGCCTTCAGCAGCGTTAGTTACTAAAATCCTAAACGCTTCTTGATAACTGCTTCCATATATAGAATCTTCGCCAACAGTTATTCCATATTTAGTAAGAACTGACTGTGTTTGCCCAGAAAGTTCATTGGAACTACTGCGCAATAAATCAATAAAAGGTTTAGCTAACCTTCTTAAACGAACCGCAGTTTGTAATTTGACAGCGTTAGCACGCCCAACAGTTGTAACCAGTTCTTTAGCTAAATGAACTTTAAATGGATTAGTAGAATTAGCTATATCCCATTTAGCCTGACGCAAATCACCGCTCATATCTAAATCATTTAACGCCCTAGCAACTCTAGACTTTCTCCAACTTTGACGCACATGCTGTGAAAAAAACTGTGGAAAACTCATAAGTTTTCCCCAAGTCCTATCACTCACATTAATTCCCCTAGCATTAGGAATAATTCGTTTAGGCTGAAATTTAGTAGCTACTGCAGGTTTAGCTTTCTTAACAAATTTTCCAGCAGCAGCATCCCATGTATGCGTTGAAAGCCTATTACCTATTCTTTGCGCCATACTATAAACGCTGTTTGCGACTACACCTTCACCCAAAAGATTAATTGGACGAGTCTTGCCACGAACAACATTAAATAAATTTACAAGCGATAAAGGCGACCTGTACTTTAAACCCCATTGAGGGGTTAAACCACTATTAACAAAAGGAGTAAACTTTGTAACCTTGTCGTTATATCTATCTGCTTCAGCAGCAAATTCTACTGCATCAACAAATTTGCCATTGTAAAGCATCAAATTATTTTTTTCAGCCCATTTAGCCATTATGTTCGTTTCAACAATGCTTAACGAACTAGGACCAAATCTTTCAGCTTTAATAACAACATCTATAACATCAACTGCTTCATCCACTAAAGGAGAAGCTACCTTAGGGTCAATGTTATACAGCAAAGAATCGCCTTGAGAAAAACTAGGCGAATGCTTAAACTTTCCATTTGTTTCAAACCATTCCAAAACCTTAGCTTTAATTTGGGCTTTGCTGACGTCACCAGCGTCAGCAGCCCATTGAATAATACTATCAACAAAGCCCTCTCGTGTTTCGTTAGTAACACTTGACTTTAAAGTGGCTTTAGTAATGTCGTCCATTGCTCCGACAACTTCCTCTAACCCTTCGTCAGCGTATTTCAATCCTTTTTCTATAGACTCATCAAGCATGTTGTCTACAGACCTGCGAATCACCTGTCTAGCAGCGCCTACAGCGGTAACACCCCTATTAATGTCATTTACAAGACCAACACCGCCAAGAGAGTTTAAAGGATCAAGAATAAAGTCCATTGGAACAGAAACAATTTGCGAATAACGCACATTCCAACCTAGTTTAGGTATTTCAAATTCGCCTTGAAACCAATCTTCATTCACAAAAATATCGTCATAAAATAAATGCCCACCGTACACAGGAACTAAATCTTTAGCGTTATCCCACGCATCTTCCCACACGTCAGACCATTTACCACCGCCTATGCCAACAGTCCCTAAAGCTGCTTGAACTAAATTGACTTTAAATTGTGTAAATGCAACCTTAGCTTCAAGAGGCATTTCCAAAACATTAATAGCAGCACCAAAAGCACTCTTAAGCCCCTTACCTATAAAACTAATTGCAGCAGGATTCTTAGGAGTTGGTTTAGCAATTTCTTTTAAGTCCGCATGAAGATTTTCATACTTTTCAGAAGGGAAATGCCCATAAACATTCCATTCAGGGCGAGGAGCAAACTTAGCGTCTTGCTGCATAAACGTCTTCATAACAGACGGATAATTTAAATTCTCAACCTTATACGATTGTTTAACTAATGGATCTTCTATTACACGTTCAAGAATGCTTTTATTAACTTCGTTTTTAGACTGAGTGTTTATTGTCTGAAGGGCAGCAGTAGCTTTAGCTAATCTAGCTGTGCGTTCTTGTCTTTCCCTTGTTCTTTGGGCAAGTAACTCTTGGTATGAAGCCATACATCTCTCTAACTATTCATTCCAGCCAAAATTTGTGCTACAAGATCTGAATCCGCTTGAAACAATGGATTTGATTCAGCCATAGGACCATATATTGGACTAGTAGTACCGCTTTGGAAGAACATGGGTTTTCCATCAACAATTTGTATTTGACCGTAATTACTTAATGCTACCAAAGCTTGATCAAGCGTATTTCCTGTGCCTCCTGTAATAGGAACGTATTGACCAGTTGAATAGCCAGTAGGACTTCCAGAAATGTTATCTACATATTGAGCAATCATATCGTTAACACTATACGCATCAGTAAAGTTTCCTGAGTCGTCAGTCCAACCTTGTTCAGACATCCACGTAGCCATTTCTTCGTTTGCTTTATCTAATAATTTTTGCGTAGCTTGCTGGTTGCTTTCAATTTCAGCAGCTCCAGATTCACCAAAACCTAATGTGTAATCATCAGAAGTGTCTTCCATGAATTTAACTTTTGCTGTTAGGTCATCTATTTTTTGTTGTTTTGTTTTCCAAGTTTGATAATCATCAACTTGGGAAACAGAAACTTCACCATCAAAATGTTTAACAATACCTTCAGGAGAATTAAGCGCTATTTGAGAATCAGCAAACGCTTGCTCCGCAGCAGCAACACGTTTTCCAATGTTAGACCAACCAATAGTTTCATATTCAGCCCTTAACGTAGCTTCATCTTCACCTAACATTCTTGCAGCAGAAGCAATCATAATATCTTTATTCTGCTCAGTTTCTAAAGCCGAAAAAGCTTCAGTTTCAGCATTTGCAGCTTCAATAGCTAATTCAGCATCAGCTCTAGCATATTCGCCAGTTGGATCATAATGACGTTCCATCATTTGACCAACAATAGCTGGACCCATAGCTTGCAACTCTGCTACAGAAACACCCAAAATTGCAGACTGGCGCTCCAACTGTGCTCGCTCGTCTTCTTTAGCTTTTTGCTGAGCAGCCCAAGCAGCAGCACGCCTTTGACGTTCTTTTTCTTCTTGAATATATGTTTGAGCACGTTGAGCTTCAATACCCTGCAACGCTTGAGCCAAAGCCATATCTTGCTGATAACCCATTTGAGACAAACGCTGGGCTTCCGCCAAAACTTGTTGGCGCTCACCAGCATTCAACTCACGTAAAGCCTGAGACGTAGATTGTTTAATTTGATTTTCAATACGGAACTTTTCATCACCCAAAGCCATTTGCGCTTGCGCAACCAACTTCGCAGGCATAGCAAGACGCTCTTGCGAAGCCATGCGAGAAACAGCCTGCAACCTATCCATAGCAGCAGCAGACGATTCAGCAGTATTAGCACCCATAGCCCTAGTAAGTTCAGCAACAGCTTCAAACTCACTACTAACCTGATTACCTAACTCAGCACGAGAAGCAGCTTGTCTATCTTTTTGTTCTGCAAGCATTTTTTTCTGACGATCAGCGCCTCTTTCTGCTACAGCAGCTAACTCAGCTTGACCTTGAAGATCCAAAGCTCCAAGTTCTGCAGCTAATTCCGCACCAATATCAGTTATTTGCCCAGTTCTTCTATCAAATGCCTGTTCTAAGAAAGCCAATTGTTCATCAGATATATCTTGTATATCAGCACGACCCTCTTCAGCTAATTGCCTAATCTGTTCAGTAAAATCTTCTATTTCAACTTCGCCAAATAAATCCCTCGTAGATTGCGCTAAATTGTCGTAAATATCAGCATAAGCACTTCTACCTGACCTCAAATAAGGGTTAGTTGCTCTTCCGCTATTACCAAAATTAAAATCTTGTTTTTCAGGCATAGGAAACTTTGCTCTAGCATTAGCTATATCCTCTGCAGAATATACGCCAGAATCCATTTCTACTGAATTTTCCAAACCTGTATTTATATTGGCAAAAGTAGGCTGAGATGCACTAGGCGTAAAAAAATTACCTATATTACGAGGATAAGGGTCACTCGGAGTGGGTTGACCACTCAAATTAACAAGATTAGCTAACATGTCTTCATCTAAATAAGGTGCCATTAGCTTCCTAACCCTTGTAATGTTTGCGCAAGACCTATCCTTCTTAAAGCATTAGCTATAGCTTCGTCCATAGCGCCAGCAGAAAATTGTTCCTCTATCAAAGATCTTTGCCGATCTAACTGAGCTTGAGCTTCCATTATTTGCCCTTCAAGCCCCCAAGATTGCAGTTCTTTATCGCCAGCTAATCTTTCAGAAGCTTTTTTAGCAACACCAGAATCTATCATTCCACGCCGATTCATTTGTCCACGTTGTTGCGTGCCCAAATCTTTAAACCGCCTATCTAAATTAAACCTAGATAAAGCACTTTGTCTTTCTAAAGATTCACGAGCCATAGTTATATCATTTAAGCCATAACCGTAAGTCGTGGTTCGTGTTCCTGCGTTATTAGTAGTGTTGTATGAAGAACTCATCTCATATTAATGTATTAACTGTCCCGATTATCAGCAGTTTCTTCACCATTTAGAGCTTTTTCAATAGCTGCAATTTCAGCTTTTTTCATAGCTAAATCCCATTCAGCTTGACCTCTAGGGCTTAATTGCTTAAGGACATCCTCTAAAGTTACTGCATTTTCCTCTACTGGCTGTTCGTGTTCGTCTGGCACTGACATTTATTCTCCTCTATTTGAATAGATAATTCTTGGACTGCTTTAATTATAGGTCCAATAAGTTCACTATAGCGCAAAGCTTGGTCTGTAGGTGGAGGAACTTTAACTGTTTTTTCAGGATCATTTTGATCAATTATTTCATCTTCTTCACCATCAACAGAGAAATCACACCACATAGCTTGCGAATTTGCATCAGTTCCGCTTTGTGCGTCAAGGATAGCTTTAACTTCTTGCGCTATTAAACCTTGGTGATCCCTGACACCATCTTTCCCTCCATCAGTTTTTTTCCACTTATATTGAACTGGGCGTAAGGATTTAATAAAATCCAAGCCCAAAGTAGTATCAACAATATCTGTTTTAAGATTAACGTCTGAAGTGCTAATCGTTGACGTATCCGCATACAATTGAGTCCACCTAGCAGAAGATGACCCTAACTTCATAGCACTGTCATAATACGGTCTAAATTCGCCAGAAGATTGCCTTGTCCTCCACGCACTACCAGCCCTAGTGTAGAAATACCCTGAGCCTGTTGTGTAAATACCGCCCATAGTTGTGGAGCTAGTGCCACCCATGTAGATAAGAGAATTAGCACCTCCACCTGCAAGAAAATAACTGTAATGGGTAGCGTTACTGTGCGTTGTCCAAACATTATTACCAGCAGAAGAAACGTACCAAATGTTATTTCCACCAACTGACATACCTAAAGAATCAGCATCATAGCGATACAAGCCAGTGTTGCCATCAGAACTAAACGTAAACGAAGGATCAGTAGCAGAACCATTATCAGCTCTAACTTCATTTACATCAATGACATCAGTAGTAGTAATTTTAGCGTTTTTAAAATCAGCTATATCATCACCAAACGTTGCTCGCACCGTACCGTCTGTAGCAATAGCTACTACAGCAACAGTTGAACCTCCTGAATTAGTTTCAGTAGTTCTGTAAATCCCAGAATCTGCATCACCTGCAAAAGTGTAAGCAGGCAAACTAACGGACCCATCTTTTGTGTAAACGGCTTTCCAACCCCTATTGTTTAAACCAAGATATTGCTTGTCATCTACATAAGGATAAAAAGCCGTATCAGTAACAACGTTATCTACGCCTTGACTACCGCCAGATGGGGTAGTTCCAAAAACAATGTTATCCGTATTAGTATAGATATGAGCAGCACCAGTGTTTTGAGCGCCAATATCAATTGTTCCATCGCCACTGTCTATCCGTAGCGTATTTTCAGACCCTTCAGTCAATATTGGACCTGTAGCAGCTATATTAACTTCATCTACATACGCCTTAGCCCAAAACTTGCTTGAAGTCCCCAAGTCCCTTGTTGAGTCAGCATCGGGAACGATGTCAGACGCAACAGAACTAAAATCAGCACCACCGCCACCACCTAAATCAGCTATAGATTGAGCAGTTACTTTTTTAACGTTATTACTATCCGAAGTATCTGTAATTAACACCAAATCATCTGCAGCTACAGTAACTGTAGACGCAGTTACGGTAGCAGGAGTAAAAGCACCGCTTACAGTCAATGACGAAAGAGTTCCAACACTAGTTAACGAAGACGTAACAACAGTAGATTTAAGCTCTGTTCCAGTTAATGTGCCTGCAGCAGCAGTAACAGTAATAGCTCCTGTACCATCAAAATCAACGCCATTAATAGCTCTAGCAGTAGCCAATGCGGTAGCTGTCGCAGCATTGCCAGACGTATTCTGGTTACCTGCTGTATTTACGCCAGCTAAATCAATGTTTGCTGTGCCATCAAACGACACACCACCTATAGTGCGTGCGGTTTCTAACGCAGTTGCAGTACCAGCGTTACCACTAATATTAGTAACCCCTGTTATATACCCATACGAAAGTATTTTGTCTTGAATAGCAGCGCTAGTCATTAAACTAGTGTCGTTATCTGCAAAAGATTCTGAGCTTGTTTGCACAGCAGCGTCAGCAAGCTGTGCTACTGCAACATCGGCAACATTAAGGGTTACGCTACCTGAAGTGCCCCCTCCTGTTAGCGCTGTTCCAGCTACAACTTCGGTTATGTCTCCTTGCGGAGCGTGAGCGACAACAGAAGCAACAGTGACAGTTTTAGGGCTGTCGCTGTCGCTTTGATCTGCTATTACAATTTTGTCATCACTTGCTGCTGTAACTGCGCTTAATTCTGACGGAGCAAAATCAACAGTAACAGTGCCAGTAGTTCCCCCTCCAGATATAGCGGTTCCAGCAGTAACGCCTGTTATCGTTCCGCTTCCACCACCACTAGCAGGCATCTGTTTAGCTATTTGCCTTAATTCATAATCAATAGCTACACCGTCTTCAGTAACAAATTTACGAGTAGGTTTGTATGCCATAACTACTCCTATCTAAGATAATTGCTACGATAGCTACCTTCGTTGCAAAGTTCTTGAATTATTTCATCCATTGTCGTAACTTGGTTATTCAATTGGTTAATCTGAAATTGCAATTGCTGCAATTCAGATTGAGTCACAGTGTTTTCAATTAATGTTTCTACTTTTTCGCTTACACGGTTTATCTTATTTGAATAGCTAGATACTGACCATACAATTGTCGCCACTATTACAATAACTGTTGTTAAAAAACCGAGTGTCATTGAGGATACTCGGAAGTTTTTAACGTTATCTTCGGTTAGTGGCGTATCCATTATGGAGCCACGTAATCTAAAGTTATTACAAGTTTGGGAGGCGTTGTTTCTCCATTGCCATAAAACACAGCATATTCAGTATCTGCACTTCCTGAACCAATAGCTGTTTTAAGAGCCGTAACTGAAGTATCATTTGTTAAAACTAATGGTTTAGCGTCTGCATGGTCTACAAACGTTTGCATTTTAGTGCGATTAGCAGAACTACCGTTTAAATCCCATTTAGCAGTTTCTCCCCTGCTTAAAGGATCACCACTTGTATATGTTTTAACAGCCGTAGTAGTAAAACTAACATCATCAGCGTCTGGAGTTCCATCAGTAGTATCTCCATTGTATCTAGCTATATACCAGCTTCCGTATGCACTTCCAAGACCAGTTGGAGAATCCGATGATGTCATCCTGCGAAGCTCAATATAATTTTCCGCAGACCCACCAGCAGTAGGTGCAGCGTTAGTAATGTAAGGTCTTTCTGCAAGAACTTGAGCTAACGTTTGTCCTCCAGATTCTGTGCTGAAACCAAACACGCCAACGTAAGGGCAATTAGTTGAACCTGAAAAAACACCATTTCTAACAGCAGCAGCCGTTGGGGACGTTGACCAAGATCCGTCATTGTGTCTAAAAGACTTTGACCTGTTAGCTACAAATGTGTATTTAACAGGATCAGACTTAGCCCAAACTTCAGTCCAATTACCTGTACCTGTATCAGTAGCTACATAGATTTTAGTAGGATTAACCCAATCACCTGTACCTGTATCAGTAGCAACTTTTACCGCTGTACCATTAGATATTGTTACCCAGTTTCCTGTACCTGTTCCAGTAGCGTACTTTATATGCGCCATTAGATACCAAACCAAATATCTCCTGCAGCAGTAGCTGATGGGGGGTTAGCAGCAGGATTAATAAATATCGTTGGGTTATTGTTTAACTGGTAACTAGCTACAGATGCGGCTCCACCGCTATTCCTGTACGCCACTCTAGGAATTGAACTGTTATATTCTGTTCCTAAAGCGCCTGAAACTTCTATTTTATTGGCAGACATGATGTATACATCCCCATCAGTGTCATGGTTCCTTACATACAAATCATCACTGTTGGGGTAACCGACATAGCCTAAACGACCAGTAGTTCCATCCCCATTATAGCTACTGTCATAAAACCCTATATATGGAGCGCTATCAGAATGTGTATCTACAAGCCTAAGACCTGCATTTGTACTTGTAATAGCTAAAGCATTTTGGCTTGTATCCCAATGGGCTTTCATGCTTGCCGTATTGCCGTACAAAAGAACATCGTAACCAGTGTCGTCAACGCCAACCGTAAATGTTCCATCTACTTGAACGTTTCCATCAATATCTACAGCATCTAAATTAGTTGTGCCAGAAACATCTAAAGCGCCGTTAAGGTCAACGTCACCATCTATAATGACTTCAGTAGAAGCGTTCAAATCAATCGTTGGCGCTGTTAAATCTAATGTTGTGCCAGCATTAACTTCTAAATGTCCATCAGCAGAAGCAACAATGTTTTCACCACCAGCAGCATCATGGAAAGACAATTTAGAATCGCTAGTTAAAACCAGCTCATCTGCTGATTGATCCCAAAGCATATAATGACCAGCAGAATCACCAAAGAACTTGACATCATAACCTGTTCCATCAGAACCGACTGTTATAGTGTTTGTCCATGTGCAAGCGCCAGTAAATGCAGCGCCGTCCAAGCGAGCCAATTCGCTTGACCAGCTAGTAATTGTTGCAAAGTTAGCATTCATTTGAGAAGCAACTATTGTTGTTCCTGCTGTAAAACTGTTAAATGATCCTAAAGCCATTATCTCATCCTTCTAGGTACATACGTAAACCCTATCGCATTTACCTGCCAATCGGAATTAGTAGCTGTGGGTCCAATAATCTTCATACTTATAGCCCTAGCTGTCCCTAAAGTAGGCAATCTTTTGACATCTGTAACCTTAGATTGGTCTTCTGACGACCAAACACCGTCACCTAAACTTCCATCATCGTTCTGCCAAGTAGCAGTACCCCACACAGAAGCACTAGTACGACCAGTAATATCCACAGGAAAAGTCTTTGCATAATCAGCAAAATCGTAATCTTTATAGACTTCTACTGTCATTTGGAGCGAAGATTTAGCCAAAGTTACCATTTGGGGCTTACCCCAACGTTTTTTAACTACAGGATTACGTGTAGACATCCAAGGAGTAACAAAATGCGAAGGAATATTATCCTCATCTGTGCCGTATTTGTCAAAAACTCTGTCATCGTCATCATCTATATGAATTAAACGTCCAGTATTAGCTACACAACCACCAAGCAACAAATGCTCAGTATTAGGCGGTTGATACGCAAACAGCGGACCAGCATCTATATCTGTCATAATCCAAGCGCCTGTCTTACCCAAAGAAGGGTCATAAACAAACGTTCTTCTAGTAGTTGAACCGTCCGAAGTCCAATCAACAGATACATAAAGCTTTTCATTAGCCCACGCTAACTGGGGGGGATTAGTAAAAGTTATTCGCCCATCATCTATTGCAGGACGAAGCTTTTCAAAAACGTAAGCAGTTCCATTTTGACCTAATACATGCACACCTGAACGATCATGCCAGAAAAATACACCAAAAGGAGTAGATACAGGACTAGATAACGGAATAGAACCTACTGTTTTTGTTATATTTACCAACTGGAAGCTATCAGAGTCAAAACCATAAATAGCGTAAATAGCATTAGATTTGAAAACCACCAACCGCTCACCATTAGGAACGATGCCAGTAATGTAGTCACCTGCTTCGCCTTTGTCCACGTCCACATAATCTGCTGCTGACCATTTCTCCGCTTCGTTAAGATTAGACCACCTTAAACGAAATTTTGTGTCTCCGCCTTCGTATGTGTTTCCCACCCAAACATGGTTATTCCATTGGGCAACATATTGCGCCTGTGGAAACTGACCTGCGGAACCATTGAGTGTCGTACCCAAATCCGCATCAGTGCTTCCATCCCATTTAAAAGAAACCTTGTCATAAGAAACTCCATACGTAACGTTATTAAATGTTATCCCATAAACCCTAGAACCATCTGTGCGAGCAGTAATATTTGTAAAATCAGTAAAATTTCCAGAAGCTGAATGAGCGACTTTAGTTCCGTAATTAACCATCACACGATTAGTGCCACCATCAGTATGGAACCCCCAAATACCTTTAATGTCTGCGCTTAATGCAGTTGCATTACGGCGAATAACGCCGTTACGCAATTGCACACCCCCACGAGGGTCCACAGTGACATTAAACAAATCAGGTGATTCATCATCAGCTAAATCAAATTGGTCAGCACGAAAATTTAGACCACCAGAAAAAGATTCCAACATAGCAAGTTGGAAATCACGTTTAGTCATCTAAATCACCATCTAACTCCACCAGTGCTGGCATAACGCAATTGACCAGTGCCTAATAAGTACCTTGTAGAAGACCTAGAGTTCATAATCATTGGTTGTGGAGCAGGGGTGTCAGCGTACCTTCTCGCCACATTATCTAATTCCATAGCATATTGGCTCATGTACTGATTAGCCATTACTGGGTCTTCTTGTTGTAAGTACGCTTTGGCTATAGCATATGTGGTTAAAACAGGGTGAAACGGATTAGGAAGATCAGGCGTTTCAGTACCTGAAGGTGTAGATGCGTTGCTAGGAAAATCAGTAGGAAACCGCACGCAACGAACGTAAATAGTTTCAGCAGTATCTGGTGTTGGGTAAAACCTAACTGTGTCATTCCAAAAACTCCATTCCCAAGCATCCCCATTTCCAGTAGTGTTTAATGGGTTGTCACGATCACCTTCGTCACGACCTATATAAGCCATAACATGATCATCGTTTCGTATCGCAATTAGGTCACGAATACCTTGAGTAATACTAGCACCTATTGTATCTAGCGTATAATCAGAAGTGCCAGCTACTGTTTGAAACGTAGTTTCAGTTTCATAAAAACCCCATCGCTTTTCACTGTAGGCAATTGTGTCAAACCCTTGACCAATAATCCGATTAAGTACAGTGTCACTAATGTCGCTTGAATCTATATCTATGACATCACGAGTTTGATTACGTATGTCATCTAAGGTCATTGCAGGCATTACTTAGCCTCGCTTAAAAATTTTTCAAATTGTTGTGTGTGACCTGCACACAACTGCGTTCCTTTAATTGGATGAGCTTTGCAATCGCTTCCAGCTTTAGTTTGCCCTGAGCAAGAAGCAGGCTCTAGGGGCATTTCAGCGAACTCAGAAACACCAGCAACTTGACGTATATTGCCAGACTTGCCGTGTGCTGCTCCCCCAACTGGTCTACCGTCTTGACCTGCAGGTCTTGCGTTTGAATTGTAAGCTATTGCGTTCGCTCTCATAATGCTCCGATCTGACTAGTGGGGAGGCTACCTGCCCCCCCACCAATCGGATTTATTAGTCAGTCAAACCAGAAAGAACACCTTGTCGTGCTCTGTTGCTAGTTGTGAGGTTACCGTAACACAAGATTTGCGCATAGCGTGCATCTTGGTTAGTTGGACGTACAAACGGTGTTGGTTTGAACCAAACATCGCTGTGTGCAACTAGACGGATGTACTTCGTGTTAAGGAAGTACATTTTACCATCAAGGTTTGAGTCGCCATCATAGGTGCATGGAGCGCCTTTGAAGAGAAGGTTTTGGAACCCTGCATCTGCAACTGTTGCATCGGTGTACCGAAGCTGTGGTTGTAGAAGAGATTCGTACTTCTCGTACTCATCCTGATCGCTGATAATCATAGTAGGTTGGTCGTTACCAACTGAAACGTTATTGTACATTGTGGACATTCCAGCAAGTGTAAGTGCTCCACCTACGTTAGTAGCTGAAGACCTCCACCATGAGTTGTCAGCATCAGAAGCATCAATGCCACCAATCTGAGCACCGCTGGCTCCGTCATTGCTTGTACCGACTATAGCATCAAGCCCTAGCCAGTCCTTACCTGCACCGTTTGAGTAAAACATGGTGTTCATGTTTTCAATAACAGTTTCTTCGGCTTGCATGATCTTGCCCTCTAGGAGGTCAATGATCGCAGCTTCGCCATTGTTTTTAGCTTCTTCTATACCAGAAATGGTGACAGATACTGCGTACTGTTTCCAGTCGTACTCAGCAGCGGTGATACCGTCCTGAGCGTCAGTATTAATAGTGTCAGTTCCTGAGTAGGAAGCAGCCGATGTATTTTTGCCATAAATTATTGGAACAACGATCTTCGCACCACCACTTACACGCCGAACGGTTTGACCATTCGTTAATGCGTAGAACAGTGGACGTGCAGAGAAAATGTTGTCCGTTAATTTAGGGACATAGTTTTTCAGAGTCGTTGAAAGAATCTGATCAAACGCTGAGTTTCCTGCAGCCATAATATGTTAATCCTTTAAATAGTTGGTTAATTTTCTTGCTGTAAAGCCAACTCGTATGCGTCACGTATTGAACTAACTGCTGTTGCTGCTTTTTCAACGTTCCCAGCAGGCGTACCTACTGAAGAATCTATTACTTGAGCATCACGCTTTAATTGAACTATGTCATCCGAAACATCTGGCATTTCACTATTTGCAGTTGGTTTAGCAAATTGATCATACGTCATATCTTTATACGCTGCTCTTAGATTAGGAATCTTGTTCTTAATAGCATGAGAAAAAAGTTTTTGTTGATCTATTTCAACTCCATACTCTTCGCTTATTTCAGCTATTTCACGTTGCATATTTTGTTGTCTTTGCGCCCGATTTTGTTCTTCAATGGCAGATTCCAATCGTCTTAAGCGTACTTCTTCAGGGTCCAAATCCTCAAAGCTTTCTTCCTGATGAGAATCTTGGTTGCCCAGACTAACCCCAAAAGCATTACCCAGAGCCTGAATAGCTCCTTGGGGGTCACTCTCTAACGCATCTACGATTGCCTCTGCTTGAGTCAATCTCTCACGCTCGGCTGCCAATTCTTGCGTCTTACGTGTGTAATCAGCTTGTCGTTGGTAACCGTTGCGAAGTTCATCAATACTTACTTGTTGCTCTACCCCATCAATTTTGACAGCGTAGCTTTGGTTTCCTTCGCTAGAAACTTCAGGATTGCTGGTATTTTCCAGTTCTGTTGTTTCGTTCATATGTGGAATCCTTTCGGTTATTCCTATTAATAATAAAAATGTGTCCCATTACAAATTAGGCAATTCAAGACCCATTTGACCTTGTAATTGACTTAAAAGCTCTGGTGGAACACCCCCAGTAGCTTCAAAAGCACCACCACCAGCACCTGCAGCAGGGTGACCGCCCATACCACCAGCTATTGATGGTGGTGGGGCAGCCCCTGCTGTGGGAGCAGTAGCAGCATCTTCAGGTCCAGCAGGCGGAGCCTGTTGTTGAACCATGAACTTTTCAGGGTCTTTGACCCCAAATCCGTAAGAAAGCACGTGTTTAGCCAGTTCAGTAGGATCAATTACAACTCCTACTAAGGGGGCAACAGCGTTCATTAGAGAAATCGCTTGTTGCCTTCGTGCAGTTTCGTTTAGAGGTTGAGTAGAGCCACCTTCAACAAAAAAGTCAAATTCGCCCATAATGTCTTCTCTGCTGTATGCGACAAAGAAATCGTCATTGTTTTTGCCTGTAATTCGCACCATTTGAGGGCGAGTCATGTATTGCTGCATTAACTGCAATATGTGGCGAGCTACAGCGCCAATGTTTAATTCAACCATTGCCAATTTATCTGCTGCTCTGGCGTTGCCAGCGTCAGCAATAATACTAGCTTCTGTAGCCGTGCGTCTAATTTCAGGCATTTGCCCACGAGCGTACTCAGATACACCGCTAACAGTGTTAATGTCGTTTTCAATTATATTAGAATGGTTGTACATTTCAGGAGCAAGCGGTACTTGCGCCAATGGCACAACCACTTCACCAAGATTTCTATTTTCATCAATAACAGGCACAAACCTACCATCTTCATCTGATTCCAGCGCCTCACGTCCTTCAGGACCAAAGGACCGCTCATGGTATAGGTATTTACGTGCATATCGTTTTCTGTGGTTAACCATTTGTGTACGAGTTTTATTTAACTCTTCTTGAAGTGATTCAATTGCCTCAAGATCACTCATAGGATAAAAAATATCAGGCACATCGTAATTACGTAACATTACAAATGGATGACCAAATGAATACGGCATTGGAGTAGGTTCCAACAAGTATTCATCACCAGTTGCTGAACAAATAGATATTGTTCCCTGTTCTAAATCATAATATTCGTAGAGCGTTACACGATCTACAAGATCAGAATATTGATCACGTTCATCGTCATTATCCCAACGAGATTTAATGCCAGTATCTGCTTCTATTTTCCTACGAGCGCTTGCTTTAAGTCGTTTATCTTTTTTAACTTCAGAAACTGGTCTTACAATTCTTTGCGCTATCCATTTAGCGTCTTCTATACATGTGGCTTCAGGATCAACAAACATGTCAAACGGAGAAACACGCTCAACAAAAGCTTGGTCTTCTACAACAACCATTTTAGTTGCAGGTAAAGAATCCAATATTTCTTGATCAGTTGGCAATCCGCCTGCCTGATCAGGGTTTTCTCTTCCAAAATCAGTTATTTCTTGTACAGACCTGCTGTACTCTTCGTTCATTTCATTATCAGAAAGATTGCGTTCTTCTTCTACAAACTTCCACCCAACCTTAAGCCAACCATGACCAACAATAAGAAAATCTTTAACCATACGGCGGAAAGGCTTACGGTAATCGTGATGTCGCCAAAGATAATTAATTACTGCTTCAACAAAGACGGCTCGCTCAGCGTCACCTTCTTTGGTAGCACTAACCGTAATTTTAGGATGATTAACAGCTACTGAAGGAGCGATAACATTAACAGTGCTAAAAGCAAGATTGACAGATATGCGATCATTAGTAATACCAAACTGATTATTATCCCAATACGTTTTACCACGATACAAATCAATCATGCGCCTCCACTTGGCATCGTACCCTTCATCGGTACGCCATTTTTGAGCCATTCGTAAGCGCTGCTTTACCTTATCGTATTCATCTGCCTTATATGCCATGTTATGTCCAACGGTTTCCCACGTACTCTATTTTTCTACCTTGAGATTCTGCATCAGATATTACCTTACGTTCACGCTCTTTGAGCGTCATATCTTGTTCTTCTTTAGGCAGGATTGAACGTTCACCCTCAAAAGAGTACATTTGGAGGCTTAATGTCTTCTCACGAAAAGCCCAACCTTCTTTGAGTGCCTCTTCAGAGATATTGGGTTCCCTTGATCTCTTATCTATGCAGTATTCCTCAAAGGTTGCATCGTGTGGCAACATTGCCATAGAAACTATACAGCTCCGCTTGGTTGTTTAGCAGAAGGTTCTACTCTTCCGCCTAGACCATGCTGATTCTTAGGTGTTACACGAGGTGTTTTGTGATTTCCGCCCTCACTAACGCCTGAGCCAGAAGCTTCAACGTTTTTGTGAGCTGATTGACCAGCGCCTCGTCCACTCGCAGGGCGAGCAGGACCATTGTATAGCATGGAAGTGTTACCAAGTTTAGGCTTAGCTCCAGCTCCTACTTCATTGTATTTGGCATTAACAGCCATAGGATCTCCTTAAATTAATTATCCTAGTATTAGTTTAAGCTGTCCCACGACCCAAATACTGACCAATAGTATCTGTGTCTGGAACTCCTGACGGTATTTGTCGTACCCACCAGTCAAAAGTAAATGTATC
>TARA_R100000808_G_scaffold4839_4_pt1 | contig 16965 bp, 8 predicted proteins | sample TARA_R100000808 | Tara Oceans TARA_R100000808 (sample SAMEA2622852) | marine metagenome | biome: marine biome (ENVO:00000447); feature: marine epipelagic mixed layer (ENVO:xxxxxxxxx); material: "saline water (ENVO:00002010), including plankton (ENVO:xxxxxxxx)" | depth 140 m | reverse complement strand
AACGGAATCACCGCAGGGGAGTTAGATAGTATGTCATAATAGACTGTTATGAAATCTTATACTTTTACAGAACAAACGGGCTATTTTAATTACCAGCTTGATTTAAATCCTGCTTATACCACAGGTAGTTTCGGCATAAATTTCTTTAATAGCGGATTGGCACCCACAACTAGATTTCATATATCAGGTATAAGTGGTAAAATTTTTGATACCGATAATAATTTTATACATAGTTATTATCGAAATAATCTATTATCTATTAGCGGAAACATATTTACTGGAAAGCATAATATTTTTATTAATGGTGTTGCTAAAAATTTAGACTGCTCTCGCCAAACAGGTTCTATAAGTGGGGTGTCACTCGATCTTAGTAATTTCCAATCTGTGCGACTTAGGATTCAGAGTTAAGTAATTTATTTACAATCAAATCTCTGTATTGCCTATTAACTCGTCGCTTATGACAAGCCGAGCATCCGCGAAAATTACGCATATCCTCTTTGTAGTTTTTGTAGATTTTCTTTAATTTTTCAGTATAGTCGTGGTCTCCAAAGTGGCCACGCGTGAAATCCATAAAGATTATGTTTTTTTCTTTTTGTGTCATTTTTCTAATTTTTTATAAAACATGAACGCAATCAAAGGCCAAGTGAACCAGCCCGCTAAAATAAATTTATAATCCAATCCATTTATATTAGCAATTAAACTAGCGATTGTCAAAGAAGACCAAAAACCCAAACATAAGGGGCAGCCTAATAATTCTGCTATAAAATCGTTTTTTAACATTAGCCAGTTATTCCAGTCTTCCCAAGAATAAATTTCTAAATCTTTATCAATAAAAGGTTTAAATAAATGAAGCGGCAGTGAGGTAAAAAACCATGTACATATAAACCATGAGTTTACAAGGCCCCCTAGAATATATAAAAATAAATTATCCATATTAACAACCCGCCATATTGGGGCAATTTGTACAATTATATCCTCCTGCAATAAAATCCGATTTACAATCATAACCTGGATCTACGTCAGCGAATACGCCAGCCTCACTCGAATCATAAGTTCCTAACGGGCTAGGATTAGAATCTAAATAAAAATTTATATCTGTAAAATAAGGGTCACCATAATAAATACTAAACTCCCATTGGCAGAAAAGAGTGTTAAAGGTCAATGTTGTATTTTCTGTGTTTTCGTTTCTTACACAAGGTATCCACTCGCAGTTTTCATTCCATACAAATACAAATTCTACCGTGCCTACACTAGGTAACGTAACTTCTACGTTCATTCCATAAGGGGGCACTATTGTGCCAAAACAATCCGAGGTCGTATCACATTCAGGACAATCATCTCCACAACCACAATCCTCTAGTACAACATCTTCACAGGTTTCACAGCACTCTCCTTCGCCTTGGAAAGCATTTAAAATAAAATTAGGCATGATTATACGCTAGGATTAGTGGGAGGCCTGCCTTTATTCATATTTTTACCCTTAATTAAAGACATGGGCGGCGAGCCTTGAGCCACTTTATTCAAGAATCTTTTGGAGAATACAGAGTTAGCATCGTTTTCATCTATTTTTCTTACTCCATTTCTAAGTGAAACCGCTTTTTTATCTTGCTCTAAAACCGTGCGCCGCAACCTTTTGCTGCCAACAGTAAATTGTATTCTGGGTCCCTCGGTACCCACATCAATACTTAATGTGGAGAGGCCATCTCTAATAGTAGGAAAGCCACCTGGAGGCACACCAACACATGAATATGAATAATTATAAGTGGGCTCTGTAAATTTATTTAACTCAAATTGCGTTTCAGCCAACTGAGTCATATTATTTTCAATTATATTCTTGGCTTGGGCGGTAAGACCTGAATAAGGCAAGAGATTGTCTTCTATTTCTTCGTCTTCTTTTTTATAATCACAGCCAGTTCCAGGCTTCAAGTCGGAATATTCCGATCTATTTGCCGCGCCCGTGCCCCCACTATCGGGAATTAAACTTAATACTTTTGTATTATCAAAAGTTTCTATATTAGGCGGCTGGTTATTAAAATAATTTTCCCCAGGGCCAAAGGAGTTTTCGCAACCACCAATTAACACTCCTTTAGTTTGATAATATCTGTCAGGTGTTAAAATTTGATTAACAGTCATACTATTAGTAGGCAACCCTTTTAAGTCAATACCAATATCTACGTTTTCTAAAAAATAATCTAAATCATCAACATCCTTAACCCTGTAGCCTATAGTATTAAAAGCTATATTTTTCCCTTGGTTATCTCCACTAAAAAACTGAACCCGTGCGCCCACATCATGCTTCCCAGTTGGTTTATAAGCGACGGCGACACTATAATAATTATTATGCCCCGCATTTACTATTCTGTCTACAATAGGGTTGTCCTTTGAAATATGGGTGTAATTATCAGTCACCTTAAAGGCGTTAACCTCGGTATTCAAACTAATATCGAAAGGCGAATCATTTTTCCAAAACTTAATTGTATTGGTATTGTTATAAGTACAATTTACCTTATCGATTTTTTTCTGTAGTGCAGCGCCCTCCTTAGAGATGGGGCTCAGGCAGGATTTGTCGTGCTGAGTATCAAATTTAATATAATCAGGAGCTGGCGGTGCATCTTCTCCATAATACGCTCCCGTAAATAGTCCATTATAGCCTAAGTTTTGTACAAAATCTGCTATAGCAGTAAATTGATTATCTTTATCTTCAAACCCACTCTTTCCCGCATATGCTTCTCCTATAGGATTAATCCAACTTAAATCCTGCACCCTTACCGCCTGAAGGTTGGTTTGGGCAGGAGACACATCAAATTCAGGGGTAGGCGTAGCAGGCCAATTTTTATGAGAATAAGTAAACTTATCCTCATCTTTAGTGCCTTCAGGATAACAATTAGGGATAAAGCTCCCGACGGCGTAATAATACGAGTTAATTGATTTAACAAAGCTGTCTAATTGAGCGTAGGTGTAATTGCTACTCATATTAGGTTCTTCTGGAACAAAAGGATGTCCTGCGCTCTTGGAATCGTCGGAGTCTTCTCCCGCTCCCAGGTTCCGCACATATAAAACCATTAATTTCTCCTTAAATGCTTGTATATCTTTAGGGTTAGCTTCGATATTGCTAAGTCTCCCTTTCTGCTTCGGATTTCTGTTTTCTACGGCCTCCAGAATGGCCGTTACAATATATGGGTCATATGGACCGTCTGCTCCCTGTAAACTGCTTAAGTCCCCATCAGTATATACCGCATCATCAAAGTCTTTTCCTTCTGGGCTTCCTGGGGATACTACAAACACGTTATATTCGTCACACTTGCCAAGGTCGTCACTGTCATCTTCGCAACAACCTTTGCAGCAATCAGGAAATAATTCTTTTACGGCTTCATAATTATTTATATACGGCGCTATTCTTTCTCCCTCGCTCGTCCCTTTTTCGTCAGAACTCATATTGTCCGCAGTAAACGCATCATTATTTACCAATGGTTTACCATTCTCCCTAATTTGATCTCTACTATATCCTGCTTTTTTTAATAAAATATAGGAACGCGCAAACTCTGGGCCTAAAGCAATGGCTTTTAATAAATTTAATCGCATCCATGCCATTTTATAGCCGTCGGGCAGCTCGCCACCCTCTTCAGCGCCAGGCAGAGGATCTGCGACCGCCTCACGAGGTGTAAATAATTCTATTTCCTCTTCTTTATTGTCTCCGCAAACGTTAATTTTACCAAAAACAGGAGTTAAGCGGCTAAGCTTGACCTCAGATAAATACTTAGGGTTACTTTCGTCCCCTCCCGCTAACTCCACACGTTGTATCTGGGAGGTTACCGACGTATCACTAATAGATACTTGTACAGTTCTCGTTAGCAACCCGTCTTTTTCCGCACCAAAGATAAGAGTCTCGAGTTGCATATTAGGGGTAATGTCGGCTTCTCTTAATACATCTATACCTATAGTTATAGGAGGCTCATCTCCCTCAGCTTCAGGCTCAGGATTTAACTTATTCCAATCCAGTTTAAACTGGCCTACAGCATCAATTCCATTCCAAAAAAACATGACTCCTAATTTTGACCCAATTTGCTGCAGAATACTTTGTAGAGTCCCTGTCTCTGACAAATAAATATCATTATACTTGCTTAAGAAGTTAATCATTTCATCCGTACAAGGAATGCTTTTTTTTCTTAGCTCCTTAGCTAAATCAGCTGGAGTATAATAGTAAGTTCCAAACTCGGTTCGCGCTTTTTCGTATAAGGCGGGGTAGGCATCTTGTAATTTTAAAATATCCTCCCTACTAATCATTTCATTTCTAGTAGTAGTGTTATTTGTAAAATATTCTTTACCCACATATAAAATTCCTTCTTTTTCTCTATCTCCCTGAGGAACGTTGTTCTGAGTCACCACTAATGTTCGAGAGAAATAATCTACCGAGGCTTCAACTAATTCTACTTCTAATGTTCGGCCTCCAGGCCCTTCTGAAAAAGTATAACCCACAGGGTAAGCAAACATGCCAAAGCCCTTGGAGCTATCCGCGAGAATTTCTTCTTCTGGGTTCTCCTCTGGGTCAGCATTTAAAGTGTCGGAATTTAAACCAAAAGTTAAAATCTTTGGCGCCTTTTTGCAGGACGAGACATATAAATCGTCTTGTGTTATATCGTACTCGCCCTTTTCGCTAACTATAGATAAAGTAGCGGTACTAGGCCCATTATACCCTAGAGAAACACTAGCGGAAATTATATGGCCACCATATACCTCGGAGGAAGTAACGTTAAAATCTCCATATTTTATTCCCCCTGCTTTAGGTATGTATTTTATCGCGCTCATTTTATAACTTTATTATAAATACTCGTGGTAATTTTTTGAGAAATAATTCCCCCTGTTATTAAACTAGTGTTGGAGCTATATTGAATAAAATTATTAGGATCTTGTCGAACTCCATTAACAAAAGCAGTAAATGTGTTAGTAGAAAAGGATTGATTATATATATCAAAAGAATCTATTCCGCTAACATACGTAGTATTAGGATAATTCTCATAAGCATATAAAGACCCACTTATTCCTGTTAACTGATCACCCAAGGGGTTAAAATACGGGTCGGGCCCGACATAAGAAACATCGTAGTCAATTCCTGAGGCCAAGCGTATACCATTAAAATAAATCTGCGCGTTTAGTGATTGCGGCCAATTAAAAGAAGGCCTTAATATAGCTGGTGTATTATCAGGATCACCCCAAGAATCACCTATTCCTGTAATTAAAAATCTACTTCTATTTTCTACAATATCAGAATCAAAAATACCTTGATCAAAAAGATTAGTTAAGCTTGCGGGAATTAAAAGCGAACCTGTGACATAATAATCGCCAGTTACTGTTAATATTCTACCATTTGGCCCCGTCGATCCACTGACGCCTCCTGCAAAAAATCCCACGCCGTTTACATTAAAATTCAATTGGGTAGAATCATACTCTTCTTGAAGATCAAAAATATTTCCAGGAGCTAAATAACTTTTAGTATTTCGGGCGCTTCTATTTATATTAGCTTTTCCGCTAGAAAATAAATCGTATTCTACAAAATTATTTCCTGTCCCCCTTGGCTCTTTATAAGTAAGAGATGTAAAGTTATATCTAGCAGGAATAGAACCCCTTACCCCTGATTGCGCTCCGCTTATTAAATAAGGCTCAGAATCACCAGTTAACCCTGAATAAGAATACCCTGTGATAGATAAACCACTTATTCCTGATTTTACATATACAGCTCCTGAAAAATTAACAGTTACTGCCTGGGAAAATCCACTGCCTCCTGTTACAATTGCTCCCACTTCGGTCCCTGAAGCAATGCTAATACTATATAGACCTGTAGGCTCAGAAGGCAATAACCCATCTTGTGTTGGAAACCCAGTAAGTCCACTTAATACCGTATCATATATAATAGTTTCCCCACTTACAGCGTTACTTCCTGAGCCAGTAATATTTTGCCCACTACTGCTATAAAATGTTCTACTCCAAGTATTGTACCCTGATAATACGTATTCGTATCTTACTCCTGTATTACCCGTTGTCGTAACTTGCATTCCAGTCACTACTCCAGGAATCGTTCCTGAGACAGGTGGGTTATAATAATATTCATTATAAACGGTTCTACCAAAAGCATTTATACTTTCAACACCTACGGGCCCTATACAATAAAGGAACATGTCCATATATAATGGCGCATTATACTCGCCGCTTCCGACGAGCCATCGCGTTCCTGAATTATTGTTTACAAATCGCGAATTTATTGGAAAACTATCATATATAAATTCATCTTGCCTTAAATCATAAGTTCCCAAATATACATTTTCCCTTTGGAAATAAACTGACCTTAAGCTTTGTTCTGGAGCTTGAGTATTGGCACTATATATCGTAGGCCTGTCACCATTAAATGTTTTAACATAAAGATTATTAGTGGCATTAATACCTATCTCTATACCACTCCCCGATATCCCTAAATCCACTAAATTACTAAATAAAGTAACAGGTTCATTGTTAGTCTTCTTTTGGGAAAAAATAAAAGCAGCATTTTTTCTAAATAAATTATGCCCGTCATTTATTTGTATAGCATTATTTTCAAAATACCCACTCCCTGGAGAAGTTCCTGTAAAATCTCCAACACTTCCTAAGATTTGTCCTGTGGCCCCTGTAAAAGCTGGGGCTAAAGAATTAATCTTATCTCCATCATAAGAATTAAAATCATAATAAACCCCTAAAGCTCCACTAGTAAAAGCTCCACTTGCAAAAATAAATCTTAAAGAATCTTGACTCATTATATCAAAAAGCTTGATTGATTATTTATAAATCCTCCCGCACCTCCATTATCAACATGATCTGTCGCTTTATTTCTACTTTTAAAATCCCAATTAAGTGAATAAGATTTTTCATCCAACACCGTCGAGCCAACCGCTTTTTTATTTTGTGAGAAACTAGTAATAACTGAAGTATTAGCTGTATTTTTAGAGGTCTTTAAATCAGGCAATGCCCCCACGGGGCTACAATATTTGCTTAATAAACTTCTTATATTTCCATCTTGGGTCGGGGGATTTTTACTTAAATCTTTACCCAATACATTTATATTAATACCAAAAGAAGCTAAAGAATGATAACCCATATCAAAAAACTCCGCCCCATTTATGCCTTCTACCGTGGTGACTTGCTCAACCATGGGCTTAAAAGATAGATTTAAATCTAAGCTTGTCCTCGAAGGCTCTGCGTCTGAATCCACAAAACCAATTCCTATTCTATTAAAACGATCATCAAAGCTGTACGAAAAAGAAACAGTGGCCGCTTCTTTATTTTCAGTTATGCTCTCACTTAAAGGGGTTGGATTAACAGCCAGTTCCCCTCTAATACTTCCTCCGAAATTTGGCTTCACTTCCAAATAATCATCATAAGCGGATTGGGCCGCGTCATATGCTAAATATTTTTTTCTTTGATTAAACCAGGCCCTCACTCTTTCAAAGTTATTTCCCCCAGGCCCTTTTGCTGAGATTGTGCCATTAACGCTTAAAGAAAGTAGGCTAGAGTCCGAATTTTCACTGATACTAACGCTTATCTCAGGAACAATATCTAAATTATAACCCTTATCGTATTCAAAAGAAAAACTTAAAGAGCTATTAGTTGCGTCTTCAGTAAGGGACTCGTTATAAATAAATCCATCGATTCCATCTTTAAATTTTTGGTAATATTGTACCGCTCCTCCTATTCCATAATTAGAATATTTAGACCCCTCAATAGTGCCATTTAAAGATATATGCTCTCGTGAATGATCTGATTCACTAGAAGCTTCAGTATATCTCAGTATATAATCTTGGTTGAATTGAGTATCTCCTGTTGCGTCTATGATATATTCTTCAGTAAGCGAAACTTCAGCAGTAAAGCGATTAATGCTTTGATTTTGGCTAACCAAAAGCATGGGCATATTAGGGTCAGCCACTTGATTTGTTACAAAAAAGGGAGCAGTTACCCAATGGCCACCCAAGACATTTCCAATTTTTCTATTTTGTCCTGTATATTGCTGTATAAAATTTATTGCATTACTTACCGCATTAGTCTTTCCCTCTATATTAACCCCTTTAGCCGAAATAGTCCGAGTTGCCCTGACAGTCATATTGTCATTTTCAGCATAAGAAATAGTATTTACAGGATCTACAACGCCGTGAGTATAAAGCAACGACTCTCCCGTCCCGTATGATTGCAAACTAATATTATAAGTTGCGTTACTTAAGTAATCGGATTCTGTGAAATCAATACTCTCTACTCTGCAAGAATTAAAATCACCAAACCCCTCAATATTTAGGGTTTTAAAGTCTTCGTTAAATACATTGATTAAATTGTTTTGAGCAGTATAAATAGAATCAAAACTATCGCCTGTAATAACGCCATTTAATGTTATGTTTTCTACCGTGCCCCATCTTTCTCCAGCTTGTACATATTGCGTACTTTTAGAAACCAAAGGGTCAGCTTGGTCTGTCACTACCTGAGTGCCGTTATATGAAATTAGAGAGCTCATACCAATGCCATATTAATTTCAGTTCCACTCGTATCCATAAAGTTAACTTCCATACCTAATGTTACGTTGTTTAAAGGGGTATAGGTATAACTCGCGTCCTGTAAAATATACGTTTGCCTTTTGTCTTTTACTCCAAACACTTCATCTGTAAATATTTGCCCTGTAGCAAAATTTACCAAACCCTCTAGAACAGCATCTTGAGCATTACTAGAATCCGCATCCCTAGACCTTACTACATTTACCGAAACTCCCATGCTTTGCGGTAAATTATAATTCATGGGTTGAATAATTTGATCTATCTTTTTTTCTCCAACCCCCAGATTTAAACCTTGAAAAAGGTTGTACTTAGGCAGGGAGTTGGTTTGACTGTAACTTACTTCTGCTTTTTTAATTCCACTAGCTTCACTATTGTATCTATAAATAGGGTTACTAGAAAATTCAAAACTTAAATTTATTGCTCCATTTCGTTTATCGTAATCCCATTGCTCCGCGATAGGTGAGGGAGCGTAACCAGCTGCAGCGTTATACAACTTATAAACCCCCGTCATAATGTCATAGGCTTTTTCAAATTTGGGATAAACTATTTCTGCGGTACCCTCTTTTCCGCTTATTTCAACTCCATAACCTACAATACTAACACTTCGTGAAAGCCCGCTATAATTGGCAGGCTCTAATGTAAAAGTGTTTTCTACCTGAACCGATCCGCCTGAACATCTTCCGCTAAATTTTTCATCATTATTCGCGGTTATAGAATATTCAATTGTACCATTAAAAGGGTCACGAGTAATATCTTGAGAAAATATTCGTATTCCTCCATTGCATCCACTATTTAACGGTGCATCGCCATCGACTTTAAAGCGATTAAAGGCTGCATTTATTCTCCCTGTTGCCGCACTTAATTCATCAGCCAATGCAGCATCAGCCGACGAATAAGGAGAATTTAATACAAAATTAGTTCCCAAACCCTTAATGCTTCCATTTTCAGTAACATTAATAACATTATTCTCGGCGCGGCTAATTTGATTAGAAAAAGTTAAACCATGGGGGGATTCTCCTGCACCCACTCCTGTTATATTGGTAGTGTCAAAACTCTCAGTAAAAGAGCATGTGTTATTTACTAAGTCAATATTCTCCGTATAATTTTTCTTAAAACCGCTTTGATATATTCCCGATAATCCTGAGGGTAAAATTAAATTAGGTATATCTGGCCTATCATTACAAGTAAAAATATTGTAAGCGAATTCTCTTGCTAGCTTTATGGCCTTGCTTCCATTTATATTAACTAAAAGAGGAAAATTAACTGGGTAAATCAGTGCATTCTGCGTGTCGCCCGCCTGCTCTCTGAGCTGCAGATTTAAATTATAATTGAATGTTGTGGAGTCTTTGCCGTAATCAAAATCAAAACTCTCACTAAAAGATTCAAAATAAGTTTGGTATTCTTCGGTTCCAGCTATCGTTTGATTAAAACAATTATACAAGCTACTGTCCATCTGGTTTGTAGCTCGTGAACCATACTTCTCAAAAGTAAGACTCGCTAATCCAAAATCCGTAAACGTACTTTCATCAATAGAAAAATCAATTAATTTAGCATTAATAAATTCTTGACCATTTTCTAATGTAATAATTGCGTAGTCTTTAGTTAATCTTAAGTCATTTAGACTAGAAACAACATCTTGACTAACTCCATCACTATTAGTAACATCTACTTTATAACAAGTAATATTATAAGTTATAGTGTCTCGAAACCTTCCTTGCTCGCTACCAAAATATTCTGGCGCACTAGAAACCCCAAAATCCTGAACGTCAGTTAAAGTTATTCTTAATAAATTAAAATTAAACATTATCCAAGGTTTTGATTAAATACTTGCTGAGATAAATCTACTATATTTTGAACTCCAGGACCACTAGTAAAATAATTAGTTACAGCATTAATAACTCCATTCTGCACGGCGTCTCTGATGGCTGCACTATCTACAGTAGTAGAAGTATCTACATTTACATTTAATTGCCCCTCAAGAGTTTTAGTCATAGCCTCTGCGAAGCGATCTACATCTTCGCCAAACTGTGTAACCGACTCACTAAACTTAGTAAAGTCCATTTTAGGTGGTCCTTGAAAGTTAGGAACAAATCCACCCGCAGCCAAGCCTGACTTATAAGGATTAAACCCAAACTTGCCCTCGACCTTTCGCGCGTAATCAGGGGCGACTTTTGAATTACGAGGAGGAACGATAAAGGGCTGCTGCATTCCAGGGGCCCGAAACACACTTTCTTGAGTATTATAATTAACTTTACCTAATCCAGGAATATTAGTAGATCTAACCTGACTAGCACTTACGGGATTTTTGTAACCCGCACCAATAGATGCAGCAATTTCCCCTAAAGCTGAAAAATTAGGAACAAAACCTCGCGCAAATTGATTTCGCTTTTCAAACTGGGTGGCTACGGCGGCGAGTCGCTCGGGCGATAGCCCAGCCCATCTGGGTTGGAGCTGAGTGCCCTGTTTAAAGAAAAATCCTTTTCTAACGCTACCATCTCTTTCTAACTCCTTAAGGCGCCCTATTGGTGTGAGCGCCGACATAAAGGCAGCATTATTAGCATCGATAGTAGCTCCGAGACCGCCCGTGCCTTGAGGGACGGCTACATCTATATCTACGGCAAAAGGGTTCTTCCTAGCCCCGACTTTGTTTCCCGCAAGTATAGCTGGCGCAACCCCCAGTTCTTCTGCTCGTTGTTTGCGGTCGGCCACCTCCTTCGCCTCTTTGTCCTTTTGGGCTTGAATCATTTGGGCGGCCTCGAAATCCCGCGCCCCCGCCTCTATCATCTGGCCTAACGTAAACGTGTCGATTCCTAAAGCTTTAGCAATATCCCTTCTGGGCGCCAAGTCTTGAGGGGTATTTACTCCAGGCACGGGCAACGACTTAAGATTCTTAATTCTGTTAAAAATTGCATTTCTACTCGCGGGCGAACTTTTTTCGAAAATAGAAGCGAATTTTTTACTTTGAAGGGACTTTACTAAATTATAATCACCCCGTCTGGCGGCAAATTCCTGCTCCATACCATAAACCTTAAGGATTTGAGCCAATTCTGCACCAGGCGCTTGATTAATTCCAGGAAGTAAACGTAGGAATTTTGCAATTTTTTCATTATTGCCCAGCATATCAAATGCAGCCTGCTGCCTTTGTTTTGCCCCTTCTTTTACCCTTTGTTCCGAAAATTTTCCAGCCAGAGCTTTATTGGGAAGCCTATTCCACAAGTCGAGCGAAACTAAATTTGGATTAATAGCTCTTTCTACGGCTCCTACGTCCGCATTGCTACTAACATAAATCTTACTTAATTTAGCTAAATGCCTATCAGAGGCCTCCATAAAAGCTAGAATATCATTAACCGATTTACCCTTAAATGCTTTAACTTTAGAGTTGGTAACGAAATCCTTGACTTGCTCAGGTGTTACTCCTTTTGCTTTTAATGAATTGTTTTCCGCCATTCTGTCCTCATCCTGCTCTAATAGCAGCTGCGCCAAGTCGTCTGCCTTTATATTAAAGAAATTCGCCAAGTTCGCCCTTCCTGCATTTGCAAGTCTGGCTTGGTTTTTATTACTGCGTGCGCCATCTATATTGCCTGCGTATTTCTTTTTAAATTCATCAAAAGGTGAGTTTATGAAATTAACCCAAAATGCGTCTTGAACAGTCAAGGGGGAGTCGACTGCAGTTGTGCCTGCGGGATCCGTGTTTTGCTGGAGCCACCAATACATCGGGTTTCTAAAATGTTCCAACAAGCCTGCGCTCATAGCTGTTTTTAGAGGGCTCGTTTTAGCGGCAGGGAGGGGGCCAGGCGCAACTGGTTGGGGAGGTAGTGTGCCCCCGCCACCAAACTTGGAGAGTCTGACCTCCACCTCCGACAAGGCATTCGTGAGCATGTTCCTAAATACATAGTCATACATCCAAGGCACCCCCTGGAGGTCATTGCTTTGTGGGTCAAGCACCCTTAGATAAAACTTTGCCGCTTCTTCGAGTTGCACTTTATTAAAGCTCCCGTCTGTATTCGCCTGGAAAACTGCTGGTATGCCTGGCACCCCGAAGAGTTCCAATTCGGACCGTATGTGCTGAGGAATCGGGCGGAAGGCCCTTGCTGACCCCTGTTTGAGAGCAGCTTGGCTCTGCCTCTTGCTTGCCTCTTTTTCCGCAATCTCCTGTGACGACGCAGCCATTTGTTCTTGTTCCATACTCAGCTGCCTTTGCTCTTCTACTAACTTTTTCTCTGCCTGGTCGTCAAGCCCCTTTTTGCCTGCCCATATACCTACAGCGTAAGATAAGAAGGGGAACAAGTTTGGAACAAGTCCCTGGCTGTTGGCGCCTTGTAAAATTTTAGAATTGTTTATTGCCTGAGGTATGCCTTCGGGATGAGAAGCGATTACATCTGCAAAGTTTTTTTGAGTTCGTCCGTCACGAACATAATTCCCTACGCTTGGATGATAGTCAACCACAGGTCTACCTCCCATATTCTTTTCGGTAGTTACCGCGCGAGAAAGTGGAGAAAACGAAGGAATAAATCCTCTGGCAGCATTATTACCCTCCGAGTTTACATTTACCGTATTAGTACTAACCTCCATCGTGTTGGCATCTAATTCTTTGTTAGCCAACTTGGTTAATGCCTTTTCGACCTCTTCAAGATTGTCAGCATATTGCCTTTGAGCTTCAGCCAATTGTTCATTAGCAGTGGTAATATTAGCAGTAGTCTGCTCTAAGTCGGCCGTAGTTTGAGCCAGACTGGTAGCTGCGGTCTCTATTGGTTTGAAACTTTTATTTAAGGCTGTAATTGAAGCTATGATAGCACGCTCGCCTTTATTCAGGCCCTCAACAGCTGCGCCAAATTTATCTGAACTACCCCTTAAATCTACTCCAAAAAGGTCGCCAATGCGATTCATAGCAGCGTCTCGAGCTTCCTCAGGATCCTCGATTACTGATTGTTGTAACTTAAGGCCCTCAAGAATATCCTGCACTAGCCTTCTTTGCCCCCCCTCCATGGCGCCCGCCAGCTCTGTTTCTAAACTTTTAATTATTCCCTCCATTCCTTGGGATGGATCTACATCTAAGCCAATACCGCGTAATATTTCGGATACATTAAAAGCCCGTAGTCCCTCATTTATTTCCTTGCTAGCGCCTGTAAAATCTAACCCTGGAATTAATTTTTTTAATTCATCAAGAGACTTACGGATATTTAATAATCGCTCAGCTTCTTTTTTGTTAGCGGGATCCTCTGTAATGCGAGTGGTATCAGCTAGACTTTTAAAATCTTTAGCTTTTAAGAGGCCTTCAGTTAAAGCAGTGTTGGTTTTGATTGCTTCGGATAAAGTTAATAATTCTAATTGAGCCTGAGTGTTAGCGCGCAATTCATCTAACTGCTGCGTTTCTTTCATATTAAGCTCGGCCAACTCCTTGGCTATATCCTGCTGTTCTTTAGCGCTTCGTGCTGCGGCATTTCGTGTTTCCAAAGCTATGCGCTGCTGCTCGGCGTCCGCGCGAATTTGCTGCTCTGAAGTTGTAGCCTTATCTATTATGCCCGTGCGCTGAGTCATAAATCCAGCCCCTACAAATAAATCTGTTGCTCCCTCCGACAAAGTTTTTAGCGCTCCACTTAAGCCCTCAAATTTTGAGGCTATCAAACCCGTTCGAGTTTCAATAGTTTTAGCTAAATTGGCGAATTCTCGATCTATATCAAATTCAGCTTTTTTAAGGGGCGTTAAAATTTTAGTTAAAGTTCTTTTTAAATTTATTCTTTCGGCTTCCTTTTTTATTAAATCCATAGATTCACGGAAGTCTTTAGGATCTATAGATTCGCTTAAATCCCTAAGCTCGTCTTTAGTTAATTGTCCCGACTTTTCAAGGTCCTCAATGAAAAATAAAAAACTCTTTTCCCAACCCTTACCAAGGGCACCTTGAGTAGCAAAGCGTTCTATTTTAGCCGTATCCACCTCGCCCGCAGACTCAAGCACCCCTATTAGCCCCTTGACGCCTCTTGTTAAGTTCTCAGTCTTTTCCGCGTCTTTGGTTTCGCTAGCTTTTACAAAATCCAAGCGTGCGCCCTCAAAACTTTGTTTTCTCGTCGTCCCGCCAAATTTGTCTCGCACTTTTGCTATAGCTTCAGGGCCTTTACCAATAGTACCTAAAGTGGCTTTAGCGACTTCAGGAGGAAGTTGCACCAAAGCGTCTACGCTTTGCTCAATTGCTTTTTCGACTCCAGATATATTTGCCGCTTTAGTGGATTCTCTCAATTTAGCTTGGGCATCAGCAAAAGAATCTAATGACTCATTAACTTGTTTTTGAGAAGCATTTAATTTTTCTAAACTTTTAGCCAGCTCTTCAGAGCTGATCTTAACAGGGTCCATTGCATATTTAATGCCTTCAAAAGCAGCTCCTAAAACACCGCCGATAAGTATCCCCCATGGCCCTGCTATAGCCCCTATGCTCACTCCACTCGCAGCACCCCCTAACACTTTACCAAGGGGGCCAGATAATTTATCCTCAGGAACTTGGCTGAGTATGCCCTGCAAGAAGGTCGTGACCAAGAAACTCAGGCCCAGTCCACCCGAAAGTAGCCCTCCTCCATCTCCGTCGCCCTTCAGTTTTTTAAAATTCGGAACGAAGCCGTCGGCTAATCCTTGCATTTGCTTGGAATCAGATAAAGCTTGTGCTAAACCACCATGTTGAGCAACGGCCTGAGATAAATTAGATTGTTTGTTTTTATCTCTTACAAATGTACCAACCCGAGGATCAAAATCTACTACAGGACTTCCCCCAAACTTTCTTTCAGTATTTACCGCACGAGCCAATGGGTCAATGGCAGCAAAATTAGGAATAAAACCTGAAGCTAAACTTAACGCATTTGCTCGAAACCCCCTCATTCCCTTGCCAAGGGGGCTGTTTTTAGTTGACATTAACCTGGCTAGAGCTCCACCCCCAATAGGGGTACCTGTTTTAGGAGCCCGAGGATTTATAGAAAATTTTCCCGTGTTTGAATTATATTGAGCAATTTTCCCCTGCTTATTTACTCCATAAATTTCTCCGTCCTTTCCTCTAAAGAAAGTCCCCGCGTCTCCTTGCCCCCCAAAATTCTTAAAGGTAGTGGTTGCCGCACCCACTTTAGCTGTATTAGCTTGCTTTCTCCTGGCTAATACCGTTTTTAATTTTATAGCCGCCATGGGATCAACAGACCCTTGGGGCCTATTTCTATTTAATATAACGTCATCTACAAATTTATTTCTTAAATTTTCAGTGGTAATGCTCGTCCCACTTTTTAATTCCACTTTATTGGTTGCATCTGATAATAAAAATAAATCCTTAATAGCTTTACCTACTTTAGCGGTTGGATTTACATCAAAAGGAGAATTTCTAGCGTCACTAACATTTGCGTCTTTAATGTCTCCCTGGATACTTTTTATTATTTCTTCAAAAATATATCCCTTTACTCCTCCTCGCAAGAATTCTTGAGTTACCGTAGCAGGATTAGGGAAATTATCACTTAGGTTTAAAGGTTTAGTATTACCTCCTACTCTTGAATTTCTAAAAAAACTACGAGTGACGACTTCTAGATAACTTTTTAAACTGGCTTGGGCTCCTTGTTCTTTAATAGCTTTACCTAATAAATCTTCTGATTTAGCGCCTGCAGGAGGGCCAAATATAGCCGTGCCTCCACCTCCAAATTTAAAATTAATTCCCTTGGCTGGCGAAGAGCTCCTGGTATCAGTAAAATCTGTAAATTTTCTGAAACGAGGAGGCCCCACCAAAGGCGTAACGGTCGCACCTTTGGAGGCGTCAATCCCTACTGTATTGCCTAAATCAGCTTTTGGTTTACGAGCCTGAAAGTTAGGAATAAATCCCTGTGCTGCTATCCTCTGAGCTCCAGCAGGCATTCCCATACTGGCTACCATATCACGATTAAATATCGCGTCTCTTTGGGGATTAATTGAAGTTTTAACTACTCTTGCGGTAGGTCTTGCTCCGCCTACTCCACGACGAACTGCATCAGCTTCGGCGCTTGCAGCAAAATCGCGAACCATAACTTCATCAGTATTAGCGAACACAGGAATGTGGCCACCCGCAATTGGAGCGCCTCTACCCCGACGACCGCGACGCCTTTGTATTACTCCGCCACTTACTTCCACTCCCCTGAAAGCGGGGCTAGCCGCCATTTGAGCCAAAAAGGCTTGTTGAGCAGCGCGTTCTGCAGTTTGCTTCTTTAATGCATTTAAAATAATTTGCTCTTGAGCTGCTTGATTGCCTGCATTAGCTACAAGTTGACGATATACAGCTTCTTCGGATGTTACAAGGGCTAAAATGCCCTGTTGCAATTGCTGTTGCCTAGCAGTTTCAGTATTCATTTTGAACACTTCTTTAAGTGCTCCTGAAGCCTGTTTACCTATAAAAGCAAAAAGTTTTAAAAAT
>TARA_R100000808_G_scaffold10990_1_pt1 | contig 17011 bp, 28 predicted proteins | sample TARA_R100000808 | Tara Oceans TARA_R100000808 (sample SAMEA2622852) | marine metagenome | biome: marine biome (ENVO:00000447); feature: marine epipelagic mixed layer (ENVO:xxxxxxxxx); material: "saline water (ENVO:00002010), including plankton (ENVO:xxxxxxxx)" | depth 140 m | reverse complement strand
TCCACATCTGTCGGAGCCATGCTGACTTGCCCGTAACAGGCAAGGTAATTTTCAAGCCATCCAATGCTGCTGTGATGCCATCATTGTCACGACCCATCACAATGTAACCCTGCGTGTGGGTGCCTGTATCTTTGTCCCACACACCGGGAGCCATGACCGCCGAGGCATGAGCATTGATGAAAGGTTGGATGATGATACATCCTTCAGGCTCACAAAGACCATGCTTGTAGAGCGCAGGTTCAGCAGTGTCTTCACTGAACATGGTTTCCATGATACGAATAAGGTTGTTCTGTAACTGAACCTTGTCGAAGACAGGCAGTGACTCAAGCACACCGGGTCGTGCATTGAGTGGACAGACACGAATGAATAGTTCTTGGTCGTCGTCGCCACCGAAGTGTTCCCATACATGAGAAGCCTCCGTTTTAGCGAGGTTCTTGATGAGTCCCTCCTTGACCATAGCCAACGCATGAGCCTGACTATTGAACTTGGGCATATCTATGCGGAAGGTTTTGAGTGGTGACCAATACCGTTCGATGGCATACGCATCGTAAACTTCCTTGTATTTGTTGTAGTCACCTGCTTTCTGACTTGCAATCTTGTCTGTCATATTTCTCAAACTCCTTCATTCCAAATTCTACTGTTGGTTTAAATATAAAATGGTTCAGTGCTTTGATTTTCATTGTCTTCCAAGCACCTTGTTTTCAGATACGTGTAGGTCACCAAGCACCCATCGTAGTGCCATGATTACACCTTCCAATGCCTTGTAGTTTCTCATGTGTTCAATGCGTTTCTTCTTACTCTTTGCGCGTTGCATGAACATGAAGTGTTTGTTCTGTTCAAGTTCAGCCTTGTCGAGCATGGCGAGTATGTCTTCCCAATCCTTGTCGTATGCAAAGTTCTCACTGTCTTGATGGTCATTCATCTCCGTCATCCTCCAATAGTATTTCTAACAATTCAATTACATCACAACTCCTATCCTCATACGAATAATTCATGAGATTCATGAGAGAAAGGATGTGGCTGACCAATCGCTTTTCCATGCTGTTCATTTTTTCACCTTCCCCATAACATCCAAGTGAATTAACAATAGGTCTATCTTCTTACTCTTTGTGTAAGAACCAAGACTACCCATGCCCAAATCACGGGCCATGTGGTTCAAGCCAACACTGTGTATTCTATCGAGGTAGTTTCTCCAAACCTTTTCTGTTCTTACTTTCATTCTTCCTCATCCTCCGATGGTGGTATACGTCGCGTGAAGTAAACATCATTGATAGTCTGTATGTGTGGCTGTATGATTTGTTCAAACTTTTTCTTGCGGTTGTATAGAATACGGTAATACTCGGCCCGACTCTTCTTTACAGAAGTTTTTTTCTCGTCGGGGCAACAACGCACATATCTGTGGTATTCCTTACCGCATATTCTACAACGCATATAACTCAATTCAATCGCCTCGCTAATACTGATTCGACTACGAGGTAGCCGAATGATAATACAAAGATGCCCATGACTAACACGACAGGTAGTATGTCTATTGTGTCTTGACTCATTTTTCGCTCACCACAATATCAACTACTTCCACGTAATTTGAGTCATTAACGATTTCATAACCCATAGCGTCTGCTTCTTCTTGTGATTCAGCCTCAACTTCTGCGTAGTATTCTACCAACACTCTCACTCTATATGTTTTCATTCTTCATTCCTCCTGTATGGTGCGTAGTATCTCATGGCCCAAGCCATCGCACACCACGCACAGATTTCTATGATTGTTCCCACGACTACAACCCACTGTGTTGTTGAAGAGAGTAGGTTCATTCGTCTTCACCCAAACATTGACACTCGCCATCACAATCATCACATTCATCATAACAATCACAAAATTCCGTGTTGCACTCACCTTTGTATAGCCTAAGCGCACCAATGTATTGACTACCATCTGCAAAATACACTGTGACATACGGCCCTGTGTGTTCGCTACCAACCACCTTATCCCAATCGTCAATTGTTACTCTCGGTTGTTCAGCGTATTCCAATGCTTTACCTCTCCACTCTTCGTGCTGCATGGAAAGGCGCTTCACTAAAGTGATTAGTTCTTGCTTGCTCATGTCTTCGTATGTTCTACCCATGATTTACACCCCAATGTTCCGGCCATCTATTTTGTAATGAAGCACCGTGTTCGCATACTTCATCCGGTTTAATGGTTCCACCTCTTACTGCTACAACGCAGCCGCATGGTAATCTTGTTCTATTCATTTACAATCACCCTGATACTTGCCAACAAATCGTTCAACTCTTGCGTTGCTTTCTCATTGAATACTACCTGCTCATCGAGCATCTTCTGTAGTTCAATGAGTTCAAGAGTCAACTTCTCTAACTCATCCATGAGTGTCCCATTGATATACATGAGATACTCCATCTTGCTATCGAAGGCCCTGCCTTCAGCCACCATAATGTCGTCTTCCTTACTCATCCTTTCACTTCCTCGGTGCTGTCCTTACTCTTCAGTAGTGGTGTGTTACAGAACACATCTTGTTGTGGGTCATGGTAGTAACCCTGTCGCCCTTGCTTGAGTAAGCGTTTGCATACGATGTTGTCCTTAACATCCTCATACTTGTCCTGTGGTCTGTGGTGAAAGCGGCTTGGCTTTCTTGCCATGCTATGTGTGCGCCACTTCTCACAAGTAGGACAATAACCCGCCCACTTACTCATTCTTCCTCACCATCCTTCAAGGTGAAGGCCATGTTGTATTGACCATCTACTTCTTCCCATGAGAACTCATAGTGTCCTTCACTAATGTCGAGCAACTGTCGACCCGTAAAGTGCGGGAAGCACGACGCCAATATCTTAACACGAACTGCTTTGTTCTTGAACTCTTTATTCCAATCACTTGCCCGTGATTCCATTTGCGTAGCCACGAAGTTAGGGTGGATGAACCCGTTGCTATCCCATGCTACTGTTATCTCATTCTCCATTTCGATTGCCATCAATCTTAATTCCACTGTTGGTTTAAATATAAAACAGATTTTGGGGGCTGAAAACAAATGTCTTCAACAAGAAGGTCACGCGTGACCTACTCTTCTTCATCATTGATTACCGTGCTATCCAAAGCAAGGATGAACCAAGAGCGTGAAGATATTGTCACGTTTCGATAGTGTAAACGGAAGCGAGTAAAGCCATGCTTCCCGTTGTATGTAATCAAATCGTTCTTCTTTACTTCGTGTCTTAGATTGGGTGAGGATTCGGCCACCATGATTGAGTCACCTGACCACAATCCTTCCAACCACTTGGCGTTACCAAGCATCAATCTCACCATCTGTCCGCGCTTGTATGTATCTATTGCTTCATTCCAATCTTCTATTCCTTTCATCTTCCGAACACCTCCTTGTGTCCACACTTCTTACATTGAAGAATCGCTTTCTCTTTTCTGTAGTTACCCGCGCCCTTCTCAAAGTGAACAAGAGAGAATCCCTCGGCCTTGCACTTCGGACACTTCATGAACTCCCCCCCTTCGATGGGTCGAACTCATCGAGAAGTTCCTGTCGTGGATTCATCTTTTTCACTACGTTGAATCGTGATTGTGGTGTGTGTATACGACCGGGAATCTTCCCATCCCTGTCATCTCTAAGATTCTCTATCGTTTCGTATGCGGAACTACACCTTCTATTCGGACAAAATCTTGCAGTTATTCTTCTGTCGGGTGTGATTGTTTCACCACAGAACAAACAATCTTGGTGTTCTCTTAGCATTTCTTTACACGCATCGTCACACCAAACAGTTCCTTTGTTTTCTTTCAACTTCCAAAACTTCTCGCCACAAGCGTGACAAGATTCATGCTTGACAAGACCAATGCCAACATCCCTATCGTTTCGATGAGCAACTATGGCTTCACCTGCCGATTGACAAGGCGGGCAATATCTTTTGTTAATTGCGCGTGGAAGGAATTCTTCTTCACAGAATTCACATACCTTTGGTGTAAGACGAAGATTGGAATCAACTAAGTTTCCCATCCTGTCCCACACGCGACGCTCGGTAACGTGTTGACCTTGCTCAACTCTCTTCTCATCCCAATGGGCGTGTTGTTGCTTCTTCCTTGTGGCCTTACATTCAGGACACCATGTGGTCGCCTTTGTGCCGCCTCGTTTGAACCGTTTGTTACAACCGTCCTTTGTGCAAGTGCGCCACATGGATGAGGACAGGTGTATGTCCTTTTTAAATCCCACGAATAGGGACTATCACGCTTACGTGTATCAGGGCCACATCTGTATGAGGTATGTCCCATCAGGTTGGTAGTGCTTCAACTTCAACATGGCATCATCATCCCATGCTTGGAGGAATGCGATAAGGGCAGGTGTGAATCCTTCGACATACAACGTGACCCAATCGGGGTCGTTATCATAGAGCCATTGAGAGCATACTGCTTTCATCCAACTGTAGTCATCCATCTTGTCTTCAGGTATACCTTCAGGGAACACGATGTGTTCAGCAGGTGATGGGTGTCGCCCGAACAATGCTATGTTCATTCAATCACTTCCTTTGGTTTCTTCTTGCTTACCTTCTTACCGAAGTCAGAAGGTAGGTCGCCGCTCTCTATCATACTCTCAATGAGAGCAGCCACAATACCTGCTCGCTCATCCAAGTCACCACCATCAAGGACAGCCTTCACTACCTTGCGCTTCTCTTCAATCACTCGGTCGAACTTCTCATCAATGGTTCCCTTGACTGATATGTATGTGGCCCAAACTGTTTCAGCATCTTGACCAATGCGGTTAATGCGGTCCTCGGCTTGCTCTTCCCAACCGGGAACCCACTCACGTTCTACGAAGAGAACAGTGTCGGCTGCTGTGAGAGTGATGCCTTCTTTGGCAGCGAGGGTTGAACAACATAGTATGTCGAGCGCACCTGATTGGAACTGCTCAACTCTTTGTTGTCTGACTTGGGCATCAGTCCCACCCACAATACCTGCGATGCTGTAGTCTTTCTTGAGTGCGTTCATGAGAGCAGTGCCAACATCCTTGTGGTGGAAGAACACAACCAATGGTGTGTCAGGGTTCTGTTCTTTGTATTCCTTGACCCATGCTACTGTTGAGTTCACCTTGAGTAAACCACATTGGTGTCGAAGGTCGGTCAGCATATTGAGGACGAACCCTGCGGGCATGGAACCTCTTGACTGATGCTGTTGATACTCGGTCATCCATGCGTCATGGCATTCCTTGTAGGCACGAAGGTCCGCTGCTGTTGGGTCCACTGTGTGTATGCTACGAATCTTGTCAGGTAGTTCATCCATCACTTCCTTCTTGAGTCGGCGTATACAGAAGTCGCGTGTTCTCTCATGTAGTTCATCAGTGTTGGTTGCTTTATCGTATTGCCAAGCATACCGACCTCGCCCAATGTGAACTTGTTGTCCACCACAGTATCGCACACCATAGGTATGGAAGGATGGGTATTCAGCAGGGCGTAGTAGGTTGAGCGTAGTGAAGAACTCGGAAGGTCGGTTGGTAATCGCAGTGCCTGTCAAACAGATGACTGAATCAGTTGCTTCAGCAATAGTCAGTGATGCTTGTGTGCGCTGCGCCTTCTTGTTCTTCAAGTAGTGTGACTCATCAAAGACACTGATGTTAAAACCATACTTGAGTAGGTTGGGTAGTTGCTTCTTCATCAAGTCGTAGTTGATAACTACGAAGTCTTGCCCCGCAGGTATGTCGGTCTTGCCATTCTTCACAGCGAAGGTCGAGGCTTGTGGTAACCACGTTCGTAGTTCCTTAACCCAATTGTATTTGACTGAAGCAGGGCATACAATGAGAGCGGGCCACTTGTCTGTGTTCAATGCACAGTAACCAATGGCTTGGATGGTCTTACCCACACCCATGTCATCACCGATAAGACAACGACCACCTGATAGTTCAGCGAACTGAACACCAACGTATTGGAATGGGTATAGTTCAAAGCCTTCAGGGAAGGACTCATCGAATGTCTTCTTCATGTTCTCTATCTGTTCCTCATTGTTGAGAGAAGCAGCACCACTGATGGCAATCCTTTCGGCTCGCTCTTGTAAGTAAGTGTCCACTTGTTCGATGGACTGAAGACTTGACTTGAGTTTGTTGAGGACAGCGAGAACTTCTTTCGACGGTTGCCCGTCGAGGAAACGTTCCAAGCGTGTCATGAAGTCACCGGCTTGGGCGATGCTAAACGTCCACACCTTGCGGTCGGCATTCCACTTGCGCCCATCAGTTCCTTTGATGAGTCCCATGATTTGTCCTCGGTCACTTGGGTTCGCAAGGTATGGTGTCTTGACTACAAGCATGGTTCCCTTCTCAAGTGTGACAGAAGTATCATCCTTACTTGCGGGCGCAGTTGTCTGTTCTATAGCAACCTCGGCCAACTCCTTCAGGTGGTCATCCACATACCAACCGAACTTCTCTATGGCATTGATGACAGCCACGATGGTAGCCTTGTCATTCTTGATAGTCCACAACTTGAGTGAGCCATCGAACTTGGAACCGGGGAAGGGTGCTGCACCCTTGATGACATTATTGAGGTCAGGGTTGTATGTGAAGACAAGACCAATGCGTTCTGTCTTGGTTGTCTTGCCCCACTTGTTTGTCCACACATCCTGAACTATCTTACTCTTGACTGTCTTGAGTCTTATCTCGGCTGCCACCCAATCGGCTGCCTTCTGTGCTGCTGACTTCTTCAACTCTTCAACTTGCGCTTCAGTGCAACCAAGTTCAATCAACTTCGCAAGAGCATTCTCTTCGATGGTGTGGTCGCCCTTCTTGTATGCTTGAGCCAATGAGTGTTCGGCTGATGATACTGCTGCCTTGTGCTTGGCTTGCTTGCGTTGAACTTCCTTCGCTCGCTCGCCTTGTATCTTCATCTGTTCAAGTGACTTACCTACATCTTTGGCTAAGTCAGTAAGTCCTAACTCTCGTAGGATGCGAGGCAACTGCGTGTTGCGATACTTGTGAAAGCGAGTTGCTGCTTCAAGGAACTCATGTTCCTCAATGGTTTCTTGCTGTGCTATCTGTGAGAAGAAGGGCCAATCAGGTTTGTTCGGTCCTTGCCCATCGTCACAGTTAGGCGCACCATAGGAAACAAGTTTCCCAATGATGCGATGCACTACTGCCGGGTCAATTGGTGTTGTTGTCATCATCATTCCTCACTTAACATTCTACTCTTGGTTTAAATATAATTCAATCAACCTTACACCAACATGAGTCTAAGCATTTACCATTGGCATCCCATTCGTGTGGGATAGGTTGGGTCATGGCATACCAAAGAATCATTCTTCCTCACTCTCCTTCTGTTCTTTGTAAAGCATCTGCCCTAACTGTAGTAACAGTTGGAATGCCAAGAGCGTCTTCTTCTTCGACAAGTTCTTGCTCACGCCATACTCATGCTTGACTATCGCTGAACACGAACGACCTTTGCCTGTCAATCTCATGCCTTTCATCTCCGTTTCAATTCCCATTTGAAGCATACCGTAGCGCATACTAATGGTGGGTATCTCACGTAGTTCATGTGCAATTTTCCTCACGCTCATGCCAACGACTTCGGTTCCACCTGTGAACTGTTGTGAGAGAATGAACTCTTCACCATCGAGTGTGCTTGTGCAGCAGTAGCCATCCAAACCATCGCTGAAGTCTTCCGTTCTCATATTCCATTCCCCCATTCGTAGCACTGCTCGCAGCAGTAGTCGGTCGCCTTGCCATCATCATTTCTGTATGCGTCACCGAGGGTGAACTCACCCACTTCGCACCACAAGCACAGTCTTATCGTTCTCATTCTATCACCTCAAACATTCAGGTGAGCAAGTTCCCCGCACACCATCACCACATGGCATACACACCTTGTGTGTCTTACACCACCAATCGCTGTCCTCTTTTACTTCGTGACCACATTCAGGACAGTTGACTATCCATACCCAATCACGACCGTTGCTCGCTAACCTCATTCATTCATCTCCTTGTATGGTTGCGGCACAGGGGGGTATGCAAAGGGCCATGCCAAACCCTCTCACCGGCCCCCCTGCACCGACTTGTGTAAAACCGGTGAGTGTGAATAGTAGTCATCATTCGTTCACCCCTAAGAGAACATCCATGAGGCGGAAGTATGGTTCTTCCCCTATGTCATCAATGATGACTCGCTCTAATTGTTTAGCCATCTCGGAAACATACCTGCCACCTGCTTGACCTTCACCTGCTATCTCTCCCAAGAAAAGTATAGAGGGGAAGCCCCTTCGTTGTCTATGGAAATCGGCCATGTCTCTCGGTGTGAGTTCAAACTCCGCTCCATCATCATCCGTTATCGTGTATTTCTTATCTTGAATCATGCGTTCACTTCCATTATGATACAGGCGTCACAGTAGACACCCCACTTTGAAACACAGTCAGGGCATGACTTGCCTTTGAGGTCACAAGTGACACACATTCAAGCATTCCTCCGTGCGGGGCATGGGTCTTTCACCATGTGTATTCGGTCACACTCTTTGCACCGTGCGTATAGTGCAGGGTAGTTCGGCCCGCCTCGTAGTCTGACGTTCATTCATTCACCCCACTACTTGGCAAGGCTTGGTGTGCGTGTGGTGCGAGGCTTGTGCCTTTCAGCACACGCCGCACACATAGCCTGTCCACTAAGTTCCCTTTGTTGTTCCTTACTTTTCTGTAGAAGTATTCATTCTCAAAGGCTGCTGCTTGTCTTGTTCTCATCGGTTTCCCTCAATCACAGTTCTACTGTTGGTTTAAATAGAAAAGCCATTCAGTCCATTGGTTTTGTTTGGATGGAATCAGACTCATGCCTCATGATGAATCAATGGTTGCCTCATGATTTTGAGGCGAGGTGCTTGACTCATCATTACTCACTATGTCTATCTGATAATACAAGTATGTAGTATAGAGAGTAGTGAGTTGAGTTGCGCCGACGGCTTGACTCAAAATAGTGAGTGAGGTAGTGAGTCGTCATGAGTTATGAGGTCATCATCAACACCCACGTGATAGGATTTGGAAGTCAGTAAGTCCTGACTTGTAGTAGTTGTAACACCTTACGCGTAAGAGAATCAGCAATCGCCACGCGTGAGTCGTCGGTCTATAGAGTCGAGGTCACCATCACGATGCGCGAGGTTAAGAGGGGAGCATCAGGATGCGTAGCCCGCTCGCAAAGAATCAAGATATTGTGGGCGTGTCACCCACCCATATGGGTGGCTTGCCATTAGCCACAAGGTGTGCGAGTAGCACACCGCCGGGGCGCAAGCCGCGCCGCGCGGGTCGCGCTAAATTGGATTTGCCAAAAAAAAAAGCCCCCACGCAGGGGCGCCGAAGCGCCCCCACGCAGGGGAGTGTGTGTTCGTGTGTGTGCCTCAAGCGAGGTCTTCCGGGTCTTGGCCCACGTGTGTGGCCGCCTCCCGTAGCACCGCCGCTTTGTCACCCTGCCACCACTCGGCACCGTAGTTGTCCGGGTGACGCGCCCACGCCTTCATAGCACTCATGGCGTCCGGGTATGGGCGCAGGGTGTCGTCGTCCTTGCTCACGGTCACGCCGCGAGCGTAGAACAGGCCACCGGCTGCCTCCGCCAACTCAAGCGCAAGGCTGCGGGCTGCTGCCTTCGCCTCGTTCTTGGCTGCCTTCCGTGCCATGCCCGCTCCGTGAGCGAGCAAGTAGCGCACAGTGCCTTTGTGTGCGCCGCCCTTGACGGTCCAAGTGGACCGTAGGCTATGGACGAGGCCCGCTTTGGGCACGTTCTTGGCCGTTGGTAGGCCGTCGAACATCTCCTTGCCGGTGTCCAAGCAAGCGGTTATGCACCGCTTCACGAAGGCGTTCACTTGCCCACGTGTGTATGTCTGCTCGTCGCTGTGTTCAGGCCACGCGCCGTTCAGGTCTGCTCGCACAGTGAGCGTCTTTGCGCTCCCCTGCACAAACGTGCTGACGTCACTGAAGACGTCCGCCATCTGGTCGGCGTATGGTGCTGTCATGTCTACTTCGTTGCTGTTGCTGCTGTTGTCTGCCATTTGAGTTCCCTCAATAGGAGTTCTACTGTTGGTTTAAATAGAAAAGGGTTCAGTGACTCGATTGCCATCGTGATGCGCGAGCCAATTTAGCGGGGTCAATTAGCGTGTGTAAAGGGAGGGCGGCACAGGCCACCCATATGGGTGGGGATGCAACCGGGTTCGTGCGGAACAGGGGGTTGTAGTCATCAGTCGGTCATCTATAGACGCCCGCCCGACCGCCCGCTTGACAGTCGCTTGCGACCGCTTGCGCTATAGAAGCGGTCTATAGATTCCTGAATCAGCGAGCATTAGCGCGTCAGCGCTAATCCGAGCGTTCTATAGAACCCGACGATGACCCATGCGCGAGAGGGGATTGCTATAGACCGACCCACGCAAGCCCGACCCCGACAGGGCCGCAGTGCAGCGTTCTATAGACCCCCTATAGACCGGGCCACTGCTAATTTAGCGCGACCCCTTAGCCGGAGGAATGGGAATTTAACGTCGAATTTAGCGCTTCTTAGCCACGCGCAGCGCTCCAACAAAAAAATTTTGAAAAGCAAAAAATTTAGCGCCGCTAAATTCCGGTATGTATATTTGTTTTGACATTTTAGCGCCGCCTATGGCGACAGCGTTCGATAAAGCGTGGTCGTTTACGAAAATGACCGCTTTCCGTCCTACGGAAGAGGCGTTCAATGTCCACGGTGAGAGAGAAAGATTACATCAACTCGCTGACATTCTTAGAGATGACCCTGCTATCAATATGAGGCCACGCGACCATATTGGTTTAGAAAGAGTTGGTCATAGAAAAGGCGAATATGATGTAGGAAGAGTCTTGTCAAATCTTATTGTAGACCGTCCTTTATTGCCTGAAACATTGAAGAGGTTAAGAGCATTGTATGGAACAGCAGATGCATACAAAATTGATACCGACAAAAATTCTCCTACATATGGAGCCATGATGTATTCAATAGCACCAAAGAGAAGAGGTGGTGAAGGAGAATCAGGTTCACCGCTTGACCAATTTGAAAGACCTGAAAGTTCTTGGCACGGAAAAGGAACATCACATACTGTTCCTGAACGAACACAAATCACACCTGAACATCGTGAAAGAATGTTGAACACCCCTCAAACCCCGGAGGAAGAGCGGGCGATGGATTTGTTTGATACAAGTTTAGAGAGTGGTGGAATTTCACGTGGTCGTTATCCGATATGGAATAAAATGAGAGTTGCGGGTGAGATTGATTATGCAAAGAACATTTTCGATGTTATCCATCATTGGAATCCAAAATGGGGGCGACCGCCCGACCTGCATCCTGATGCATCGGAAGAAGAAATTCAAGCATACTACGCCGCAGCCGTGAAATTGAAAGAAGATTGGATAGCAGACAACGGCTATATGCCAGCAAAGCCAAGCATAAGAGCAATCATTGAACAAGAAAATAAATTGTCACCGGATTGGAATGAATTGATTCATGAACATGGTTTCCTACCACCACGGAGTGATGTTGGACACCCGCACCCGAACGCGGAAATGAATAGGCGTGTTAGAGAAGAAATGGGACATGACCCACACAAAATGGGGAAAGCGGAAAAACATTTCAGAAGAAGAATGGACGATGCCAATATACCTCATCCGTGGGTTAGACCGATACAACCACACGTAGCAGAAACATTTTATGAAGAAAATAATAAGAAGTTTTTTGCATCAGAAGAAGGACAACAGAAATTACGAAATCAACTATTAGAAACAGGTAGATTATCAAACAAATGGTGGGGATATTTACAAGAACATCCTGAACTTGAGCATTTGGGCATGGGGCCGGGCGATTTACCTGATGAAATTAAAGAAAAACTTCCTGTTCTACAACCTCTACGAACTTTGCAACCTGATTGGGCAGAAACATTCATGCCACAAAATCCCGGTGATGTTTCAAGAGCAGTTGGTGAACTTACCGGTGGCGAAAGTAGTATAGTTCCCAAACTCAACCCCGTTTCAAGAATGTTCACACCGGAACAAGAAGAGCAAAGTTGGGGTTGGTCAAGTAGTAAAAAAGGTAAACCAATGGATTTGGCTTGGCGACTATTGAAAGAAACCGGCACATATATTTGATAAGGCTTCTTCCTCGCGTCATGGCGCAACCGTTCCGTCGGGCTTGGGTTATACTCAAGCAGGGTCCTTACGACCACCAAAACCCGGATGAGCGACCACGCGGATTATACCCTCCTTACAGTGAGCAGATACCAACAGATTGGCCTCCCTATGACCCGCGACCGTATGAACCACACCCGGACGACCCATCAGATTGGCCTCCAAGACCGGATATAGAACCCTACGACCCTCATCGCCGCCCCCATACGCAGCCAAATCCATTTGACCCAAGTAGTCGAATAGCCGAAATTCAGACACAAATTCAACGGTTGGAAGCAGAACTACAACGTTTACTTCAAATGCAAGCAGGTGCAGGTGGAGGTGGTCACCCGTGGGAAAGATGAGTCCTTTTGAATTAGCATGGTCGCTTTTGAAGGACGTATCTATGCTCGGTTCAGAACCGTGGAAAGATGTGCGCGAACAAGCATTGTTGGATGCATCGAGAGAACAACATACAGACGAAGGATGGAAAGAAAGCGGAAGGCAAAGACCGGGTTTGGCTACAATTGCCGGTGGTGTGCCCCCTCTCACATCAGATAATTCAGAACCTGAAGACCTTCCCTATCAAGGTATGACGCAAGAAGAGGCAGATGAGTTTAATCGGCAAATGGCGCTACAAGCACAAGCACAAGATAGGTTGGTTCCAAAAGCAACCAACCTATCGCCCATAGTTTGGCCGAACAACCCACCGCAATCCTCCGGTAGATTGCGATTGGCAACCGGCTCTATCCCGCAACAAGGAATGCCGGATTATCCATTCGTCGGTGTAAAACCAAGAATAAATGAAACAAACCCGTTTGCATAGGTGTTCGACATGAACGCTTTTGCAAAAGCGTGGGCGCTTTTGAAAGACGATGCGGGAACAATGCGTCGTGTTGAATTACCCGAAGAGGGCGACGCAATCAAATATGCACTACCGCACCGAGCCACAAAATTGGGTCAACTTCCAATAAACATGGGTATCAGCCAAGCATTACAAGGAATGAATTATCCAATCGAAGGCGAAAAGCCGTTTGGTTATCGAGATAAAGTTGGTTACACAGTTTCCCAACCAAAAGCGCATAAATTGTTTCCCTTTGATATTGATAATCCAACACAATATGGAATAGATGCGACTGACTTAGAATTGGCTTTTCAGGAATCCCCGTTGATTAACTTACTTACAAGTGACCGTGGGGATTTGGATATTCATCCGGGGAATCTTGGTTATTTTGGAAATGAATTGAAAACTTTTGACCCGATGTATGGGCCGGAAAGAAAAGAAAGACCCGGAGAAATAAAAGAAAATGCATTCAACCACGCTATCCGAGATATGTATAACACAATGCATTCTGATTTCGATGCAGGTCAAAATACTGCTTTAGACCCTAATATGATAGAGGCGTGGAAAGAGCGGCTTCGTCAAGTTCGTGAAGCAAGTGATGAACTACCGGAATTTATTCAACGTTACAAAAATCGAGAAATGTTTAGACCGTGGTTAGATGATGAATCAGAAAATATAGACCCGCGACATAGACAACAGATGTTAGAAAGATTCAATCAATACAAAAATTTCGGTGATGCGTTGGCTTGGTTACAAAATACAATCAATGACCCCGAACAAACTCGTTTGTATGATTTTGAAGAAAACCCAAAATACAAACAATATGTTGATTTTATGCAACAAGCAGGTCAATCAGAAAGAGGGCCTGAAAGTTTCTATCCAGCACAACAAATAGGGATGAAACCCGCATGGTCACCAGAAAAAATTAAAGAAAAACAAGTAGATTGGTAAGGAATTTAAATGTCAATACTCTTTCCGAGATTTATGCGTAAGTCGGCGTTGGAACCGAATGAACGTGAGTTACGTAATGAGGCACGTGCGTTGCAAATGGGCGGTGACCCTGCAACAGCCAAACGATTTATTGCTGTGGCAAACGCGATGGGTAGACCTGAAAAACTTCGACAACAATATATTGAATCACACGCTAATCCACTTCTAAGTGAAATTCTTGGTGAGCCAATAGAAGGCCCTGATGCGGAAGCAGAAGAACTGTGGGATGAAGGACGCAGAAATGTTGATTTTAGTGAAATTAAGCAAAATCCTGAAAATTACTATGATGCTGCACAGCGAGCAAAATTACTTCAAATGTTTTCTGATATGGAACGAGGGCGTGGTGTTCATTCACGCGCTCAAGAGAAAAGTCAAAATTTACTTAGTCAATTAATACAAGACGACCCATCAAAATTTTTCGCTGACCGGCGACAAGATGAACACTATAATTTTGACCCACCGATGGATATTTCATTTGAAGAAAGTGAAAAAAATGAACAGCGCCGGGCAGAAGAAAGACAACAAGCAGAATCTCTTCAAGGATGGGATAAAATCGCTTATGATGAACAACAACGTATGTTGATGGGAAGAAACCCAAATCAACCGGGTGATGAAATTACCCAAGTTGGAAAAGGAACACCGATGGATTTGGCTTGGAGATTATTGAAACAAAATCTTACCTCGGTTTACTTGTAGTAACCTACCACTTTAAATTCCACACCGCCTTTCGCGGGGTGTGCGTGATTTCACTGTATACGAAGTTGGACCCCGCGACGGTCTACAGAACGCTTCGTTCAGCGCAAGCACAGAAGAAAAAATTGAACTGATTCGCAGTTTAGCGAATGCCGGTTTAACGGATATGGAAGTTGGGTCTTTTGTCCACCCAAATTTAGTCCCTTCAATGGCCGATTCTGCGGAAGTTTACGAAGAGGTGGCGGACTACGGCGACTTTTCAGTTTTGATTCCAAATGAGAAGGGATTGGACCGTGCTTTGTCTGTCGGTGTGGAAAATTTCAACATATTTTTTTCTCCATCAGATGAATTTAATTTGAGAAATCTCGGTCGAACAAAAACACAAGCGATGACAGAATATCTACGAATGCTTGACAAAATTCCTGACAGTAAAATTAGAGTCTATCTTTCCGTAATTTTCGGTTGTCCCTTTGAAGGGAAAATACCTGACGAAAAAATTTACGAGTCTATCCTTGAAGCCTCGCTTCTTGGAGATACGGTTGTCCTTTGCGATACGATAGGACAAGCAACAAAAAATGACATACAAAAAATATGTGACTATGCTGAAGATTTCAAAGCAGATTTCGCTTTGCATCTTCATCATAAACCAAATGAAAATGAAAGAGCATTGGCTCTTGTAGAAGAAGCGATAGCCGGTGGTATTACAGAAATTGATGCCAGCATTGGTGGTATGGGTGGTTGTCCATTCATCCCCGGCTCAAGTGGTAATGTCGCTACCGAACAATTGGTGAATTTGCCCGGTTATGACTGTGGTATTGATTCTGATTCCTTACTTCCCTCGCTTGAGTGGATAAGTAAACGGAAACAGAAAGTGATACTATGATGATTGTAATTACTGCGATAATGGGCTTGTTAGGAATTTTTTGCTTGAATACTTGGATTGCTGTCCGAAGTATCAACAAAATGGAAATTGTGTTGGATTTTTCGGTTGAAGACTTCGTAAATGAAATGTATGAAGGTCACCGCTTTGGGCGGGATGACTGATGCTCAAATTTTTCATGAGAATAATGGGACACGTTTATTGTTTCCTTGAAAAATTTGTTAAATATCCAAATGACCATACAATTCTTGGCGTTCCTATTGATGAAGACCTTCAGGCTATGAGCCGAAAGGAACTTTGCATATTTATCGAAAGTAAAACACCCGCGAGTGGTTCATTTTGGGATTTGGATTCTACATCTAAAATTCGTTTTGGCGCACAACTTCTTCGGGAGATGTTGAAAAATGATTGAGTGGATGGTAGTTTTTATCCCATTATGGATTCTTGGTTTCTTTATCGGGTTCTTTTCCGCCCGAATCAATAAATTCTTTGAAGAACCGAAAGCATTTATTCTCCAAAAAGGAACCGTAATAGAAACACCAAAGGCGTTAGAAGAATTACTATTCCACCAAAAAGAATAATTCCGAGAATGTAAGTTACAAGAAGCGGTAAAATCTTGAGATATTCAAGCCACCTCATGTGGCTCCCTCAAAAATAATCTGATTCAGGTTGTGGAACAACGGGGTCGGTTTCAGCAAAACTACGGTCGTAACTTTCGATGAGTCTTCTTGCTATATCTTCATCTTGGTCATGGATATTATCGAGAATGAATGAGTTATCATCTTCATTTGTGTGAATAGTATGTTGTGGATTCAAATTTTTGAGATGCTCAAATAATTCATCCTGTTGCTCATCATGTGGACCGACTTCCATACGGTTTTTCAAAAGTCTGTTGGCGACTTCCATTGGTTCGCTCGTCCATTTTTGTTCAAATTCAGATGGGAAGCATTGTCTACATTGATGAAATCCACCAGCGGGGTCGGCAACCCATTTCAATCCGCCACACATTTCACAAGTGGGGTCGTCTTCAGGGAAACCCGCCGGACCTGCCATCACCGCTTTCAAAATAGCCCAAGCGTTATGCATCGGACCATCAAGCACCCAATCACCGTAGTAGTATTGGTCGTCACTTTTCGCCGTGCCTGTAGAAATTTCTTTTCCGTGTTGCGCGGCTTCCATCGTTTGTTGTTGGCTCGCTTGTTTTTTTGCTTCGGCATTTGCTTGGTGTTGGGCTATACCGCCTTGAACAAAACCGGCTGTTGTCAAAGGATTTTTTTGGGCGGCTTGAACACCTGCTTTTGCTCCTGTCTTTGCAGCACCCGCGCCCGCTTTTACCCCTTTAGCGCCCAAACGACCGACTGTGCCAGCACCACTCACCATACCCGCACCTAACCTTGCGGCTCCGCTGGCTAAACCTCTCAATGCAGTGCCAGCAAGCGCGGCAAGAGGGGCTAATTTCTCAACGTCATCGCCGGTCGGTTGAGTAACAGCGATGCGCCC
>TARA_R100000808_G_scaffold1279_6_pt1 | contig 17037 bp, 13 predicted proteins | sample TARA_R100000808 | Tara Oceans TARA_R100000808 (sample SAMEA2622852) | marine metagenome | biome: marine biome (ENVO:00000447); feature: marine epipelagic mixed layer (ENVO:xxxxxxxxx); material: "saline water (ENVO:00002010), including plankton (ENVO:xxxxxxxx)" | depth 140 m | reverse complement strand
TAATATACGAGCATCTTATCGTTCTCCTGATCTTACATTAGGTGATGCTGGTATTCGTAAAAATATGCAAAGAATAAATGTTAATTATGATTCAGAGGGTGAAGTAGACCTTATGTTAGGTGTTAAATTTGATTTTGAGAATGCTGATATTCCGCAACCAGCAAATTACAATCTTACTACTCAGGTTTCACACGCTTTGTATGGAGGAACAACGTATGGTTCAGGAGTTTATGGATCAGAAGGTTTCCCAATCGTTAGACAACCTATAGAAGGAAGTGGATTTACAGCAGTTGTTAAAATTGATGATACATCAAGCAATCCACCTATTACATTAAAAGGTTTTCAATTAGAATTTACACCGGGAACAAGGATGTAGAAAAATGGGTACAGCTTATTCAGCTAGACAAAGTAGTTACACACAAGGCGATACTATTAATGCTGATGATTCAAATGATGAATTTGATGCTATTTTAGCAGCGTTTGGAACAAGTGGACACTCACATGATGGTACTGCCGGTGAAGGTGGAGCAATTGCTAAACTTTTAAGTAATACTCTTACGTTTGGTGCTGGTACTTCTGGAACAGATATTACCATTACGTTTGATGGCGAATCAAACGATGGTGTTCTTTACTGGATGGAAGATGAAGACTATTTTAAATTCTCCGACGATATTCTTATTAATTCTACAGAAAAGATTATGTTTGGAGATACTGCTTCGTTTATTCATCAAAGTTCAGATGGTGTTCTTACTATCGATGGTGAAGCTACTATTGATCTTAACGCATCTACAGCAGTTCTTGTAAGTAATGATTTAAAACTTAACAGCGATGCCGCTGTATTAGGATTTGGTGCAGATAATGATGTAACACTAACCCACGTTGCTGATACTGGATTACTGTTAAACAGCACAATGGCTATTCAGTTTAACGATGCTTCTCAATATATCAACGCTCCTTCTGCTACTGTTCTGGATATAAACGCTACAGATGAAGTTGAAGTAAATGCTACTTTAATGGATGTAAACGCTAACCTTGATGTAAGTGGCACCTATACTGGCGGTGGTTTGATGACTACTGGAGGTAACATTGTTATTCCTGATGGTGGTAATATTGGTTCTGCTTCTGATACGGATGCCATAGCCATCTCATCTGGTGGTGTTGTTACTTTTAGTCAAACGCCAGTATTCAGTTCAGATTTAACACTTGGAGATGATTTATATCTTGATAGTGATGCAGCAGTAATTCATTTTGGTGACGATGGTGATGTTACCTTAACTCACGTTGCTGATACTGGGTTACTTCTAAATAGTACAATGGCACTTCAGTTTAATGACGCTTCTCAATATATTAATGCTCCTTCCGCAACTATTTTAGACATTAATGCTACAGATGAAATCGAACTGAACGCAACTTTGGTAGATGTTAATGCCAACCTAGATGTAAGCGGAACTTACACTGGTGGTGGTTTGATGACTACTGGCGGTAACATTGTTATTCCTGATGCTGGTAATATTGGTTCTGCTTCTGACACAGATGCAATAGCTATCTCTAGTGGCGGTGTTGTGACAATGAATCAGATACCAGTATTTAGTGCTGGTATCAATGTTTCAGGCGGTACAATTGCTGGTACACTTGCTACAGCGGCTCAAGGCAATGTTACTTCTCTTGGAACACTCACAACTCTTACGGTTGATAATGTTATCATTAATGGAACAACTATAGGTCATACTTCTGATACTGATCTTCTAACTCTTACAAGCGGTGTTCTAACTGTAGCTGGTGAATTAGATGCTACAACACTAGATATATCAGGTAATGCAGATATTGATGGCACAACTAATCTAGATGCCGTTGATATAGATGGTGCTGTTCAAATCGATAATACAGTTACTGTTGGTGTAGATGATACTGGCTACGACGTTAAATTCTTTGGAGATACGGCTAGTGCATACATGCTCTGGGATGCCTCGACGGATGATTTAATCTTAGGTGGAGCGGCTACGTTAGGGGTTGGCACAACAGCCCCAGACGGCAAAGTACATATTCACAACGCATCTGCTGGGTCTGTCACGGCCAATGCAAACGCAGATGAATTAATTATCGAAAATAGTGGATTTGCCGGTCTTTCTATTCTAACTCCGAATGATCAACTGGCAAGCATCGTTTTTGGTGATCCTGATGATAACGATGTAGCCGGAATCAATTACGATCACGGCGGCAACTCTATGCGATTTGTTACTAATGCCTCTGAAAGACTCCGCATAGATTCGTCGGGCAATGTTGGGATTGGCACCAGTTCGCCAGACTCTGACGCAAAATTTGACGTTAACGGTCAAGTTCTTGTGCGAAGCACTGGTGCTGGTGTGGATACGACTCCCGGCGGTCAATACGGATTTTATATCCAGCCAGATAGCGGTGGTAACGTCAATTTGATGTCGTACAGCGGCGGTGGCAGCACTAAACTCAGGTTTTACACCAACAGTGGTGCCGGTGTTGCTGCGGCAGAGCGCATGTCGATCAGTTCCGCTGGCGAGATTACAATGCCCAGCCAGCCCGCATTTTTGGCTGAACTGACCACAAACCAACTTAGCATCACAGGCAACGGTACAAACGTAACCATTGTATTTAATTCGGAAATTTTCGATCAGAACGCAGATTACAATAACAGCAGTGGCATATTCACCGCGCCGGTAACAGGCCGGTATCGTTTTTCTGCCTCAGTTCGATGGGCTAATGATGGCGGCGCGACCCGATTCAACGTATTTTTGGTCACATCGAACCGAACCTTCGATCTCTCCGTATTGGGCACCGGGGCTGGCGGTGCTGCCGGAATGACCGCTGGAAACAGCGTGTTGTGCGATATGGATGCTTCGGACACAGCCTACATCGAAGTTGAGGCGACGGGAAGCGCCAGCGATGATGAGGGTGTTTACGGTGTTGGCGGATTGGTGAGTTGGTTCAGCGGGGAGCTAGTAGCATGATAAACTTGACACAAAGACAACGTGATGTTCTAGAGCATATAGTGGTCGATCCTGACGCATGGTGCGTGCATAATCTCGCCTCATGCGCGACCGAAATTGAGGCGGCAGCGCGGCTTGAAGCGAAAGTATCTCGCTGGGCGGCTGCCTACGACGAGGCTAAAGACAGTAGCGATTATTTAAATAGAGCGCAGCGCGATGCCGCTGCTGCCGCGCAACGGATATAGTTAAATAACGACATACTAATGAAAAGGAATTAAATTATGGCTGCTACAATTAAATGGCTAGTAGAAGCATTAGATTGTTACCCTACAAAAGATAGTAAGACTGATGTTGTTATGACGGTACATTGGCGCTGTAATGGGTCTGAAGAGAATGATAGTAAAACTTATTTCTCAACTCAGTATGGTGCGGTTGGTGTAACATATGAAGAGGGCGACCCTTTCATACCCTTTACAGATTTAACTAAAGATCAAGTTCTTGGTTGGGTCTGGCAAGAGGTAGATAAGGATGAAACTGAAGTTAACATCCAAAAAGATATTGACAATCAAATTAATCCTCCTATAATTCAGCCTAACCTACCGTGGTCTTAATAAAATTAAAAGGAGAAACATACGATGGTTAAAGACGTAAACAAAGATAACATCATTAATATTAACGGTACTCAGTACGACACTGATTCGTTTAATAACGAACAGAAATATGTAATTGCTCAGATCAGAGATTTGCAAGCTAGATTTGAAATTGAAAAATTTAAGCTTGATCAAACTCAAGTTGCTTTACAATCTTTCACTTCTGCTCTTCTTAAAAGTTTGGAAGAGAATAATGAAGAAGAGATTGTGTCTGAAAAGTTAGCATCGTAAAATAAAAAAAAAGAGGAAGTATGTTAGAAGAAGTAAAGACTGTTGGTGACGTTGTAGGGGTTGGATCGACGGTTGCTCTTTTAGCTGGTTGGCTTCCTCCTTTAGTTTCTGTGATTACTCTAATTTGGTTTGGAATTAGAATATACGAAACAGATACTGTTCAGAAGCTTTTAAATAAGAGATAAATTATGAGTACACCTCTTTTTGGAACTACTATGTTTACGGAGCCAGAACCTCCTAAAACTATTAATAAGCAAGTTTCATATCAAGAACAGGAACAAACGGCGGGCGGTGATCAAGAAATGGTCACTAAACAAAGAACAGAACAAGTATCTAATCCTGCTTGGCAGTCTTGGGATAAACGTAGATCAGATTTTAATGCTAATCTAACAAAACAAATGGAACAAGGATCAGGAAAAATTAACACTGATTTAGTTTCACAAATTGAGCAGTATAACTTAAATTCAAGTCAAGACGGTAAACCTTCTGAATCTAAAACTCAACCCACTCTTATTGATCCTAAAAGTTCTGTATCTCAAGTGTACTCAGGTCAATACGAATATCCTACTGAACCTGAACCGCAACCTGAACCTCAAAAGCCAGTAGAACCGTCTGAACCAGAGTTTATTGAAGAAGAATACGATACCGGAGAATTTGATGCGGCTGAGTACCTTAGACAAAATCCAGACATAGCTAATGATTGGTACTTTGGATCACGTCCTCATCTGCATTATCAAAGACACGGTAAAAAAGAAGGGCGTAAACATACTACCGTCAAAAAAACACGACAAGTAAAAAATCCTGCCTATAAAGGTATTTCAGGACCAAAAGAATCTGTTACAAAATATAAACCACCAACTAATACAGGGAATCAAAACGTGTCAGACACATCTAATATAAATGAAGTAGATACTGAACCAAAAGACCCTAGAGTTATTCAGCCAAAAACTAATGACCCTAATGTAATTAATAAACCAATTATTGATATTAAGGGTACTCAAGCTGTTGGTATTCCTAATATTATTACACAAACAGGTAAAGCTGGTAAACCTATTGTAGATGAAGATGGCAATGTTACAGGAATTGATACCAGCGGTATTGAGATGCTGTATACGCCTGAAGATCAAAAAGTTCAAACTAATGAACTTTTAAGGGGTCCCGGCGCACTATCAACAGGTAAGAGATTTCAACCGATTAAGTACCCACCAGTTTATCCTGATGTTGATGTCGGTAATAAAGGACTTTTGACGCGAAAACCAGTTGATCCTAATGACGGATCAAGAAAACCATCAACAGTAGATATTGGTGATCCTACTGCCACTACGTATACTGATGCTGTAGCTGATACGTCTGAGGCTTCTGTTGTTGATAATATAGAAAGAACGTATTCAAGCCTTCCTACTGCTGAAGCTGTACAAGGAAATATTACTTCTAAGGATGTCATTGATCCTAATCAGGTCGTAGACGAACGTACAAGAACAGAAATGTTTGAAAGAGGCAGTCTTGCTGAAGCTAAAACACAAGAACTAGCTCAAGAAGCTTCTACAGCTTATCAGATTGAAAAGTTAACTGAAGGTATTGAAACAGGCAAATTCCCACCGTGGGCGTCACCTACAGTTCGTAAAGTAAACGAACTTATGAACCAAAGAGGTTTAGGTGCTTCCAGTATGGCTGCTGCGGCAGTAGCACAAGGTCTTATGGAATCAGCTATACCTATTGCTGCTGATGTTGCTCAAAAAGCTGCAACGCTTCAAATTCAAAATCTTAACAACGAACAACAAACTGCTTTAGCTAACGCTGCTACTATCGCTGCTATGGATCGTCAAAATCTTGACAACAGAATGAAAGCTGCACAACAAAATGCTCAATCGTTTTTACAGATGAATCTAACAAATGTTGAAAACGAACAGGCTATGAACACATTAAATCATCAAAGTCAAGTGCAATCTTTATTCACTGATCAAGCTGCTGAAAACGCTAGAAAGCAATTTAACGCTACTTCTGAAAATCAAGTGAATCAATTTTATGATCAACTATCTACTTCAGTAGACTTAGAAAATAAAGCTAGAGATACTGCTAATCAACAGTTTAATTCAAATCAAGATTTAGCTGTAGCTCAATATAACTCTAAAATGAGAGATTCAAGAGAAAAATTTAACGCTAATTTAGCTTTACAAATTGAGCAGTCTAATGCTACGTGGAGAAGAACTATTAATACTGCTAATACAGCAGAGAAAAATAAAGCTAATCAACAAAATGCAGCTACCTTATTAGGCATAACTGTTAAGGCTCAAGAAGAAATGTGGCAAAAATTTAGAGATGATGCTGCACAAGCTTTTACAGCTACAGAGAATGCAAAAGCTAGAGCGCAACAAACAGCTTTAACTGTTCTTAATCAACAGTTTGAAAAAGAATTGGTAGACATTCAATTAAGTGCTGCTGATAAGAGAGCTACAGGATCATTATTAGGAAGCATTGCTACTACAGTTTTAGGTAGTGTGTTGAAAAATCTAGGTAAGGATTAGGTAATGTTAATTAACTTAACTAATAGAAGGAATACATTATGTGGGCAACCATAGCGACTATTGCAGCAAGCGCGATTATGAGTTCTATGAACAAAAAAGGTCAAGAATCCGGTCAAGGAAGAGAATTTACCGCTATTGATCGTGCTATAGATAGATCAGGACGACGGCGCGATGCTCTCACAGAAGAAGCAGGAACACCTTTTATTGAAAGACCGCAAGAAACTTTAGCAGAAGAAGTTGATGCTGAAGGTGATGTGTACGAAGAGCTTCAAGATATTTTAGGAGAAACTAATTGGAGTCAAGTTGCTAAAAGTATTAAAGGTCAAGTAAGTCCAGCAGTTATGCAGGCTATTCAAGATGATTATATAGAAAGCTTTAAAGAATTTAACGAAACCATTGATGAAGGTTCTGGTGACTTAGCTGCTGAAGATTATGAAAATTTTGATCATCGTTATTTTGAAGATAGATTTAAAAAAGAACAAGAAGACCCTTTAAAATTCTTTCAAGCTTTAAGTGAATATACATAAAAAAGGAAAGTGGCGATATGATTGAAAAATTTGATACTGATTTACTGACAGAATCTATACCGGGATCAAGTTGGGCGCTTGAACCGGGTTCATTACCAATGGATAAACCTCCAGCTACTGTAGATTTAAAAGAAGCGTTTAATACTATAGCTGAAGGTTTAAACAAAAAAAGAGTAAAAAGAAATCTTGTTAAAGCAGTTAGTTCTGGAGTTTCTATACAATCTATTGCTCAAATTTTAACAAAACAAGGAGTTAATGAAGGAGCTTTTAATCCTGATTTAGCTATGCTGTTAGATGTTCCTGTAGCTTTAAAAATATTTGAAATAGTCAGTCCTAAAGTATCTAATATTAAAATCTTTAATGAAATGTTAGAACTTGAAGAACCTGATGATGAAGAAATGATTTCTATTCAAGAAAAACTAGCACCTAAAAATATGTATACTGATCCTGAGACAGATGCAATAGATAGAAAAATACAAGATTCTTTAAAAAACATAAAAGAAGAAGACGCAGTTGAAGGTTTTATGCCTTTACCCGAAAAAGGAGTAATATAAATGGCTGGATTTATGGCAGGACTTGCTGAAGGTGTTAAGCAAGGTTTAGATAGACTTGAAAGACAAGAGGCTAGAGAGCAAGAGTTAGCTTTTAAAAAAGCTCAAGCTGCTTCAGCGGAACGGCGTTTTAAACTTCAATATGAAGAAAATAAAAAACAAACAGAATTTGCACGAAAAAAATATTTTTTAGAAAAAAGTATTCAAAAAAGAAAAGAACAAAGACAAGCTCATCGTGATTACATTGACGATGTAGTAGCAGGTCGAACTTCATTACCTGAACCTTCCTACACTATTAGAGAAAAAGAATCTCAAGTTACTGGAGAATTAGACGATCAAGAAGTTGGTCCTGAAGCTCTTTATGAAACTAATTACAGACCGGGAGATACACCTTATTTTGAAAATAAAAAATTTCAAGATGCACTTGATAACTTAGGTTATGATTACGAAAGAATAAAAAAACTTGTTGGTGCTAGAGAAGCAGAAGCACAACATAAACGTATTGAAAGTGAATATAAAACTTCAAACCTAAGACATCCTGATGTAAAAGATGCTATAGAAAACATGTCAACTGGTAAGATAGCTATGATTCCTGAGAATGATCCTTTTTGGTTAAGAGCAGGAAAAGTAAGTAAACAATTTACTTTTTCAAATATAAGAAAGGTAAATAATTTACGTAGAAAACAAAAGATAGCTGAAAGAGATCAAAAAGCTCTAAACGAAGGTAAAACAATTCCTCTTACTGCTGTTTATCCTGCATTTCGTCAGCACGCTGTAAATACCGATAATGAACTTTTATCGTCTCTTTTCGTTTTACCTATAATGAAAGACGGTAAAGTTCAACAATTTTTTGATAGGTCTATATTTAGTAAACATTCATCACAAATTACAAAAAATGACGAAGAGTTAATGGTTAAATTTATGACTATGTTAGATGGATCATTAGGAGATTCTAAAAGAATTTCAGAAGATAGTTATCAAAGATTAATTAAAACATTTAATTCAAGCCCTCGTTTAAAAAATGATATAGTTAAAACTTATATGCACTTTAATGAAAAACAAATTGAACTTGCTGGAGGAATGAGTGACGGCTATACTTTGGATGGTCGCCGTATTCTTAATCAATTTCAAAATTTAAAAAACATAGTTACTCCTTTATTACAAGATGGAAAAGTAGATTTAAGTAAAGATTTTCCTGATGGTTCTGAAAAAGTAGAAAATTTGAAGATAGCCAATAATTCAGGGTCTTTAGAATCAGGAGTTAGTCAACCAGAAGTAGAAGCAGAAATAGCAAAAAACACTCCTCCTACTAATTTTGATCAGGAAGGAAAAGATAATCCTGTATTTAATCCTCAAGTAGGGCCTACTGAATGGGCTATTCGTTTTGGTGTTAAAAATCAAAGAAATTTAGTTAGACACCTTAGCATGAATAGTCCGAAAGAAGTAAGAGACGCTATAACACGTATGCGTATGCAAGATTGGGGATCAAATATAGACCCAAATAATTACGAAGGACAGGAAGAAATACGATCTACAAAAGATGATCAAAAAAATATTGCAAGGTATTTAATTAAATACGCTAAGAAACATAAATTAAATGAAGAACAATTAAATCAACTTGCGGTAGGTTTAGTTACCGGTAATTTTGTTTATCATCATTCTGAAAAAGATGGTGTTGCCGGTAAAATACGTCAAGGATATAATGCTCTTGATGTAAAAAGCAAAGCTTATAAAGACATTCAATCCGCAGTACAAAATGCCGATAAGGGTATTAAAAATGTACAAGATTTAATATTTCTTTTTATGTCTAATGATAAATTAATGGATAATGTAATGTATAATGAAGATTATATAGAAGGAGGTCAAACCTTTAAATCTATGACTTCATTAACATCTGGTTTTGCAAATACTCTTAATGTTGCTTTTGGTGAAGCAAAAGAAATACTTCGTTTTCTTGACGATGATAAAGCAACATCTAAAATACTTAATACTGGAGGTATAGAATTTACTAAAGAAAATAGAGATAACATGGAAGGATATTTACAAACATATATGAAAGCTGCTAAAGATAATATAGAAAAAGAAACAAACAAGGATTTAATGAATGATAGGCAATTAGAAATATACTCACAAATACAGCTTCAAAAAGTAAAATTAGCATATACGTTAGCTGGTGTGTTTCAAGGAGGAAGTTCAGGAAGTAGAACAATTTCTGACCAAGATTTTAAGATTATTATGAGAGCTTTATGGTCGCCAAATGAACGTGTTGTAAGAGCTAATTTAAGAGAACTGTATCATTCTCTTCATTTTGCAAAAAGTGAATCAATAGCTGCACAAACTTTAAGTCCAGTAACAGGATTACACGTTAATGTTAGAGATGCTATGTATAGTTTTGGAAAGACTTTGCGTGAAGAAATAGAAAACCAAAATCTAAATCTTCAAATTCCTACAAAAGCAAACTTTGATAGTACAGCTAAAATAGTAAGTTTTCAAAGCCCGTTAGACCCAGATCAAAACATAACTTTTAATACTCAAGATTTTAATAGTTTAGTAAGTTCAGACGAAAAGCCTTTAACGGAACAACAAATTAAAGAGTATATGTTATATAAATATAGTTTATCTGGAACTGTATTGAAAGCTATGCACGCTATAAATTATGCAACAAAAAATATAGCTTACAGAGAAAATGAGTTATTCGGTACAGACGGGTATACTCCTGAAAAATATGAGCGTTTAGTAAAACTTTTCAATGGTGTTTATCGTAATAAAACCGATAAAAGTATAAATAATCTTATAAGAGGTCTTCCTCGCAGCCTCTTTCAACAATATTCTTTAGATAAAAATAAAATTTTCTCAGTTAATTGGGAAGATTTTAACGATATAGATTCTAAACTAAATAAAAAAATAGGTAGAATAGCTGATCAAGAGGATAGGGAATTTTTTACAGATTATTTTAATGAATTTCAAAACAAATTGTATAAAAGTAATATGCAGCAAATTTTAAATTTTAAAGCAGGACAAAGGAATTAAATATAATGGTGGATTTTGAACAAGAAATAGGCAATAAAGAAAATAATCAAAATGATTTAGATTATGCTTATTTTGAGACAGACAATTATAATTCTTTGCAAGCTCAAATTGAGAGGGCAAAGAGAAAAATGGATAACGATATCTCCGAAATATACGTTAACCGTAAAAGTCTTGAATCTTATTTAGATAAATCTACTCCTGAATCTAAATCAGAAAAGTATTTAGCTCCTGCTTTTAAACAAATAGAAGAAGGAGAACAATTAATATCAGATTTAACAATAGAACCTAGAGTAGGTGAAGAATTTTCAGGACACTATATCACTGGAACAGATGAACCGCCAGAAAGAGGTGAAAATATTATTGCAGTACAGATGGAAAATCTTTTTTCTGCATCACCATTAGAAAGAAGAAAAACTGAACAATTAATACGTGAAGAAGAACAAAGAAAACTTCAAAAACTTGAAGAATTTCCTTACCTTCCTTTTGTTAGACCTTCAGATGAAAAACCTACTATAGAAACTACGTTAAAAGAAGTTGGTTTAGGACATCTTTATCCAGAAGTGTTTCCAGAAAAAGGTTTACCCAGCCATTTCATATCTCCCAGTAGAGGACAGCTTAATCCGTTTGCAATAGCTGTAGATAAAGCTGTTGAAAAAGCCGAGAAACATCCCGGCAGCGCCGCAAGTAAAACTGCTATTTTTATAGAAAACGCCGTTCCTGAAACTTCTAAAGTTATACTTAACAGTGCAAAATCATTAGGTACTCCTCTAGTTGAATTAGGTGAACTTGCTTTCGATATATTAGATTTTTCTCATAAATGGGCACCAGTAGCTTTAGGTTATACTTTTGCAATTGATCCTTCAGATTTTAGTATAAAAATGGCTCCTCCTATAAGTGAAGATGAAAAAAGATACGGTATAAGTCTTTGGTCTGATATCAAAGATTTGGCGTATTATGATGATAAAAGATTTGGAGGATGGGATAGATTTGTAGAAAGAAATGACAAAATAAATTTAATGTCCAGAGCTATGCTTCCTGATAATTTTATAGCGCAAGTATTTGGTATGGCTAGATATGGAATGACAGAAAAAGAACGTAAATATGCTTCTGATATGTGGAAGTTTGTAAAAGATGCTGTAACTGTTCCTGAAGAAGAAATGACTGACTTTTATAGAGGTCTTTATGTTGCTGGAATGTTTGCCTCATTTGGAGGAGCAAAGTCTGCTCAAACTCTCGCCAATAGCTTTATGCGAAATGTTAAAAAAGCAAACATTATAAAAGACGTAGTTAAAGGTACAGGACAAAAATATCCTTCTGTTAGAATTTATACTGATACAAGATTGTACAAACAAGAACTTCCTGAAGAGGAAGCTTACTGGAATCGTGTATTTAAAATGCAAGAATTTAAAAGTGAAAATGTAAAAATGAGTATGATGTCAGACAATTTAATACATCAAAAATATAGAGAGATGCTTGCTTTACATGGCGATCCTAAAAAAGCAGCTAAATTTACTAAATCTATAATGCAGGATTACCATATGGGTATTGCAGCAATGGCATCAGCAAACACTGCAATGATGATAGAAAATTGGGGTCAAGGGGGAAGAGAACCAATCTCGGATTTATTCACACCTATTATGGATATAAATAGAGATGGTACTATAACACAAAAAGAAAGAAAGCAATTTAAAGAATCTCAAAACTTTTGGCCGGAAATATTTGGTATGGCTGGTGCTTTTGCGTATCCTACTATAGGTCAAAAATTTATAGGGAAAAATCTTGCAAGTTTATCTGCAAAATTAGGTAGCAGTAAAACATTAAGTGCTGTTGGAAATTTCGTTGCTCATGTAACTCCTGTTAAAGAAATGATAACAATATTAAAAGAAAAAGGAATATCTCCTTCAGACGCTATAAAAAATTCAACTAGAGCAGCATTGTTATACAGTAAAGGCTTTACAAAAGTAGATTTACAACAAATGCAACAAAGAGCAATTAGTGATGCAGCAAAAGCTTTAAGAATAAGAGATGAGTTAGCTGAAACAGGAGGATATGTTAAAAGTAACGCTGAAAGAGGTGCTATTACTGATCAGTTAAAAAACGACAACATTTTAAATAAAGATGGAAGTGTAAATAAATGGAGATATGCTGAAGAATACGCTAATAAAAATGTTAAAGCAGCACATGTAGATTATCTTAGAAATCTTCTTAAATACATAGACGAATTATCTGACGAATCTGTTGATGGAAAAGCAAGTCCTAGACAACGAATGTACAACTCTATTAAAACTTCATTTAAAGCACTTGATGATCTTGCAGAAAGAGTCCCATCTAAATTAGGTAATGTAGATTTCTTGTTAGGTCACATGCTACAACTAAATGTTATTCAAAGTTTAAAAAGCGTTTTAACTGAAAAAATAAATGCTAGTGCTATGTCAGGTAAAATGATAAGTAATTTTGCTTTAATACCTGATATTCAAAAATACGCGCGTCAAGAAGCTGATTTAATTAAAGGTTTATCTGAAATAGCTTTAACACACGGTAAATCTGTAGATGAAGTAGACAGACAATTCTATGATTCTTTAAAAAACATAACAAAAGCTGCTAATAAAAAATCAATAGAAACAAATAGACAGATTGAACAAATAATACAAAGAGAAGGATTAAATCAAACTGACATACTTACAGTTACTCCTGAAGAACGTAAAATAATAGACAAACTTTTACGAGTAGTTGTGCATGAACCAACTACATCTTCAGATAGAGTTAGTGTTACAGATTTAAGAGAAAATATCAGAAATTCATTTTTTGGTGAAGATGGTTTATATCCAAAACTTGTGACAAGTTCTAATGAAGCATACACTAAAGTTAAAACTGAAGCTAACAAATTAGACTTAAATATAGATATAAGTGAAGCTATAGATATTCTATCTGATCCTAAATTACCTAGTGGTGTATCCCAAGCATTTGCAAGTATATTAGGTAAAACTCCTGTAAGCTTAACAGTTCTTAAAAAACTTAAACAAACTACAAGTTTAAATACTATAGAAGAAATTACTGATGTAGTAGGAGATGATTTAAAAGAACAGATACGATGGTTAAATGACCATTTACTTAGGTCTGTTGATAATGAAGAAGCTATAAAAATAGCTGCTAAATTAGAAGTAGGTTCAACAAATAAACAATTACAATCAATTAAAAATGAATTAATTGAAAAAATACAAGAAAAAAATGCAGCGCCTTTTTCTGTTTCAATGCCAGATTTTGTAGAACTTAAAAGAAAGTTATCGGAAATTTCTAGAAAAGATTTAGAATCTGGAAAAACATCTAATCAAGATTACTATAATTTAAGTCCAGTTATTAAATCTTTAAGTGATAGTTTAGAAGAATATCCTGAATTATCTTCAAGTTTTAAAGAAGCTAATGAAAATTGGATGAAAACAATACTTCCTTTTAGAGATAATGATTCTCCGTTTTATAAAATTTTTATAAATAGAAATCCTGATAAAGGTAGAATTTCTTCAGAAAATCTTCTTTTAGAAATAATAAAACATCCTAATCAAGAAGCTACTCAAAGAGCTTATAATCAAATGACTAAAGATATGTCTGATGACGAAAAACAAGATTTAGCAAGATTATTTGTGTACAGCATGGGTAATGCAATTAATAAAAAACTTTTAAACGATAGACAAATAAATAATTTTATGTCTTCGTTTCATAATACTAATGAATCAGGATTCTCTATATTTAAAGGTACTGATGTAGAAGAATATGCAAATGCTTTAAAATCAAAAGGAAAATCAAGTTTAGTTGCAAACAAAGAAAATGAACAAGCTGTAATAAAAGCTTCATCAGCTATACGACAAGCTATTGATGAACTTAAAACGGATAGAGATTTAAGTGTTCCTACTAGATTAATTAATGAAATGCTTGGAACCGGTAAACAAGGAACAAAAACTGATATAGACCCTACTACTTTTACACAAACAATGTTAGGATTAGGCGATAGATCAACTACGTTACCCCTTTCTCCTGTAACTAAAGAAGAATTTTTAGATAAGTTTAGATCAAATATAAGGAAAAACTACGGATATAATGATCCTGACATAGATAGGTTTATAAATGAAACACCTCGTCTTAGAGCAATTGAACAAAATATTATAGACGCTTTTAAGTTAACTGATGATGGTATTGAAAGATTTAATCCAATACTTTTTATGAAGAATCATTTAAAAGAAACTTTACCTACTAGAGCATATAATGATTTCATAGAAAGTTTAAAAGTTTTAACAACCGATGAAATCTTAAAAATAGGGTTTCCTGAAGTAAACGTAGGTGAACTTTCTTTTTATCCTAAAACTAGAGAAGAATTACGAAGGATGTTTTTGAAACGCGGAAATATTCCTAAATACAGAATAAATGAAGTTCTTGAAGGAGTTGAAAATAACAACTCTGAAGTTATGGATCAATTAAAAGAACTTAAATATTCTAACGAAGATTTATTTAAATCTACAGTTAATTTTGATAGAACAGTAGACCCCGCATCTATGAGTAGATTTCTTAAAGAAAAAAGGCCAGTATTAAAAGAAATTTTTGACGAAGAACATTTAGAAACTTTAGATGCTTTAATAGCACCAATGGCTATGATAAAAAACTTGCAAGAATCAGGTAAACTAGCCATGAGTTCTATTCAAAGTGAATGGACAGTTCCTCAAGCTTTAGGTAAAGCAAATAGCATAGTTAGAGGATTTTTATCTCCTAGATATGCTATAACTGAATTTGGTATAATGCACTTTAGGCAAAGTCAATTTCAAATTATGAGAGAATTATTTAATGACAAAATTTTTGCTGAAACTTTTAAAGATATCTTTGAAGCTGGTAATAAAGGAACTGGAGTACCTCAAGATTCTTTAGCGTACTGGTCTGCTAAAATGATAGCTATTCAATCTTCAGTACAAGCAAGATTAGAAAATCACGCTGAAGAAAACGGTATACCTCGTTCTGCTCTTTACGAAAAAATTACAACGTATACTGTGCCTAGATTAATAGAAAATTTTGACGATGTTATTTGGCCTTTTAGTGCTATAGAAGAATATAAAAAACAAGAAGTGTATGGCGCTCCTCCTTTAAATACTAATAGAGATGTAATAGATTTTATGAATCAATGGCTTCCATTTACAAAATTACAAAATGAAAAAGCTTTAAAAGATAGTGAAGAAATGCTTAAAAATTTACAACAATATGGTCAGCAATTTGGTTCTGAAAGTGAACTAAACATTAGTCCTGATATAGAAAATATTTTCAGTAGAAGAAAAATTTTAGAACAAGAATACGGTAAAAGTTTTTCTAAACAAAATCAAAATAAAATACCCGGATTATTAGATATAAAAATTTAAAAAATGAATTTTATAACAGAGCATTGGGATCAACTTATATTCATAGGACTGTTGATCGTTTGGGCTACTCGCTCAAGAGAACAAGTATCTGGTCTTTTAAAAGACACAGAGATACTGCAAAACAACGTAAAAAGCATATCAACTCAAAACAATACACAACAACAAACACTAGTGCAGTTACGTGCTGAACAAGACGTTACAAACAGACAAATAACTGCACTGTGGGAGTTTGTGAACAAAATAAAAGATAAGGTAGGTTAATTATGAATCCACCTAAAGATACATACAATGTCGATCTTAACAACGACGGCGTAATAACAGAGGAAGAACTACGTGCAGCATCTGACGCTGAAAAGATGGACGCACAGAAATCTATGGCGTGGATAGCCTTGATCTCTATGCTGGTGTTTACAGCGTTGGTATTTTTACCTGTATTTCCTGACTCAAGAATCAAAGCTTTAGCAGACCTGTTCTCCTTGTTCTACATAGGTATGGCGGGCGTTGTAGGAGCTTATATGGGGGCATCTGTTATGATGAGTAAGAAGAAGTGATCAGTCTTCTAGGCACTCTTCTAGGCTTTGGTACGTCCATTGTACCTGAAGTATTAGGCTACTTCAAACAAAAGCAAGCCAACGAACAAGAACTCAACATGCTTGAAGCTAAAGCTAAGTATGCTTCACAACTATCAGAACTAAAGCTTAAAGAACTTGACGCTGAAGCAGACATTCAAGAAACAAAGAGTATATACGAACATGATAGAACTATCGACTCTGGAGCTTTTATCAACTCTCTCAGGGGTTCTGTGCGCCCTGTCATTACTTATCTTTTCTTCATGATGTTTATTTGTGTTAAAGGTGTACTCATGTACGCTTTAATCTCTAATCAAAATGTTGATTGGACAGTAGCGATAGAGACAGCTTGGGATTCTGAAACGCAAGCTATATTTTCTGCTATTATAGCTTTTTGGTTTGGTAACAGAGCCATGTCTAAAGCAAGGAAATACATCGCCTCTAAAGAATAAGAAATACGAACCTAACATTACTTTAAAGCTGCACTTTGTTTTTCTTTGTGCAGCTTTTTTTATTTGTAATCATATTGAGACTGATCCAATCGTTCCATAGCTTTTTCTTCAGCTTCTTTTTCAGACAATCCTTCTTCCATGAACTGTTC
>TARA_R100000808_G_scaffold10942_1_pt1 | contig 17106 bp, 10 predicted proteins | sample TARA_R100000808 | Tara Oceans TARA_R100000808 (sample SAMEA2622852) | marine metagenome | biome: marine biome (ENVO:00000447); feature: marine epipelagic mixed layer (ENVO:xxxxxxxxx); material: "saline water (ENVO:00002010), including plankton (ENVO:xxxxxxxx)" | depth 140 m | reverse complement strand
ATTCTGACTTCTCATTAATCTCTTTATTGCAGGCATTATTATAGGGCTAGAAGGGCTAACACCAAACTCAAATACAAGTCTAGCTAAACCTTGATCTCCTAAATTAAGCGGATTCCCTTCTGCTTCATTTATCCCATACAACCACTTAGCGTAACCTCCAGGATCTTGTTCTATACCACCCCATTCATTAGCTATTTGAAGAAACTTGTCTTTAAATTTCATCCATTGCATTGCTTCTTTCATAACTGTTGGACTTTGAAAATCAAATATAGAAGGAGATATTACTCCTCCTTTAGCATTTTTAGATACAAATGATATGCCTATAGATTTAATAGGTATAATCATTCTATTTTGATCTTGAGCCATATGTAGTCTATCAAGACCTTTAGAAACATCGGTAGGTTTTAAATCTCTATTAGTTATAGGTGTTTTACCAGTAAATGATTTAGCAGATTCAGAACCAATAATAATATCAGCTCCTTTAGGCATATATTGCGCTATATCTGGATGGTATATTAGAAAACCTTTACCTAACATTTGATTATCTCCAGTAGCAAATATAATAGTTTTTGCACCATTAGGTTTATTTAAGAAATTATCAATATTTTCACCCTTATGAGCCATAACAAGCCTCATAAAGTCTAAAGAAGCAAATTTAGCGCCATCAAATAATGAATTATCTAAGCTTTTTAAATTCTGTAAGTTTTCTTGATTTTGTAATAAAACACCTTGTAATATTTTATTCTGAACTTTATTTACATTTTTTGCAATCTGCGCATTTACATCGCTAATTTTTGACTCAATTTGTCTTTGAGTTATACCTTGAATATTTAATGGATGATTAATATCTCCCTTAACAGTTGACTCATCAAACACAACAGTGTCATGACCATCTTGTTTTAAAGCCTTTAAAGCAGCATCTCTAACCTTTTTATTGGGATGGCCCATAACACGTGCAAGTTTAGTTCCTGGAATATTTTCTGTAGATACTATCCAATTTAGAACTCTTTTACTCATAGGTTGAGTAGTACCACCATCTGTTAGGTTTCCTCTTTTAAATATATTCATCTGTATTTTCTGAAGATTAGCTTTATCTCCAGCAGTCCAATCGCCTAGAAATTGATCAAACCCTTGTCTACCACCTTGAATATCAATATAAGGTAACATTAATTTTAGTTCAACTAAATGTCTAGCCCCAACATCTTCTGGTTTAGTCTTATCTCTTAATTGTCCAAATATATTCCTAAAGTTATCAAGCTCTTTATTTTTATTAGCATCTTTCAATCTTTTCTCAGTAGCTACAAACCAACTCTCAAAATCATTATTTAAATTCTCAATATTTTCTTTGGTTCTCGCAAATAAAACTCTATTTTTAGGTGATACTCTAACATAATAAAAGAAATCTTTAATATTTTCTTGCTTCAATAAAGAGGCAACTTCACTTTCAGATAACTCATAAGTCTCTGCTAATTTTCTTAATACCTCTTTATTAGCAGCAGATTCTCTTATAGAATTATTTATAATCTTTTGAACTTCAACAGGATTTGATATTAACTGATCAAGACTTCCTGATCTTAATTTGCCTGCTATCTCAACATTAATACCATCGTCTAAATAAATTACTTTTAATTTCTTATCACCAAAATAAGTTCTACCTGGATAAGTCACTGATGGAGTATCGTTATTAAATAAAGTTATAGCTCTTTTACCTTCACCATAACCTATTATTTTAACTGTAGGTACAGATTGTTGATTCTCTATATAACTTAATATTTCTATTGCATGTCTCTCTTTGAACTGTCTATATAGTGCTACTCTTTCACTAGATGAAAGTGGTTGACCATTGCTATCGGTTCTCTGATTAATATGGTTAAGTATATAATCATTAAATGCTTTTACATCATCAGCTAATAAGGCTGCTTTGAACCCTTCATCTATTTTATTCTTTTTATCAACTAATCCGTACTCTCTTAAAACCTCAATAGGAGTCTTATGTCTTTCATGCATAGCCCTACCTTCATCTTGAGATTTTCTAATTAAAGACATTTCCTCATTTAATACATGGTCAGGATTATTTAATATAACTCTTTTATTAATTTCTTTATTTATTTCCTTAAATAATTCAACTGCCTCTCCAAATAATCCTCTTTCATTAACTTGTTCTATAACCTCAGATAACGATCTTTTTTGCTTATTAACGTCCTTAGTAAATAAAACATTCCAATTATTTACAAGTTTATCCATAACAGCCTGAAAATCATTCTCTCCTAACCCATAACCTGCTTTACCCTCTAAAGCTAGATTTTCTATTTTTACAATCAAATTATTTAGATGATTTAATCCTTGATATTCTCTTTTAAATATATCTGCAACTCTATTTTGTAGTGGCTCTAATATAGCTTCACGAACTCCCCATCTATCTCCTTCTTGATCAAATTTATCCCTTTGTTCTTGAGTTAGGAGCTTCTTAATAGGATAAGTCCATTTAGATGTTTGTTTGCTAATATTACTCTTTAATTCATTTAAAGTAATAATCATTTCATCAACATCTTTTTCAGTAGCGGTTCTATCTTTACCTTCAGCATTTGGTCTTTTAGCAGCTTTAGAAAAAGCATCTAATTCAGCAATTATAGATTCTATCTCCTTTATAGGATCTTTAACAGTTACCTCTTTTTCAGGATCTAATGAGTCTATAATATTGGTTATTTTAGCTTGAATTGAGTTTAACTTAGCAGGAGCACCTCCATCAAGATTATATGCCTTTTCTAGTGCCGTTTTAGCCTTTCCCATAAGGTCCATAAGAGCATCATTACCTAAAAATTTATATACTCTCGCATAATCTTGTATATCAATACCTTCTGTAAGTAATGTTCCATCATCATGAACAGGTATTATATCAGTCTCTTTAACAGTATCTCCAAGAACATCTTTTAAAGATTTTCTACCTTTTAACATAAGTTGTATTTCTCCTTGAGAAAATCCTTCATCTAAAAGATATTGCTTTAAAGCTTCTTCTGATGGAATCTGAAACTTTCCATCTCTAAGAACACCTAATCTTTTACTTTGCGCATAATGAGCAGCTTTAAGGGCTCTTGAATCTAACCCTATATTATGATATATTCTATCTAAGTAAGCTTCACCTACTTTACCTTTAAAGTCAGCTTGAAATTCACGTGGCAATGCTTTAAATAAAGATATAAAAGAATCATTAGCAACCTGAAGATCTGCTCTTTCAATCTTTCTATTAGGAGATTTTGTAGTTTGTCCTCCTAAATGTACTTTTCTTAAGTCAAATAGAGGCTTTAAAGTATGCAATATTAAGTCAGCTTCTTCTTTTACTTTACTTTCAGGAGTACCTTCTTTTGCGTCTCTAACATATTCTTCGATAACTCTTTTATATTCATTTATATCAGCATGATACTTACCATCTATCATAAATATTTTATCAAGAAGTGTAGTTAAATCTTTATCTTTTACATTCTTTGATTTACCAGTAATAATATCAAACAATCTTTCATTAGTAGCTACAGCCTTAGCTCCAGTATAAAACTTCATAAATTGATTACTATCAGGCATAATAAACTTACCTTTATTAGCAAAAGTTAATGAAAGTTCGCTCATATTTTTCTCTATAACTTCAGACACTCTAGCTTTTAACTGCTCAACATCCATATTATTTGCCTTAGCAATCCATTCCATAGTTCTTTCTGCCTTTACTCCTGGCTGTATACGTGAAGCATCACCGTTGTTACGAAAAATATCTAAAACTCTATTTATATTATGTATCATGCCAAGATCAACACCATCTTCACCAACAGATCTTGTTTCTGCATAAGTAATTTTACCATCTGAAGATACACTAATGTCAAATCCTAATTCATTTAATTCTGCAAACATCCTTTTATAAAGATTCATAGCTTTATTTAAAGGTTCTCCAGTCATTCTAATCATAGCATGAAACCATGCATCTGTACCTTTTTGACCTAAGGTCTGAATTTCCCCTGTACCCTTATCAACACCTATAGATATTTCTCTAATATTGTTAGCAATTTTATTTATAGTTCCCTCAGATAGGAATAAAATACGGTCACTTAAAGATTTCGCATCTGGATTCTTTGTGATATTCATAATATCATACATATCAGCAAATTGTTGAACTAGTTTTAAATCAGGATTGTCAGCGCTATGCTTTCCAGTTGGATTTTTCTCTCCACCCTCTAAACCCTTATCAAAAGCGGTTAGTATTTTTTGACCTGTTTCAGAACCTGCTAGATGTTCACCTGTAGCAAATCCCTCTCCGTCCTTCCATTGCTTGAATCTGAACAACATTTTTGCTCCATCGGCATCTACCCCTAGAATACGCATTGCCTCTGTATATGGCTTAAAATCAGCGAAATACTGCCTTTTATTCTTATGCCCCCATGCACCTCTACCTTTAACCATCATAAATGACATCATCATATGTGCACCAAGTTCTGAACTATCCATGTCACTCCAGGCATTTTTATCTAATACCCAAGGATTCATTACAAGAGTACCTGCAGCCATTCTTGGAAGAGACTTTCCTAAATCTGCTAAGTACTTTGGACCCCATTTACCAAGCATTTCACTAGAAACTTGCTTATTTATCTTATTTAAAAGAACTTTAGTATGTTCAACATTCATTGTTCCGTTCTTTATTCTAGCTAATATATCATCAGCACCTTTATAAATTTCTTTTGTTTTACCTTTTCCTACAGTCCACCATGCTGTTCCTAGTTTATTTGAATTCCATACTGATCTTTTGCCTGAAGGAGATACCATTAATCTTAATAGGTTATTAACAACATCATCTCCATGTTCTGCTTGAATCTTACCATAATCTATATTTTTATATCTACCAAAATAAGCTTTAAATCCTGTAGTTAGATTATCATTACCACCTCCAGGAAGAAGTCTAATTAAAGGAAAAGCTAAAGCCATTTTACCTGAATGGCTTAATGTCTCCATAGGGTCAAAATGTTCTCCATAAGCGTGAGATTTTACAGCACCAGAAATCAATCCATGAGCAGTCATCATAGCCATATCTTGAGTAGCCATACCTAGATATTTTGTTACACCACTTCTAACTCTACCAGGAGCAGCGCCACCTAACGCTCTTGCAGTCCACTCAGCAATATCATCTACATAATGTCCTGCAGCTAAATCATCAACCCATCTTCCAGCTAAATTAGTAGCATCTAGTTTAGTTAATTCAATTCCATGCTCTTTGAAAGCTCTAGAGATTGCACTTCCACCAGTACCTACTAAATTTTCTTTAGCCTCATCTAAAGCTCTACCTTGGCTACGTAAATTCTTAATCCAACCAACGGTTAAATCATTTTTTGAAGTTTTTTGTATAGCAGCATAAACATCATCTCCAAACCCTTTAATTGCATCATCTACAGATATACCTTTTGCTTTAGCAATTTCTTCTGCTTTTTCGATAATTCTATTAGCGGTTGGAGCGTCAAAGTTTTTAGTTATAGATTTTCTAGTTATATTATCAGCAACATCTTTAGCAGCTTTACCAACAAATTTATTCGCACCTAATCTAGTAACAGCTCTTCCAGCTCTAGCCATTTGACCAAATGCACCAAAGGGTAGAAATAACCCTAAACCTTCACCCATGATCATTCCAGCTCTCTCAGCGCCAGACTTCTCTTCCCAAGGAGTATCAGCATAAGGATTAATAAAATCAGAAACTCCCCAAGTAACAGCAGAAGCTGCGCCCCAAAGAGTTGAACCTAGAAAGTCTAGTAAAGACCCAGAATCTCTCTCAATAGTATCAAAACTAAAAGCCCCTTCAGGAACATAACTGCCTGCATAGGGGTTAGTGTATAAATTAGGTCTTGTACTATTTGGAGAGGCTATATTATAGAAATCTCTTGATATTGCCATTTATATTTACCTATTTAATTATTTTGTAAACCCATGAATAAAGGGTGGTTCATCACCTTCAAAACTTTGAATATGTAAAGTAGCATTAGGGTCATGAAAGCCACTAACACTGTTTCTCCCTATCCCTCTATAAACATTTAATTCATTAGTACCTTGATTTGCGTTTGGAATAAAATCAGTCCCATGCTCTATATTAGCATTTTCAATTATATCTAACGAATTTAATAATGCTCTAAACTTATGTGGATTATCATCACTATTTTCAATAATCTCTTTCATGTATTCAATTTGAGCAGCTTTTGCTTTACCATCAGCTATTCTATGAGCGTTTTCATAATAACCAGGAGCATCATATTTTACTTCATACCATTGTAACAATCCACCAACTCTTTGTTCATCAATATTTTGAGAACCCTTTCCTGCTTTTATTGCATGGTTTGCATCTAATAATGCATCCATTTGAAGTTCCATCTCTTCATTATAAACGTCCCAATATTCGCTTTCGCCCGTTTTATTATAATAGCTAACACCATATGCATTTGCAGCGCTCCATCCAGGTATTTTACTATGGTCATAATGGATACCTTCAACAAGCCCCATCCAATGACTTGCATTAAAGGCTGATTCTAACTCCCTTTGGTATCGCGCAGGATCTGTATCCTTTAAGTATGAATATTGAAGAACCCAATCTCGCATAACCGTGTCATCACTATTCAACATATAATCCTCTAAGGTTTCATAACCTCCTGGAGGAGTATTACCCCATCCTTTAACACCATAGATACCTTTATGATTCATACTAGGAGTATCATTAAAATACATAAAATTCCCTGTATCATATATATCAGTAGCTATTTGGTAATATGGGTCATCGCCAAATTCATTTATCTGATCAGTCATTACTTCATGAGCGTCATCCCATTGCCAATAAATAGATTCTTGAGGAACAACAAAATCATCGCCATGTATTTTAATCTGATCTAAACTTTCATAAATTTTATTTACATCAATATAAACTGTTTCTCCATCATCTGTTTTATAAGATGCTACTACATCTATAGAATCTGCACCTGGAAATTTTACATTATCAGAAATACTATCTGATGTATAAAGAGCAAAAGGACCGTCATATGGATTTATAGAACTCGCAAGAATTTTTTCAACCTTATTACTACCAGTAACTCCAAGATTAGCAACACCTGAATAAATATCCTGTGCTTCTTCAATAGTAATATTGTATTGATTAGCAATAAATTCCATCATTTCGTCAGCTTGAGTATAGCCTATACCTTGGTCAAATTTAGTTTTCATAACATACATAGCATCTTCTATAGTTTTATCTGAACTATTAGCATAATCTCTTATTGTATCTTTAAATGCTGCAGATTCATCAGTTAAGGAAAGTCCTTCAGCTTCAGCTTTTAGTTTAAATATCTTATCATAATTAATTTCCATAGTATTAAACAAATTATATGTAAACTGATTCTCTCTAAGCATTTTTAATAACTGTTCACCTTGATCACCAGGAAGGCTATAAAGTTTTTTTAATGCACTCTCAGGGTCATTAACTAAGAATAAGGTTGACATTTGACTAAATACATTTTCTGGAATTCCATAAGCTTCTGATTTCTCTGATAAGCTTTGACCATCTGTGTCTTCATCAGTTGTAAACATTGTTTTTAATGTAGTAAAATCTGCTTTAAAGTTTACATCAAGTCTAGCTACCTGTTTATCAATAGCAGACATCTCAAGAGTTCTAAGCTCAACATCTGAACCTTCCTCTCTATAAGCTGCCTCAATACCTGCAGTTCCAATGCCAGGATATTTTTCATCCCAACCTAATCCTTCTACTTCTGCAGTCTTAGGGTCATCAGCTGTCATAGCATATTCTTTTAATCTTTCAAATTCATCAGGATTTAAATATTGGCTTAAACCAAAGAAAGGTTGGCCTGTTATAGGGTCAATCATTGTTTTCATTTTATTTAATTGAATTTCTTGACCTTGAAGATCTCTATATAATTTATCAGCAGCCTTTCGTCTATCATCGTACACCTGTGTGCTTTGATTTATTTTATCTATATCAAATTTTTTACCTTCATATAAGTCTGTAACGAGTGCTTGACCTGTACTAGTTAACTCTTCTGCGTTTATACCCTTATATCTTGAACTCACTTTTTCTAAACTTGTTTGATACTCTTGTTTTGCCTCTCTATTTAAAGCCCATAATATCTCTGCATGCTTCTGTGCTTCTGCAGATGCAATTCTTGCATCATCTTGTTTTGCTTGTAATTCTGCTATTCTGAATTGAACATCTGTAGCATGTGCTTGGGAAAGCCCTTCTGATATAATTGATAATGCACCTAATGCTATTTGAACATCGTCTGATTTAGCCACCTGTTCCTCCTATAGAAAGATCTAACTCATTGTATAATTCTTGTGGACGTTCATAAGGTTCGCCTGCTGCTGTCCCATATGTAGAAAGAAGATCATTTACTTGGTTTCTTAAACTCATTGCAAGGTCTGCTTTATCCTTATTTAATTGAGTTGTTTTAGCCATAGCATCTTGTATTAATTGATTCTGTTGTAAAGATTGAACTCTTCCAGATGCGCCAGAAGTGGCCATACCCACCTGTTTTTGTAAATTCTGTGAAGTTTGCTGAAAGTTCATTTGAGAGCCTAAAGTTTGATTTATATTTAAATCTCTTGTTTTATCAAAATATCCGCCTGGAGAAAAAGCTGCTTGAGCAGTTTCTGTAATTCCTTCCATACCTAATTCTAAAGCCTCTGAAGCACGATTTATATTAGCATACTCTGTTCCTTTACCAAATAGAGATCCAACAATTCCATGTTTACCAAAATGGGTATCCCAAAATCTCGCAGGATCTATTTCTGGGCCTCCAGCCCATTCCGAAATATCCGATAATATATCTATAGGCCCAGGTGCATTACCTGCAAGAGTATCTTCTAACCATGATGAAAATAAACTATATTCTCTCATTCCTGTATTAGGATTAATTGTTCCTGAACCAATGTTTTGAACAACATTTTCACCTTTTGTACCATAGTTATCTATTAAATATGCTTCAAAAACATTAACATGAGAAGGTTCGCCTTTAACTGTCCTAACAGCAGTATCTTCGTATCTACCTTTACTACTTATATTCTCTGTATTATAAAAATTATTCATTATCTAAAAAGATTCTTCCCTAAACCAATCCCAGCTGACCATAAAGCCCAGGCTGGATTTAAAAGTGAACCAATACCTAAAGCTGTTTGAGCCATAGTAGCTGCTTTATATGCATCTGATTTTTTAGCGAAGCTTTTTTTATCTCCCAACATTTCGTAGCCTCCTGAAATACCTGAAAGTGCTCCTGATAATGGAGAACTTAAACCTTCTTTTACTCCACCCAATAAATCTTTCATTTTTGCACCCATTCCAACAGCTGGGTCTGGAGTTGTATATGATTTATATTTTGTTAATAATTCCATTTCAGGCTGAGTAATCGTTCCAGCTTTCTGTAATTCTTCTAATCTCGTTACTTCACTAAGCATCCCTTGAGTAGGTTCAACCATATCTCTACTTTTAGCAAAAAATTTCCCAGGATCATGCCAAGGTTTATCTATATGCTCAGCACTAGTTTGAAAAACCTTCTCACCATCAGCACCAAATTCTAAGTCTTTTAATTCTTTAGCACCTATTTGCTGTTCAGATTTATAACTTTTTATACCTGTAGGAACAAGCTGAGCTGCATATCCTATAGTTTCAGATCTTTGTTGAGCTCTTTCTTGTCTTTCCCTTGCTATCTCTTCCATTATACGCTTGGCATCTGAATAGCCGTACATTTTATCAATATCCATACCTAAAAACCCCTATAATTTGCCAATTTAATATAACTCATTTTACTCCATTATTCCAATACTTTTTATCTCGTTATAAATTTTAATGTTAAACTTCCTGTAAATGTCCTTGTCGCAGTAGCATCATTATGAAAAATAGTTGGCATAACAATATCTCCAGCAGCTAAATCAACACTAAAATCTTCTTTACTAAATTTATATGGGACTCTCGAAGTTGAAACACTCACAGTTACTGCTCCAGCGTCTGCAAGAGTAGTGTCTCCTGTTCCTTCAGTTATTGAACCGTGCCATATTTTTACAGTCGGATTATTTGTCCCATTTTGATTTGCTATTACTCCATGCATAGCAACTAATTTACAATCTTCAGGAACTACAAAATTTCCTGTAACACTTCTATAATTAAGTCCTGCAGGGGTTGCATCAGAGCTATCCCATTTCCTAGCTGAATCTGTATATCCATCATTATCAAGATAATAATACAGTCCATTTGTACCTGATAAGATATGAAAAGGGAAATATTGCCAAACAACTGCTCCTGACGTTATTTCTGAACAACTTAATGTACTAGCTGCAACTAATGCGCCTGTATCATCAACAGTAAATTTAGAAGTTGTATCAGCAGAAACTCCAGAATCATCATCAGTATGAGCATATATAAAGTAACTACCACCATTCCAAGAAGCATCATCAACTTGCTTTAATTGTAATTCATTTAATACAAAATACTTGTTTTCTACTGGATCTGTATAAGCAGAATCTTGTTGAGCAGTAAGTCTTAATACGCTAACATTTTCAGCCTTATCTGAGTATTCTTTTGGACTTATCCAAATAGTATCCTTTCCTCGAGCTGGCTGTAATGTAACATTTTTTCCTAAAGGATCGGCTACAAGAGCATCGCCAATTGAAGGGCCACCTAGAGTAGAGCCTTCTTCAGATTCTGAATTAGCAGATTCTCCTGAGGAAACCGCATATAACTTATTATTATGTAGTATATATTGAATTACCTTGCCTAGAACTTTTCTAAAAACAGGAACACCTTCTCTAAGATCAGAAATTAAAGGAACACCTTCTTTTACTGAAAATCTCTCTTGTTTTGTATGACCTAAAACTCTTACTTTTCTATCTACTCTAGTATTCGCCATTATTTTATACTCTTCGCTCTAAATACTACATTTATATCGTATAATTCAAAATTATAATCAGTAGCTAATCCATCTATCTGAAACCAAATTCTCTTTACCTTTTTTGCTGTATTATTATAAACTTTAAAACCTTCAGTATTGTCAGTAGTTAAAGAATCAGATAAAGGAGTAGCATCTACATTACCAGAAGAATCAGCAAATCTATGTAATTCTCCAGAATCTCCTGATATATCGCTATACATAACAATTGAAACTAAACTACCCTGTCCTTTATAATGAAAATAAACTTTATGAATCTTTTTATCAACTCCAGGCATACCAAAATCATAAGCTTTTGTAGTTATAGAGAAATTTCTATCAACTATTGTTTGATTATTTTTATCTTTAAAAAGTACAAGTTCTCCTTGTCCTACACCATATTGATGCGTTTTAGAAAGAGCTACAAGTAAATCTCCATTTTTATCATTAATAAAATTACTTAAATAACGACCAGCAGTATTAAACTCATCAGCAATACTTGGTGTTATTTGTAAACCAGTTTGCCCTTGATCACTTTTAGCCCAAGACTGAGTTAAAAGATTACACATATAAAAAACTTTAGTATCCTCTTTTGTTAAACAATCAGCATTAGCTATAATTAATCTTCTATCTTTTGGAATATATCCAATAACAGGAGAAACATCTATATCTGAATTATCATAACTATCACTATCACCATCCTTACCAAATCTAATAAAATCTTTCCATTCTTTTGCATCTATTAATCTAACATTTTGTCTTTCTAATAAATTTGTAATTTGTGTTCCATCAAACAAATAACACCCATCCTCATTAACCCAAGCAACACCATAATCTGTTTTACATACTGCTCCTGGCCCTCTTATACCTTTATAAGGAAAAGATTCTTCTAAAATATCCAATTCTCCAGATATATTTATAATATCTAATCTATCACTTTTAAATTGAAGTAATCTATCAGCATATTCTTCAAGTCTAACTATTTCTGAACCATCTAATCTTGTTGTTTCAAGTCTATTAGAAAAAGGAAAAGTATCAAATTGATTTGTATTTGACTGTAAAATTAAATCCTCATAATTAACACCATCATAAGTAATATTACCAATATATACTCTTCTATTTGCTATAACTGAAGTTTGGAATCTAACATCAGTAATTATATCTGATCTAAAGTGTCCTGTTTCAGCTTCCCAAGAAGAAATTAAAGGAGGGTCTTTGAATTCAAACATTTTAGATTTTAATCCACGTCTTTCAGGACTCAAATAATTAACGCGTACTAACCTATCAAAAGTCGTATCATTAGCAGATTGAAATCCCTTCTCTAAATTAAATTCACATAAAAACATATAATTTTTAGAAGAAGCTCCTGACCATGAAGCTGTACCAGCTTTTTGCCAATATAACTTAATACCAACTATTCTTCTGTCACTTAAAAAATCTGAATCATTTACAGCAATTTCAATTACCATATTAGCATTTTCATGTTCTCCATATACAGACCCTAATGAAGATAAGGCACTTTCACCACCACCTAGATATACATAAGAAACATAATAATTATATTTCCATTCCTCTTGATTGCTCGGAATTTGTGACCATGTTCCTGTTCCGTCAAAACCAAAAGTATCAATACCATAAGAAATAGCAACTACAAATTCACCTTTTTGAGCAGGGAGATACACCGATGCTCCTTGTGAAGCAAATAAGACAGCGCTAAGGCTGACTTTATATTGATTACTATCATTTAATGGTATACCTATTTCTGGTGGTGATAAAAAAGCATCGCCTTGCCACCATCCGTTAACCTCCAAAGCATGAGCTCTATAATCTGAAGTCTCTCCATCATCATTTATATTATCCTCATGAACTATACTAGTTTTTAAATAACCTAAAAATTGATTACTTTTTTCATCATTCGCTGAAAAATTAGCAGATTCTCCATCAGACCATCTTAATGCACCATCAACATAATAGAAAGAAGTTTTTGGTCTAGTGTTTAATCTTGTTCCTAATGGATAACCATACTCTAAAGGCCCCCAAATTTTCCCACCTTCTTTTTGATGGCTATACAATTGAACACCTGATCTGATAAATGGATGAAAAGAACTCTTTGCAAAATACTCAACTTCTTCATTTTTAGCTGAAAAAGAAACACGATTTCCTGTCCAAAGTACATTCACTTCTCCATTACCACCTACACTTCCGTCTAATGAAACTTCATAATCTTCAGATGTAATCTCCATGTTTATAAGTGTCCCTAAAGATTGTGAGCTAGAAAGTATTTTACTTCCAAATATACGCCCTTCATTAAATTGTCCTGTTAAATAAGGATGGTCTCTCACAAAAATTTCACAATCTTTAAAAGCATTTGCTGGTATTATTATATCTTGAGGGTTTTCAAAACGTACAGTTACCATTGCTATCGGGTTTGTATCCGATACTGGAATAATAGCCTCAACCTCCCCATGCTGAAATTCATAGTGAATATGTCCATTTACTTTATCTGATTTAAACTGAAAAAGTCCAGTACCAGGATAACAATCAAAATCCTTTATTCCCTCACCAGAAATAGGATTTTCATAAGTTTGCTCTTCAAACTGACCAATAAGATTTATTCGCCCCTTATCAAATGTTTCAACACCATCAGATAATGCGAGTTCTACATCTTCAATTGCTTGCTTATCAGTAGCAGTATTAAGACCACCTACAAAAGAATCTATTTTAAATATTTGTTTTGGCATAGCAATTTAGTTGAGAGAGGATCGTCATGATAAACCAGTATAACAACGCAAGAGGAATACACCTCCCTCAACTAATCTCCTAGTCTTTTATTAAAGCTTCTTTAACTACATCTTCAACACTATCCCAAATAGCATCTAAGATTTTAGCTTCAGTTTTTTCAGAAATAAATGGAATATCTACATTCTCATTCATTCTTTTTATCATTTTCTCTTTCATTTCGTCATTGAATATATATCCAGCGACTATTTTACCAAATCCAGACATTAGTATTTTCTCCTTTTTTTAGGTTTTGTTTTTTTAGGTTTACTCGGTTTTCTTGGATTTTTATAAGCCATTTAACCTCCTTTATTATGCACTTGCTATAAACAGTTCTACAGAAACAGCATTGCCAGCAGGATTAACCTGTAGCGTTACTATATCAGCCATAGTTCCAAAACTTGGACTTGTATCAGCTTGAGCTAACATTAAATCGTCAGCACTTCCAAGTACATGACTATGACCAGCAGCTAACGTAACTTGATACAATGTTGCTGCACCTACCACAGCTAACTCAACAGGATTAGTGCTATCAAGATTTGTTACCCTAATATATTTGCTAAGTTGTGCATCTACAGCTCCTGCAGCACCAGTTACTGCATCATTAAAAGTTAAAACTGTTGTAGTTGCACTAGCTGGGCAAGAAACAATTCTTTTATAGACATCATTTATTCCAGTAATACTTAATGTATTTGAGCTACCTTGATTTGAACCATTTAAAACAACACTTTCAGTAACTGTTGTTGTCAAAGTTGCCATTATTTTTCTCCTTTTTTATAATTACACTTAAATTCTTTAGGTGGATGAGACACTTTTTCTAATAAATTAAGGCGCTCCTCCAAATTCTTTACTTTTTCATCTAACTCATTATCATCAAAAACATAACTCATAATCTTATCTAACTTAAAGTGTTTAGTTAGAGAGTTAGCAACTTGATTTATTAACATTTTAGGAATTATCATTCTTCATCCAAAATATATGTATCATATCGATTAATCATATCTGTACCATAAGTAGTACTCTCTCTAAGATTCTCAATTATCTGTTTATACTCATTAAAATCAAGCGCACCACTTTGATAGTCTCTTTTAAAAGTTAGAAACATAGATTCCATAAGGTCATCTATAATTGGCTGCTGAATACCATATCCATGAAAATCACTATATCCTATATCCCCTCTTTCTGCCCAATATTCAGGATGTTTTAATGTGGTGTCTGTATAAAATTTAGAATGACCATGAAAAGGGCCTTCTTCACCCAAAACATCTAATGCACCTTTTAAACCAGTATATCCCTGTATTTGACTCATAGAGCCTGAAGGTAATTCATCACCAATAGCCTCTCCTCCCCCATATCCTTTAGTAGCATAATACTGATACCCTTGATCAAGAAATTCATCAAGATCAAATTCTTTACCTTGTAATTGAGCTACATGAGCTAATTCAACACCAAGAATTCGTAATGTTTGTCCTAATGATTCATCCTTCCCAGTTCTTATAAGTACCGTCCTCTGCAGAGCTGGAATAAGATCATAAAGGACTTCATTTGCTCCAGTTTCAAGTATTGCATCAGTAGTTAATCCATGAAGTAATGAAAGACCTCCAGCCCAATCTTCTGATCTCTCCTCCCATACTTCTTCCGCATTTCCCATTGGACCATAGACTACAGGCTCTCCATATTTGTCTCCAAAAAGAATACTTAAAGGATTTTGAACAAGCCAATCAGCAAGCACGTTATCAAAAGTATAAGCTGCAGCCCCTGTCACTTCTTGAAGTGATTCTGGTATAGTCTTTCTTAAAGCAGCTCTGCTTCCTGTATGAGTTGGATCAAATTCCCAACCAAACCGATACGCATCATTTTTCAATGAATCTAACACATTATATATTGGAGTAAGCTTCCAAGCTTCATCACTAATACCTTTAAAATCATCGCCTAAAACTTTCATAAGTTCTTGTTCATATTGCCACTTAAAAGTGTGTTGAAGAGATTCGCTTTCAGGAGATTCACCAATATATTTATAACGTTCATCTTCATTTTCAAAGGTATCTAAGAAACCTTGTTGTGCTTCTTTTAATTTTTTTAACTCTTCTTCTGATGGTAAGTCAACTATTTTATTTCCATATTGATCATAGGGAATATATGAAGTTGCACCACCATACCTAGTAGATATATTTTTATTAATATTAGAACTTGTATCTTCTTTATAAGTTACATCACCAGCAGGTGGCAAATCATTATATTGACCAGATATATGCTTAACACTACCAATAGTATTTTCATCTATTATCTCAACTTCATATAGATGACCATCTCTTTCCATTAATTCTTTTCTAATAGCCATTTTATTACTCTATATCCATTATTAATTCTTCTAATCTATTAAATCTATCATCTAATTTAGTTTCAATCTTTGCTTGCCCTATTTTTAAATTAACTATAGCACTAGAATTATTATCTACTCTTTTAACAACTTTAGTTTGTTCTTTTTCAACACTATCTATTTTTGTAGTTGTTGAGCCTTGAGTAAATATAAAGGTACCTATTATAGTAGCTCCTGTTAATATTGTTCCTAGTGAAATCTTCTTATCAATCATTATAACTCCTATTCAAACCAACTTCTTATTAATTTCATTGTTTTATTTTCTTCGGCCTTATCTTCTTCTTTAAATCCGAATTTACGGCCTCTTAATTCAAGTTCAATTAGCCTTTTATCTCTAATTTCTTTTAATCTTCGACTTTCTTCTTCATACTCTTCAGTACCTTTATCATACGGAATATTATCCAAATTATGCCAATATTCTTGAGCTGCACCTAATTGTTCTCCTCTTAAAAAATCAACTTCATCTTTTATAAACTCAGCTTCAGTATGTGTCGTATCACGTGGTAAATACCAATCAAATCCTCTCGTACCACCTTCTGTCCATTCATTCATCATATTTTCTAAATATCTATATCCTTTAGGATTTTGTTTATATAACTGTTGGATTGCGTAATCTACTTCTCTATCATAATCCATTGAATGTTCCTGGCCAGAGAAATGAGATACTCCTGCTGGAGAATGAAGTAATTCATGTATAAATACATCTAATGTTTCTCTTGTATCTGGAAATAAAGGAAGATTTAAAGTATCTTTTGTATCTTCCACACGCTCATAAAATCCTCCTATAGCTCCAGTATCCCCAAAAAGAGTCCTTTGTCTAAAAGGGTCTATTCCTTGAAAATGTATACCCTCATCTAATAACTTATTTCTAATTTCTTTGCTATATAAGCTATCAGTAGGAAGGCCAAACATAGGTCCGTGTTTTTTTTCAAGGTGAGTATGACCATGACTAGCGTCATCATTCTGATCCTTTAAACTTAATTCTGCCAATAAAGAATCTAAAGTAGGCGC
>TARA_R100000808_G_C2155273_1_pt1 | contig 17166 bp, 10 predicted proteins | sample TARA_R100000808 | Tara Oceans TARA_R100000808 (sample SAMEA2622852) | marine metagenome | biome: marine biome (ENVO:00000447); feature: marine epipelagic mixed layer (ENVO:xxxxxxxxx); material: "saline water (ENVO:00002010), including plankton (ENVO:xxxxxxxx)" | depth 140 m | reverse complement strand
CAGGAGGGGTCCGGTGGTCGCTTCCTTCATTTAGATGACCTCCAAGACGACGAGTATCATGGCCCTCGTCCATTCGTCTGGAGCTACTAATGATTGGAGAACTTATACCATGCACATCAAGAAAATTATTAACGAAAAAGATGAGGCGATAAAGCTTCAGATATACGCGCACCCAAGCTGTCTGGATCAAGCCAAGCAGTATGCGGTGACCGTGGCGGATGAGATCTTGTCTGACATCCACGAGGATGATAATCTCTCCCCAAGCATGTTCTATGTTGTTGACCAACGCTACCCGCAGGTATCAGCATTTAATATTTAATGGAAGAAAAAGACAGTAAGCTACACATTAGGTTGGGTAAAGGATACTATGCCGCACCAAGCAAAAATGCATTGTGCGGCATACTTGTTTCTAGCATGCAAGGTGGGTGGCCCGATCAGAGCATAGCAGTATTCACATCTGATCCAGATGGTCCATGGTCTATTGAAAGACTACAGAACAGTGGCCTTGAGATACGAGGTAAGCCCATATGCGGTGATTGTGTTGACAGGGCACATGATGTGATACCACTACTATCACTAAAAGGAGAATGATTGTGACAAATCTTGCGGCTGATACGAAGGCAGGATCCAAGTATATCCTGTCTCAATCGAATACCATAATACGCATATGCGAGGTAATGAAATGCATGTCTGGCGGCTTCGGAGACAAGACGGCACATGCTGACTACATCCTATTCAAGGATGGTCTATGTAAAGCGATAGTAGAGATCAAGAGCAGGGAACTGGAACTGCTTACGTTCAAGGGCGGGACTCTTTATGATCCAGTAAAAGACAAGCACTACGACACCTATATGATCTCCAATGCCAAGCTCCTTTATGGCGAAGACATGGCACGACGCACAGGCGTTCCGTTCTTTGTCTTCGTGCGATTGATGAGGGGCAATGATGACATCGTTTACTGGAAAGTATTTGATGAGTATGGCAAGCCAACCTTTGACTATGAGGTGTCGCACACACGGTCACAGGCTACCTGCGAAGGCAAGGAAGATGCCTACAGGCCCAATGCATTCCTTCCACTGGAACACATGAAGCTCCTAAAAGAAAGCGAAGATGGGATAAAGAACCAGCTAAAGAAGATAGAGGAGCAAAAAATTGAACAAGGCTGATCTACTATCCAATAAGCCAGAGATGGTTGAGTTTAGGAAGTCCTTGAGGAGTCCCATATACTTTGTGGAATTGGGGTGGGCTGAAGAGGACTGGGTCACATATCAAAAGGTTACATTTGTAGATGCAAAAGAACACGAAACAATCGCGTACCATGACACGGGCGACAACGTCGAAGAAAAAGAGGTCCTGCAATTCCGGTCCTTCCGATCCATGTGCACCGCAAGATTCACAAAAGACAAGAACCGACACATGTGGAACAAAACATTGTTGCGCCCGGAAATCTTCCAACAGCTTGAGCGAAGACTGTGCCTAAATCCATACGAAAAACTAAGCGAAAGCGAAGAGGAAAGTACAACGCCAGACGAGTAGAGATAGATGGCATTGTATTCGACTCTAAAGCTGAGGCTCAGAGATATAAGCTACTAAAAATTCTGCATGATAAGGGTGGGGTACAGGATCTCAAGTGCCACCCCAAGTATGATCTCCATGTAGGTGGCGTAAAGATAGGAACCTATTCTCCAGACTTCACCTACATAGAGAAAGGATCTCTGGTGGTAGAGGATGTTAAGGGTAAAGCTACTCTTACTCCTCTATACCGCTGGAAGAAGAAGCACATGAAAGCGGAGCATGACATAGATGTAGTAGAGGTGTACTACAATTACCGCAAAGACTCCTTCTATAGTTAGTCTCTAATAGACTCAAGTAGTTCTGTATGCCAGATATTTACCCCAATAGGACGCTCACTCCTATCATACATCCACTGGTATGAGACATGATGCTCTGGTGCAATGGCGTTATCGTTGAGCCATAGCTCAATGATTGATTGAATGCACTCAGCCGACAGGAACATGATTGGGCCACGGTAAGGCTCTATTGAGCCCTGCGAGGCTGCATCTGCACCCTCCATACAGTATTCTCCTTTACCCGATTAAGGTCTATCCACCATCCACCTAAAGGCTTAGGCCCAAGCTCCTTCTCTATCGCCCACCCTTCTGTATTCGCATAGTCATCCTTGTAGGTTGGAAGCTGTATGTGCCACTGCGTATCGCTATAAGGTATGCCACGATTGCTTATGCGAGAACGAACGATCTCCATAACCCACGACTCATGAATGTGGCCAGCCACAATGATGTTAGCGTCTGGCAACATGAGCCCCCGCCTAGAGGCTTTGTTTGTGCCCCTGTTTACCCCACCACCACCAGATCCATGAGTGTAGCCTATGTTGAGGATGACGAATTGCCGTGGACTATTGGCGTTCATCATCCTCAAGCGTATCCAGCCCGTGTATCCCATGGGAACAATGCTTGCACCAGTGGTAAGCCTTAATCGCTCACAGGCGCGAGCGACTAAATCGGTCTCTGTGTTCTTTAAGATGCTTGATTCATGATTGCCCTTACCCCATGCGGCTATAAGGTGCGCGTAAGGAGCGAGGAAATCACACGCCTCATCTACTAATCTGTCCAGATAATCAGATGCGACATACTCTTTTAATATGTCGCCCTTAGACCTACGTGGATCTGACCTGCCCTCCATCGCATCCCAGAAGTCTCCAAGTATATACACTCCAAAGTCATTGCGCTTGGCTTCCTCAAGGTGCGTCTTTAGTAAGTCCCTTCTACAATGAGGCGAGTCAAAGTGGATGTCTGATATGAGAAGGATTGATCCGGTCCAGCCTTCTCCGGACATGTGCATCTTATGTTCAACGACTGAAGTATTTAGTCTGGATACATTTTCCACGGTTTATCCTTTCATTAATCCAGAACCCTACTCTTCCTTTTTTGGTCTCCCCCTACGAACCCTGTTCACTGGCTTGCCCTGCTCTTGGAGATCTCTGATCTTCCGCTTGACCCTGCGTAGAACTTCGCGGTTCTGGAATGCCTGACTACGAGCCACCTTCTGCTCGTCTACAGGCACCACGCGAATGCCTGTGATTTCACTCGCCATCTGTGCCCCAAGCTCGCCTCTCTGTCCAGATTGGACTGCTCGCTGTAGCTTGCCAAGAGTGGGAAGCAAGTTGCCAAGGGTCTTCTCAGTCTTAACATCAAGGCCCAGACCCATGGTGCCGGGTTCGCCGGGATACCTTTCAATCGGTCTGTCGGTAAACAAAGACTGAGCATGCTTGGGATACCACTCTGTGAAGACCTTAACGAAGGGCGTCATACCCGCTATGAATGGCTGTGGCCTGATGTCTTGCAGTGACTGGAAGGGAAGGTCAACATTAGCGAACACAGGCTGCTCATTGTATAGGAGGGGCAACCGAAGCATGTGCTGTTGCTCAAAGTAATCTGGCCCTTCAATGTCTTCCCACTCATGGCTAAACTCTTCAATCATCTCCATCATCTTGGGCGCGAACTGATAGCGATGCGGGTCTTCAAATACCGCTTGAATCTGTAGCGGTATATTCTTTCGCATCCAAGTATAGAAGGGGATCATGTTACGCATGATCTGCCGCTCAAAGTCAGTAAGCTCGTTGTAGTCAAACAAGTACTTCATGACCGAACGAACCGACATGTCCTCGCCATTGCCATCGTGCATTTTTTGCAGCCAATGGGCAACGCGAGAGTTGTTCTCCATGCGCCGACCCATTGCCATATTGAACTTGACCTGCGGAGAGTCGATGCCAATCGTCTTATTAAAGAATCGCTTTAACCCAGAGCTTATGCGTTGCATGTTAGGCCTAACGCCAAGCTCTTCTATTGCAGCTTCCGCATACTCCTGAGCCCTGACTCTGTCGAACATGGAGTCAAAGACCTGCTTGATCCCATCATTGATCTGCTCTGGCGGGACAGCATTATACACATCTTCAAACTTGGACTTGAAGTCAGAGAAGACTTCCTGCAATCCGGGAGTGGGGGAATTGCCCTCCATGAGAAACGACTCCCATGCTCTCGCAAACTTCTCTTCCGCGCCATCAGTCATGCGGGTCACGCTACTGTCTTCGCCAAGGAACTTATCAAGGATCTCCTTATGCCTTGGCGGAACATCGCCCGTCAATCGGAACAGGTGACCCATCTCATGGCCAAAGGTGGTAGCGTTCTGATTGTTACGGTGCAACCCAATGATCATTCGGGGGATGTCAGGGAAGCTCAACTCCTCAAGGTCCCGTATGCTCTGTACGTCTGGATCCTTCCAGATAGCACCGCGCACCCTCCGACCAAACGAGGTGTCATACGCCTGTCGCCCAGCCTCCTCGCCCGTAGCTTGATAGAGACCACCGCCCTTCTTGCCCGGAACTATAGCAGACTCAAGGATCTTAGGATCTACTATCTGATACGTTCCACCTCCATGGTCTATCGCATCCGCACCCGCATTTTTTGCTTGCTCTATAGCCCATTTTTCAGCGGCTGCTTGACTGGGGAATGAAGACGAAGAATCACCAGACTTATAGAAATCATCCTTCATATCCTCTGGGACACGCCAGAGCTTCTTTATGTTCGCGTATAAAGGAGCAACTCTACCTGCAATGGGGGGCTCCCAGCTATACCCCCGCCAAGACTTTTCAACGATCCCTTCTTCCTCAAGCTCCTTGATGGGCCGACCAAATACTTTTTCAGCATGCCAGCTTTCCCCTACTCCCAATTCCATTGCATTGTTCCCCGCAGACATCCCATGTTCCGATGCGACTTTGGGGTCCGTGGTTACCCATGTACCACGAGCATGCTTGCGGAACTTCTTAAACCCTCCTTCGCCAGCCTTTGGCCCCTTGGCCGGGGGTGGCTTAAGATCCCCCCATTGATCCGTGCCAGCTTTTACAACCTGATCGGTTCCATGGTATAGGGGGATCAGCGTACCATCCTCATTCACAAGCTCAGAAACTATCTTGCTGACATCGAAGGTGGTGGGTGCCATGGTCGCAGGACCCTCTGCGTCAAAGTCTTGATACAATGCCCCGACTCGTTCCTGCATCACTCCCCGGTCAAAGCCTCCTTGCTTGGGGCTTGAGGCCATGATAACGGGACTACCTGCGCGGGTGTCCTGTATGATCTCAACTTTGTCATAGCGCCTACTGAGCCGCTCCATGAGCTTGTCTGTGTCGGCCCTACGCAACTCTGCTGGAGACTTGGCTCCATCTGTGGCTTCCCATGCGCCCTTACGTGGAGTAATTGGAAGGTTGAGGATGAGCCTTCCTCCGCTCTTGGTGGCTAAGTGCAACTGGTCAAGGGTAACATCCAGCATGTTATCGCTACCCTGCGTATTGATCATGTTGGATGCCATGACAGTATCATACTGGCGGCTCAATGCATCAGGGTCATGGAGTCCTTCCTTGACATTGTCTCCAAAGTCATAGGGGGTCATGTCATAACCCTCTCCCCTGAGTCCAACAGACTGCATCGCATTCTTGCCAGCCCCAAAGTCCAGTACCGTGCCAGCATCATCCGGGGTGAGGGCTTCCGCTAATGCCTTAGAGGTTGCCGTCTCCTTCCAATTTCTACTGGTTCCAGTGGCCACTGTTAGCAAGGAAGGATCCTGCTCAAACAACTCATTCATGCGCCCCGCCAGCATCTCCTGTGCCTCACGCAGTGAGGTGGGCTGCATGTCCTGCGCCAACTCTCCGCCACCAAACTGCTTAGCCAAGATGCGAAGGATGTCCTTGCGACTCGCACCTTGGTCGCTGAGCTTGAGGATCTCATCATAATCAAATGACTCAATGAGAGACTCGCTATCAGACATGCCCATACTGCGAGCCATGTCTATCTCTGGAGCCGCATGAGCACTCGCAGACTGCCATGATCCTATACGGGAGGCAATCCTCTGCGATGAATCATATTCTCCAGTATTAGCGTGTGGCCACGCCTCGCCCAGCTTGCCCTTAGGCGTCTTCTCCATGACATGGCGCACCGTGCCATCGTCTAATACTTCTCTAGCGAAGTCATCGGACATCTTAGCATCATACCACAGTGCCGCCATCGCCTCATCAGGGGAGATGCCCAGCGTCTTTGATATCTGAGCTACGATGTTCTGAGCATATCTATACTGAGCATGGTTACCACGAGGATTAAAGAGAAACTTGCCATCTTTATTACGGAACCCAAACTGCTTAGCCATTTGCACATCATTGACTACACCCGGAAAGAAGTCCGACTTCTGCCTATGCAATAAGGTGAGTGCAAAGTTGGTAGTCTTAAGGGCGCCGCTCATTATGTCTTCGTTATAGAATTTCCACAACTGCTGAGCTTGGTTCAGTGTCGTCTCAGTAAGATCCTTTTTACCCGACAGATATATCTTCTCAGACTTTTCCGACAATTGTCCCTTGGTTGCGTTGATGGTCCTAACCCTATCACCATTGATAGTGTCTAGAAAGTTATCCTTGGTGAAGGGCTTGCCAGAGTACTTAAGCTCCCTCACCTTACGCATCACGTATAGAGACTCCGCAAGGTCTTGCTCCACCATACGCTGTGGGCTCATGATGGCGAAGACACCAGCAAACTCAGGCATGTTCTGCTCGCCCACGATGTCTACTACGCCATCACCGAACTCTTTATACCACTTATGCATGGAGAAACCATCATTGCGAGCTTCGTCCATGGCTAAGACTTTACGAACCTTCTCTGTTAAGACCTGTGGATCGACCATATCCTCGTCATTTTCGTATATGGCTCGCCACATATTCTTAATGCGAGGCCCCTTGGGGCCTTTGGTCTTTTGTAGCGTCTTTTTAAGCGTTGCAGCAGTGGTCTTGACTGGGCCATGTGCAGAATAGACCTCCTGCATAGCCTCTTCCAGTACCCCATACAATTGAAACGATGGCTCGCCCAGTGTGTCATCAGATATCCTGAACGCCTCGCCCTGTAGGAGCATGTCAGGCTGTTCTTTGTGAAGCTCTTCAACCGACACCTTATGGAACCAAGAGTCTGGATCTTCGCCTGTGCGGAAGTGGTGGTTCCATGCCAGTGAGTTAGCTACCTGAGCTTGGGCCTTGGCATCTGTTGGATCTGCTCCCGCCGCTATCGCTTCTTGCTGTAGTCTCTCAGCGCCCTTAGTGAGTGAGTACTTGTTTATTACCACTCGTGCAACATTTGCAGTATTGCCAGCATTGTCGATCATCCGACGTTCAAGCTCTATCGGTATGTCTTGATTGAATAGACCCTGTGTAGACACGCCAGACTTCTCGCCAAACTCCTTAGCCTCTGCTACGGTCCAAGCCTTGCCGCTTTTAGGGTCAGTAAAGAGAATGTCATTGGCAGACTTGCGTCCAATTACAGCCTCTACTGCATGGCGAACACCCACAGGAAGCTTATCGGAGCCTCCTGCCTGTACCGCCATCGCTTCCATGTATCGCTTCGGATTACTCACACCTGCGATCATGTTCTGAAAGATGTTGGAGTAAAGGTTTCGGAAGTGGTAGCCGGGCGACATCAATGCATACATCTTCCACACGCCCTGTACGCTTGAAAGGTTCTGCACAAACGTCTTAACGAAGGTCTGATCCGTGAAGAGCCTATTCGTCTCCATGAGATCATCAGCAAATGGCTTCGGAATCCAGAATGCTTTCCCCTCAGTGGCTCCCTCCCGACCATATGTGGCTAGAAGCTCAGCAACATCACCGGGAGCGGCACCCTCTGCACCCACCTGACCAAGGTCTATCTGCTTGAGCTTTTGTGGGTCGAAGAGTACATACCCTGCCCTATTCCAAGCATCTCTGTATGAGGCATCCTGCAACTTCATTATATCATCAGCAGACTCTAACACCACATCACCCGAAGCACCGGGGGGACGCAGAGAACGAACCACCTCAGGGTCGCTTAGCCATCCATTGATCGCATTGCGAGTACTTATGGACTTCTGGCTTGCAATCGTTCGACGCATCGTAGACTTGCCAATGTCCAACTCCATGGGAATGCCAGCTTTAAGCCGATCCATAGGCTCATTGAACCTGCGACCCTTCTCAAAGAAAGCGGTTGGAGATAACACATCCTGCAACTGCTCCTTTGGGATCCCCGTTGCCTCTGTTAAGTACTCCGAAAACCCTTCTGTCTCCTTGAGCACCCTGTTTGCCCACCCCATAGACTCTTCGTCTGTTGGCATAACTCGTGGCGCATAATGGGTACGCAATGCTACATCAGAAAACAACCCAGCCTGATCCTCTGCGTCCGCCATCTCCTTAAAGTGGTGGCGGAACTGTCGAGCATGGGACATGATGTTCGTGACATCTTCATCTGCCAGTGGAGTGCCAAGTCTGTTAGCGGTTGCTCGTATATGGCGCTCTAGCACCGCATCAGGCTTGTCTAAGAAAAGCTGAAACAATATCCTGTTTTCATCAGTCATCAAGGGATGGGCTAAAAGCTGAGTGACCTGCTCTTGGGCCTTCGTTAGGCCCTCTTGAAAAGCAATGTCTTTCTCCCGCATCTGCTGACGAAACTTCTTCATCGTTTCTTTAAGCTGTTGCTTATCTGCGGCACTCTTCCCTTTGCCAAGGCGTCGAATCTCCTTGGTCAGGTCGTACTCTGGAGAGAAGGCTTGCCCAAACTTCTCCGCACCCGGCACCCCCTTCTCTGCAAGGCCAGCGACTATGTCTGCGGTCCCGCCAGCCTTACGCGCTGCACCGATACCCTCTGCTCCAAGGGCAAGGGCAGGATTAGCCACTGCTTGAGCTATGCGCCTACCTTTCCCAATCGCCGTTACCGCCTGTCCACCTGCTGTGAGGGCCACTTTGGCGGCTGTGCCCGTGCCAAAAGTAAGCCATGTAGTGGGATCAAGGGCTACGTCTAAAATGAACCCAGCTACAGGAATGGCGACATTATCGCTTTCTTCACTCCCATAAAAATCCCGAATGACATTGGTATAGCTTGGCCGACGAGCTTCTTCAAGCTCTATCCCCGGCATAGCATTAAGCCACTCTATGCCTGCTTGCCTAAGAGCACCACCAAGGTCGCCCGTATTGACAAGCTCCTGCGCGAAGCCTGCGGTTGTAAACTGGGTAGCTTGTAAGATGTCGAAGAATCCGCCAAGGAAGTCTATCTCATCCTCGCCCGTCTCCATGGCAAGCTCTTCCTCAAACATCTCAAACCCCTCAGGGCCAAGACGAGGTAGGCCACGACGCACCTCTGTCTGCGCCCCGCGCATAGCTCTGCGTTCCCGTGGAGCCATCTCTTGAGTCGCGAAATTGGGCTGGGATAGGTCTTGCTGGGTCGGCAACCTAATGTCAGGCATCTCTACATCAGGCAAAAAGTTGAACGAGTCTTCCTGCTCTTGGAAGTTAGCACTGCCCGGATCTAAGGTGCCCCCAAAAATGGGAGCATCGCCACCAATGTTCATCTTAGCCATTTAGCCACCCCACCCCCTTTGCGCCAGACACGGCAGAACCTGCACCGCCTTGGCCCACAAGGTTTATACCTGCATCAACTGGAGTCATTGCGCCACCGCGAAGCATCCTTTCAGCGATACTGTCATATTTATTTTTTACTCTTTGCCATCTTTGATGGGCTGGATTTATGTTTCCTGTTTTCCGAGAAGGACCACTGGTATAACCCGTTCCACCCCATGTATGTGGCATTATTCTCCGTTGCTTAAGATCGGCCTCTGCTATGATATTGTCTGGATTAGCACGATACCTGAGATAAAACTCCCAATCTGGATCATTGGCGAGGGCTGTATTAGCCTTGCCTAAGGCCCTGAGCTTGAGGACCTCGTCTTCGTTAGACGTTATATCAAGAGCCTCGCCCTGCTTTTTCTCATAGTCCGCATAGGCTATGTCAGACATCTCCTGTGGGCCCAGCTGCGAACCCGATCCCATGCCAATACCAGCAGTAGGCTGATTGAGCCCTCTCTCAAACTTGGGCCTGATAGAATCTTCAAAAACAGAAGGGCTTTTGATATACTTCATCAAGTAGTCGTTTTCTTGTATGCGCCTCTTGGCGATCTCCCACGCCTGATCTTCCGGTATTCCACTCTTAATAATTTCCCGCCTTGCTGCCTGTAGCTCGTCCTCCAGTATTCTATTCAACTGACTATTCTGTTGCTTATTTGTTATGTCCCGAGCTTGAGCATGTATCTGCTCTAGGGTCAAGCCCTGTCCCATCTGAAGATCGTATTGATTCTGCTGTTGAAGGATTTCTATATTCTGTCTGTACAATCCTTGATAGTCCCTCTCCATTTTTCCCAACAGCATCCCTTGAAGCATCTTAAAGCTGGGATGGTTGCTTGTCTCCTCTTCAGTGTATTGGCTAAGGCGATCATAGATAGAAGCAACGCTCATATCTGCAAAGTTTTCCGTGAGAAATGTCAGCTCTTGATTTGTTTGGCGATTCCTTCTTCTGCCCTTAACACGAGATACTGCATCTTCTCCAATCTTTGCCGCATGCTGAGTAGCAAGATCCCAATCGCCGTTCTGTATAGCAGTCTCCAAAGCATTTTCCGCCATTTTTATGGCGTAGGGATCTGTTAGAATCTCGCCCGGCTTATGAAGCACATACGCTTCCTCCCCCGCCTTCTTCGCTGCCTCCTCCGCATTCTGCCTTTGAAGAACCTCAAGTTCCAGACCCTCAATTTTCCCCTGCCGCTCTAGATCTTTCCGCCTTTGCTCTGCTGGGGCGTAGGCTGATGCTATTTGAACCCTATACTTGTCTCGTTCTTCGTCCGTAAAGTTTTTAATAATGTTGTCTACATCCGTACCACTCTGCGCTTGCGTTAGAAGGGACGTGATTTCCTCCCCTCTTCGTATCGTGTCCTCACGCGCCCAATCCTGCTCTCGTATCCCCTTTTGATACTCACGCTCCTCCGCACGTAGGCCCTCCTGACGGGCTTGCTCCTCTTCGCGTAGCTTGTCTTCCCTCTTACGCTGGAAGCCCATTTGAATACCGGGCAAGGCCGCTTGTCCAAAACTAAGTGCAAATGCTCTTAAGCTCATAATGTGTCTTTCTCATCCATTATCGGTTAATACGCTCCGGTATTTCTTAGGCCTACGCCGCCATACCCGCCACCACCAGCACTGCCGCCGCCACCACCAAACATGCTACTAAAAATGCTCCCTCCAGCACTGCCTATCGCTGATCCTATCTTTGCGCCACCGGGAGCACCACCAGACAACCATGCTCCAGCAAGGCCACCCGCGAGTCCGCCAAGGCTCTGGGCCATACTGGGTTCTTTCTGGGCAATGCCAAAGCTTGTACCTCCATGTAAGAGAGAGAGGACTTCCTGTCGAAGGTAGGGATCCATGCTGGCGAGCCAGTCTTTTGGAGCCAGCCTCATTGAACCACCACTGCGTAATTGATTAGCATGCTTTAACGCATCCTCAGGCGATAAATCATAATGCAGTTCCAGCATATTTGATATTCCCTCGACGCTCGTCAAAGTATCGTCTGACATCGTTGGCGACAAGTAGTCGCCCCAAAGAGGATCCTCATTAAACTGTTGCATCTGCATGAGGGCCTTGGCGGAATCGGTGGCGGTAGTCACTGAGCCAGTGAGCCCCATAAAGCCGCCGCCCTCACCTCGGTTGGACTCAATAAGCATTTCTATGGCTAATTTTGGAACATCCGGAAAATCCGCAGCGACCCTGCTAATTGAGCTACTGCTGTTTTTCCCATTTCTCTGCTGAATGGCCATCATGGTCTCTATGTACCCCTCAGGGTCCCTCATCATCATATTCTTTATCGCAGCCTCATACTCCGCAATCTGGTTGCTGCTCTTGCCGCGAAGCCTTGATCCCTCTGTTGTATATGCGGCTACCAAGTTTGCGGCGTGTAGATCCATGCCATCGCTCAACTCCTGAGGGAAATCATCGGTGCCGGGTACAGGCATGGGAAGGAAATTTCTCAAGGTGGACATGGACACATCTTGACCAACATTTTCCATGATCCCATTCCAATAGTCAGACTCCCTTCCTTCCACTGTTTCACGAGCTTCCTTTGTCGCTTCCCATTGCTCCGCCGATATGCCAGTATTTATAGCCGCTGTACGAGCCGCCTGCCCAAAGCGTTCTTCAAATAGATTATTGGCCGACATAAAGTCTTCCTCGGAAAGACCAGAAACAGAACGCGCCATGGAAGCGGCTCGCTGTGGCGAATGGCCAGCAGCTAAGGCATTTTCGTATGCATTTCTAGATTCGGCCCACTGCCCCGAATCTATACCAAATATGCCAGCTACATCTTGCGTAGTAAGAGCCCACTGCCTGTCAGACTCGGCCATCGCCTGATCAAGCTGCCCCTTTTGCAGGCCAAACTGCTTCTCTATTTGATCTACCTGCACCGCACGATCCATGTTTTGCTGCATGACTTTGGTGGTAAGCATCTTGGCTTCCATAGTTGGAGCGCCATTCACCATGATCTGGTCGCCAGACAAGAATCTTCGTAGTTGGTCGTCAGTGGGAGTAGTGCCAGACATGTCTGTTATCGCTTGTCGGGCACGATCCCACTCTTCTGTGCCTGACCATGACATTGGGTTCATTCCCTGAAGAGACGAAACATCCATGCCTATGTCATTGGCCGACATGGGTCCGGGCATGCCTGTCTGGCCAGTAAGTTCTGCATATGCTATACCAATATTATGGTTAAGCTCTCTTTCAGAACGATCAATCTGAGACATAGTAGAAGCAATCTGGGCGGACGCACCTTTAGCATCGATCCCCTGTCGTATATCGCCATTTTCATCAGTAAGCTCGCCTAAGAACTGTGCATTAAACCGTCGCACAGAGTCAGAAAACTCTTTGTCCTGACGGCTATTCGCTTTTCCAGCCAAGGTGGCAACTCTTATGCCCGTTTCCGGATCACGTACAGTACCAAGAACATCAGAATAAATGGCCATGGTAGCATTATCCAGCTGACCCGTTTGAATCTTTTCATCAAGGGCCTGAGATTTTCTGGCAATGCTGATCTGAGCATCCTGATTAGCCTTAGCAAGCGTCGAAACCCTTTCCATTTTCCTATCATACTCTGTGGTATATCCACCATATAGCTGCTCGCGAGCCAAGTCCTGTTCATTGGCTTGAACAGACAATTGGTGCGTCCTATCAAGACTCGCCTCTCGTGCTGCAAGCGTCTGTCGCCCACCAACGGTGCCGCCTTTAAGCAGGGTAGTCATCTCAGAAGAGGTGGGCTTGCGACCTATCTGCTGTAGGAACGCATTCTGTATGCCCTCAGATGCCTGCACCAACTCATCCATGCCAACATTAGGAGCATATGAGCCATCAGCAGCCATGACCGCTCCAGCCCTTCCTGTGAGGCTCTGCATCGTCACATCAGGCGTACCACCAAACTCTCTGATTTCCTGTAGCGACATGCCTCGCTCAGCGACTGCAAGGTTGCCCTTTTGGACCGTCTCTCTAAGGCTTAAGTCGCCGCGCTGGATCTGGGCATTGAGATCTTGCTGTTCCTGCTGTAATGCAAGCTGACCACGCTGCATCTCTGCGGCAATAGTAGTCCTGCCCGGCAAGGCCCCACCGTCTAATAGTGTGTTTATTTCATCTTGGGTAGGAGCGCGACCCAGAACACTTGGAAGCCTATCTGCAAGTGCGAACATTTGGTCTGTACGGCCAGCATTAGGATTGATCCCAAGGTTCGCCATGGAAATAGGAGCATCGCCACCATATATCTGCTCACGCTGGAGTGCTTCACCAGAGAGTCTCGCCTGACGCTGTTCCTCAAGGCCCTCTCGCTGTATCTCCTGCCCAGCCACTCTTGCTGCTGTGGTCTCCGCAAGCTGACCACGCTGCATCTGAGCCCCAAGAGTGGTCCTACCCGGCAATGACCCACCATCCAGTAGCGTATTGATCTCTTCCTGCGTTGGAGCCCTTCCAAGAACGCTCGGCAACCTGTCCACCAACTGAAACATCTGATCAGTTCTGCCAATATTGGTATTAACACCAAGGCCAGCCATGGAGATGGGCACCTCACCACCATACATCTCCTCACGCTGAAGGGCTTGTCCGCTAAGCCTCGCTTGACGCTGCTCCTCTATGCCCTGCTGTTGCATGTCCTGCGCCGTAAGCTGGCCAGCGAATCCAGTAGCTTCACGGAGTGCTTGTATGCCAAGCTCCTGACCACGAAGTGCCGCACCCTCCCTCGACTCCTGCAACCCACGAAGCATATCGATGTTCTGGCGGGTCTCCTGACGCACCTGAGCATCTACCTGTACATCCACCTGATTCAATGCATCGGCACGAGCCGCCTCAAGCTCCTCAAATCGCCTCTGAGCGGCACCACTGAGCTTATCTGGCTGGGTGGCAAATGTTCTCGCCAGCCTCTCTATAGCCTTGTCATATTGAGTATTAAGGTTTCTCTTTTGCGCGGCACGTTGTACATCTGCATTTACGCGAACATTATCCAACTCACCTGCAATACGTGCCTCAAGTCCTGACATGACATTGCGACCAAAGGTCTGCTGGGCATTGCCCATGCCATACACGGTAGCACCAGACCCTTGAGTAAAGGGATCCAGCAACCTACGACGAGCCTCAATCTGCACCTCACGATCAGCCCGTTCCAGATCACCCGCTTGCATTTGATTGGTGGCTGTGGTACTAAGGTTTATAAGGCGATCTCGGTCATCTGCTGGAAGCCCACGGACATCCGCCTCTGTCAGGGTGCCGCCCTTTCTAATCTTATCCTCAGCAGACGCCACGCGAGCCGGAAGCTCTTGAAGCTCTGCGGCGAGCGTTGGGGCGAATTCTCCCGTCACAGGATCCATCTCCTGCCATGGCATTGCTACGTCAGTTGCCAAGGCAGGGGCCTTATCCACTATTCGCTCACGCTCTACGTTGCCAAGTTGGCGCTGCCGCTCACGTTCCGCAAAGTCGGTCTGACGCTGATTCAGGTTAGCATTTATCCGTTCTCGCTCTAATCTATATTCTTCCATAATGCGAGCATTTTCATCTTGTATGCGCTTCGTTTCAGCTTGGTAGCGCAACATACGCGCTTCATTGTCGGCGGTAGTCCTATCCGTATAATCCGTTACGGTTTGCCCAATAGCCGCTGCTTCTCTCTCTATTGCTTCCTTGCGCTCTCTTTCAAGTCGATCTGCCTCCATTTTATCAATTCGATCCTGCATCTGCCGTATGCTTTCCGCGACACTAGGGTCAACCTTCGACAAGTCTGCATCATTAACCTTACCACCCTTGGCAACCGTATCAAACAACTTAGCGCCTGCCTGTTTCCGCTCCTCTTCGACCTGTAGTTCCCTTTTTTCCTTTTGAAGGTCAACGCGCCTCTCGTTTATATAGGTGTTGAAATCTTTCGTGACACCCCGAGCAACCCTCTCCGCATCTCTTGATGTGTGGGCATCCAGCTTTCTTTTATACTCATCCCAAGCCCCTCTTATCTTACCCTCCGCCCACTTCGTTTGCTCTGCCTTAGAACCCATCCCCGCAAATTCAGCGTTTTCCCCAACAATACCTGCCCAACCTGAACTAAATTGACCATGACGGGCACGAGCCATCGCCTGATTTAGATACCACTTCGTCCTGTCTACATATTGTGTTTCACGAGGGGTTCCGGGCAAGTATTGCTTATTTGGGGGATTAGGGAGTCCACCCGTGGTTCCTGTTCCAACGTCATCTACGATCCCCTCGCCGCGCATATACCCTTCCATGCGACGATTGTATTCTTCCGCAGACCTATTGATGGCATCTCTTTTGCGGATATTTATTTCACGAGCAATTTCTTTTGAGTTCTCGTCAAGACCTTCCGTGAGCTTGTCAAATTCTTCATCAGTAAGGGTTTGGCCACCAAGCTCCTCAACTGTCGTCAGAACCGTTTGCAGGGCCTCATCTTGTGTGATAACCTCAGCAACGGTGCGAGCACCAGCGGTTTCGCTGGGGTTATTAAGGATATGCTGTATGGCCTGCTTTGCCGCAGTCTTTTCCTCATCCGTTGCATTTGGATCTGCGAGTACATTTATATGGTCCGCTACGGAGAAAAAGTCATTAAGGCCACCAGCTGCATAGGCTTGCTTCGCGGCTTGTATCGCTTCAACCGTATCCGCATCGTACCCTGATACTCGAGGCACATCGGCTACAAGCTTGCCAGCAATAAAATTGGTAAAGGCATCAAGGCCGTCTCTATTGAATATCTCTAAAGCTTCAGCCCTATCTGCCTCTGAAAGTCCTTCCAGCTTATCAGCTTGTTCAAATAGTCCTTGTAAGCCACCAACGTCTTGAAGCTCAGGGGCGTCTGGAAGCTCTTGTAGGACAGGCTCATCAACATCCCACTGTGTTCCAACTTCCGTTCCTGTTCCTGTCGTGGCAGGCTTAGTGGTGTCCCATTGCGTCCCAACCTCCGTACCTGTTCCTGTCGTGGCAGGCTTAGTGGTGTCCCACTGTGTTCCAACCTCCGTACCTGTTTGTGCTGGCTTAGCGGTGTCCCATTGCGTCCCAACCTCCGTACCTGTTTGTGCAACGGTGGACGCAGGATCGACTCCAGTTCCAGTATCCACATCATACTGTGTTCCAACTTCCGTTCCCGTATCATATGTTCCGGGTTGTGGAGCATACGTACTGGGAACAGAAGAGGTGGTAAACGTCTTATTTGTGCCCTTGCCCGGACCCGGAACAAATCCTTCTGGAAGTGCTCCGGGTCCGGCGCTAAGAATCTGTGTATCAGCACTCCTTACCGTAGACGCAGGATCAACGACTGAAGAACCAACATCATACTCGGATCCAACTTCCGTGTCAGTATTGAAGACAGGAGTTTGTAGTCTCTTCTCTTTTGTTACATCGTATTTCGTGTTGACTTCAGTCATTGTCCCACTCTTCGATTAGGAATCCGAACTCCCGTTGCCGTCTATTAGATCAAGCATGCGCGTGCAAAACATAATCTCCCCATGCAATGCTTGCGCCTTCTGAACATGCTCATCGCGCTGCTTAGTATATTCGGCAATTCTATTATTAAGCACCTCAGCATCAACTTGATCCTGAGATACCTCTTCCTGCACAACTTCTTCTTCCTGCACTTCTTGTGCTTCAGACATAATCATGTCTCCCGTGTTTAGTTATACGCTGATTACTCAGCGTTGTTTGTAAAAAACTGCCTCACCGAATTGATGATAGCAGAAAGTCCCGCGACTACA
>TARA_R100000808_G_scaffold10564_1_pt1 | contig 17237 bp, 23 predicted proteins | sample TARA_R100000808 | Tara Oceans TARA_R100000808 (sample SAMEA2622852) | marine metagenome | biome: marine biome (ENVO:00000447); feature: marine epipelagic mixed layer (ENVO:xxxxxxxxx); material: "saline water (ENVO:00002010), including plankton (ENVO:xxxxxxxx)" | depth 140 m | reverse complement strand
CCACAGTACACGAAGGGTCCATCATTACTGTTATTGCCAAGATATGACCCAAATTTACTAAATCCATCTACCCCTCTAAATAAATAGGTTATGAAAGTTTTTGTATCTTGATTAGTGCCATTTGATGCACCTACAGAAAACTCATCTGAATCAGGTAATTCATTATTCCAATAATTAACAGAAGTATCTTGTGCCCCAGCATCAAAGTTCAGATAATAGTTCGCTCCAGGTAAATCTGTGTGCCAGATAATCCAAGCATCATCTGTTCCACTAGTTCTTTTCTTTCGGATAATAAATTCAGGAGTGGCACTTAGTGAATGGGGAACATCCTTTGCCGAACCTGAGCCTGTATCACTTACAATATCAAAACCAGCTGTGGCAGATTCAAGCCACTGCCAAGCGACAAACTTGTCATCATCTGTATTAACTAGATTATTAGCACCAACTGTAAAGCCGTTTGAAGAACCAGCTGCGAAAGCGGTTAATGTATCGTCTTCGTCGTCTTCAGAGCCTGTAGTATTACTATATAAGACTTCAGTTGCACCTCTGACTCTATCAAACAAACAATGATTCTCTGTATCATCTCTATCTTTAATCCAGACTAAATCAGGGCGAAATGTGCTACTTCCATCTTGGGCCACTTCCTGACTACTTTCTCCATCTCCAGTATATAGTCTTGTTTGGAAATAAGCTGTGGGATCGGCTATCGCTGGGTCATCAAAATTAGCCGTGTTTAGTCTCACATATCCTGTCGGTGGATCAACAGTAAAAGAGTCCTGACCAAAGTTTGCCTGACACGAGCCAGCGTATGGCTTGGTAGTAAAAAACCAGTCCAGATTAGCCGTAAGGTCCACACCTGACGCTGATGAAAAAGCTTGGTCATAACTGCCTGACCCATCTGACCAGCCACTTGCACCAACACCCGCATCCCCCCAATAAATTTTATCGTTTTCAAGATCGAGTGCCACCATAAGAGTCACAGGAACGCTATCATTTGGCGCATAGTTACTTACAGTCGGAGTAGTGTCCGAATTATACACATCACCTGATCCTATATCGAGTAATTGTGCATCGTTTGCAGCAAGGTCATCAAAAGTAAGTGTGTTGTCTCTTGTAACATTAGAGGTGGTTTTAACCACACCTACCATCACATTATTGGATGTAGTGGCAGTAAATTCTGCATAGTATTTTTTACCTGTTTTAGCAGCAAGTGTGGAAAAACACAGACCTTGAGTATTGCTGGTATTTGTTGCTATCAGATTAGCCTCACTCAACGAGATGTTTGCCTGTATCGATTGAGGGCACCATGTCGGAAAGTTCTTAGTGGGGCTATCAGTAAATTGATTATTAGCGTTTATTCCTGCAAGGTCAAAATCGTTTGTCTCACCGGATGTATCATCTCCCATAGCACCGGAAGTTCCAAAAGAGAATCTATACCCAAGGGTTCCATAACTTCCTGTATAATCTTTCGGAATCCACTGACCTGTAGTACTGCTAGTTTCTCCAAAATCACTGGGAGAGAGAGTTAGACCATCTGTAAAATGAATATCAGCCATGTACCCACCAAACATATCATTAGCAGCTTTGGTTGCTGAGTAAGCCCCAATCACCTGTTCAGTGGAAGACGCACTAATTGGCCCAGTATCAACGTCTTCACCCACATAACAACTATCAGCGGTTGATTCATAAGAAACTTCACTACCGTTCACATAAATGTTAGTTCTATTAGTAGCAGTTGCCTGAGTAGTATCAAATTTAACACAAACGTGCATCCAGGCGCTTGTGTCTCGGTATTTTTCGTTGCTTCTGAGTTCATGCCATGTACCACCAATATTAAATGCTACATACAGATCATCTGCTACAAAAAATATTCCACCTCTGTTATTGCCACTTGTTCCTGCACTCAGCAATCCTTGGTTTGTTCCACTGGAATCAAGTTTAGATCTTTTAACCCAACAGGAAAAAGTCCATTTTGTAGTGGTGCCTCCTGCGCTACTACCAAAATCTTTGTACAGATAATCATTTGTTGCATCAAAAGAACAAGAATTATCTATCTCATACGTAGTCGCCGCCGCAGAAGCCATCCATTGTGCGTTAGATAATACCATTATGAAAAAGCCAGTTGTGGTGCGCCAAGTTGAATACTTCCAGAAGCCTTAACAAAGTATGGAATAACGTCTACGGCTGAAGCTGCTGTGGAAAGAGTCAAGCCAGAGCCACCAACCGTTTCGTAATCTGTACCAAGGCTTAAAGTTCTACTGCCTGTTCCATCTTGTATGAACACAATAACTCCTGACTGCCCCGCATTTTCTGTGGATGGGTTTGCTAATGTTATACTGCTCCCAGAAGAAGGAGCCAACGTCAGAATAAAATTCTGATAGGTCTCAAAGTCTAAAGTTGTGCTTCCTGTCAATGTTGCCGTTTGTGTAGATCCAATTGCAGCATGACTAAAGTTTGTCAGTTGGTTTTCATCAATTGAAAAAGCAATGTTGCTTCCGACAGTTGATCCTTGTCCAAAAACAAGATCATCTGCTGAGTCATCTAAACCAATGTAAAAGTCTTGAGCATTACCGTCATAAACTAACTTTGTGTCTTCAGCCGTACCATCACCTATCGTTACAGCGGCAGCGGGAAAAACCACTGCTTGATTTTCATCTATAGAAACAGCAGGAGTTGTACCAACAGTTGACCCTAACCCAATAACAAGGTCATCAGCACTATCATCAAGACCGATATAGTAGTCTTGGGCATTACCGTCGAAAACCAACTTAGTGTCAGCCGCTGCACCATCGCCAAGTGTTACGGAATCATCATCAAGGGTTAAAATGCCATTCGTACCTACAGTAGAACCAACTCCAACAACAAGTTTATCCGCCGAATCATCCAGCCCAACGTAAAAATCTTTGGCGTTGCCGTCATAAACCAGCTTGGTATCCTCTGCGGTTCCGTCACCAATTGTCACGGCAGCAGCCGGAAAAACAACCGCTTGGTTCTCATCTATAGAAACAGCGGGAGTAGTGCCAACAGCAGAACCAAGACCAATTACAAGATCATCCGCTGAATCGTCTAAGCCAATATAGTAATCTTGAGCGTTGCCATCGAAAACAATTTTTGTGTCTTCCGCTGTACCATCGCCTATCTGAATAGAGTCAGATATTTGGAGATTTGCTAAAGCATCAATAACAGCAGCGCCACCTCCAGCCCCATCTACATAAACAACCGCAGATCTACCGTTTGCTATTGTTATATTGGCACCAGTTCCTTGAGATATGATTAGGGAATAAGGACCACTGGACCCTGAATCTGTTGTGGCGTTAATCATAATAAAGTACACCTTTGCTGTATTAGGTGCTACAGTAACCGTACAATTTGAGTCCAAGGCTCCTGTGAATTTAATCACGCGATACATACCATCCTGAAGATTCTCGGTTCCTGATCCAGGAGACGCCTCCCGAATTGTCAGAGTATGTGTGTCTGCATTTGTTGTTATCGCCACAGCTTTATATGAGGCAATTCTATCAACTATATCCCAGTTATGGTTTGTGGTTGTTCCCCATGCTCCGGATTGTTCCCCAGAACCAATCTGTTCTATGCCAAAGTAGTCAGTGTAATCACTCATGGTTTTATTCCTATGCCGCTATTTGTGTCCAATCTGGTGTCTGTGTTGTACTTATCTCTGAGAAATTTGAGGTCTGTGTTGTACTTATCTCTGAGAAATTTGAGGTCTGTGAATCATCTACCACACTCCAAACCATTGCGTTATTAACTATACCAGAAGCGGAAACGCCTTCTACAGTAAAAGTAAAGTTTACTTGTGTGCTTCCTATCGCACTTGCAGAGGAAACCCCTGTGACAGAAAGGATGGAATTCGCAGAAACTGTTGGGGAGCCAATCGCACTTGCAGAGGAAACCCCCGTTACGCTTATTGTAACAGGTACAATAGCAGAAGCAGATCCTATTGCGGTGGCCGCAGAAACCCCCGTTACGCTTACCGTAATAGGAAGAACAACAGTAGCTGAACCAATAGCACTGGCCGCAGAAACACCTGTAACTTCAACGGGAACAGGACTATTCCACGTCCCCGAATTCCAAGTACTCCTATTCCAGCCAGTAATTAAAGCCATTACGAAATCCTGATTATCGCGGTGTTAGCGCCGTCAGCGGGGTACTGGATAGTAAAGTCTCCGGCACTGGACGACTTGTCTCCACCAAAGTTAATCACCGCAACCGCTGGATAAGCCGCAGCCGTAGTCGTAGAGCCTGTACTTGCACCACTTAACGTAGAGTTATAAATCAAAGCGCCTCTTGCGCTGCTTATTGTGGAACTGGACCAAGTGGTATCCGCAAAATCAAGATAAGCCGTGGGAACACTACTACTATTATTCCCTAAACTATTCGTTACACTTCCAAGAGCAGCGCCACCCGCAGTGTAATTTGTACCAGAAACTTCCTGACTGGTTGTGTAACCAGTAGTATCAGCGTCAATCGAAGAACTATTGGTAAACATCGCTACTTTAAATGTATCTGCCGATATAGCACTGGAATCTCCGCGACTAGCCGTAGTCCAACGATGAATACCTGCCAGTATCTCTTTCTTAAAAGTCCCGCACATAGCGGAAGAACCAACTGCCATTACAGCCTCCTTATAATTTCAGCCATATCCTCATGGCCCTGTTGCTTCATAAGCGCCCAAATAGTAGTTCGTTCACTTTGGGCCATTCTATTCATATAAAAAATCAATATTTCCTTCAACTTATCCCTATGTGCTATCGCTTGATCTCTTATAACTGGGGGAGCATCTTTGGATACCACCATAATTTTATTCATAGCCATCTCAGCCATCTCTTCTGGCGAGTGGCCTCTGTTGTTACTTGTGAACACAAAAGGGTCTGCTATCTCGGAAGCTCCAATACTATCCAACATTATTGAACGGGCCTTCTAATTTTATCATACCGAAATTCCTCAGAAACTTGTTCCGCTTCACCCATATTTTTAAGAGTCTGTAACCCCTCAATATATCGATCAGTGTACTGTTTCAATAAATCTGCCTCTCCTTTCATAAAAGTATATGCCTCAACAAGAGAACCGTAAAGAAGAGCGAGTTCTGCATTTGTGCCAAGCCAACTTGTTCCATCTCCACTTGTAGTTATAGAAGTAGGACGATAAAAATAATGCAATTCCATTGTATAGTTGCTATCAGGAGTTGGCGCTAGTAGAAAAGAGGAATCATCCCAGTTAGCATAGTATTTTGGTAATCCAGTTGTACTCACTGCATTAGGAGTATAGTCTTGCAAAAAAGTAGGATGTTTCAAGAGAAGAAAAGAGTGAACGTTGCTGTTTACTGCGCTAAGTGAAAAAGGTGCGAGATAATCTGAAGGCTTAGAAAGAAATTTATTACTACTTGTGGCAGAACCTTGAGAGGACTTTCGAAAAACTTCTAATTGTGCTTCTTTTAAAATACGTTCCTCTGCATTTAAAATGAAACGGGGGAGTTGACTAACAAAAGTAGACTCCGTATTTTGAGTATAATCCTGGATAGCTGTTTTTAAAGTTGTAAAAGTAAAAGCCATTTTATGCGTCCACCGTCACAGGTCCAGCAGAAGCAAATGCACCGCCGCCTATTGTGTCTCCAGCAGTAGCTGTGCCACTTGCTGCCGTAAAAGTATATGTGTTGTCAGTGACTTTAGTTATCGTATAGCCAGTAGATTGTTCTATCGTACTTGCTGTGAAACCATCAAAAGGAGCAACATCTCTATAACGAACAGTATCCCCAGTAGATCTACCATGTCCAGGCTCGGTGACTGTAATAATCGCAGAACCTGAAGAACCTGACCTAAACGCATCTTTTTTGAGCAGTACCTCCACAGCAGGTTCTGTTCTTGCAGTAGAAGCATAACGAAGAGCCTCTGCATCTGCGATATGTTTAGCTGGTGTTAATTGTGGTTGTTTTTCTTCATACTCAGAGATATGGACCCGAGAACCATTCCATTCTATGGCCATTTCTCTATAGGGAAAAGCTACCCCGCTTCTATCTGAGATAAACATTGCATACTTACCTGAAGAATAAGCCATTATGTTACCTTCAGGTAGGAAGCTGCAGGAGTAAGACTATAAGACACTTTTTCACGATCCTCTAATAAAACATTAAAGAGATTTTCATCATACACAGCTTTTAACATTGGTACTAATTGTGGAGCTTTTTTTAATCCAATTTGATAAGCAAGACCAGAAACTAAACAGTTTAAAAATCGAAATGGAATATCTGCGTTGTCTATAGCAGAGTCAACATCTTGGATACGAATAAATCTATCATAAATAAGTTGGTCTGTGGAATTTTCTGGTACTTGCCAGATTGTAATTGTAGGTGTGATCTGGCGATCAAAAAAGAATTGGCTTGCTCTTCCCTGTGTAGTTTTATTAGGAATATGTAAATACTCTGCCTGACCTATTGGTGTGATTTGTTGGTCCACCCCACTACGCCTTATAACTGCAGATAAAATATCTATACTTGATTGAACATCAACTAAACTTGGATCTGCGCTAATTGTTGTGCTCGCAGAGCTACTGGAGCCAGTAATTGTTTCTCCTGCAGTAAAAGAACCAGTTGGGATAGTAATTGTAATTGTTGTTGAAGTAGGTTTTGTTATAACAGATGCGGTTGTCCCACTTGTGCCCCCCGTAATTGTTTCTCCCACACTTAAACTACCAGAAGCGCCTACTGTTGCAGTAATTGTTCCTGCGGGGTAAGTAGCTATCGCAGAAGAAGAGGAGAGTCGAGCAAGAGTTTGAGTTACTTGCTCGACCTTCCATAAATGAACACCTAAATTTGCCCAATCTGCAAATAAGAGGTTTAAAGATCGTCGGGCTGTTTGAGAATCATACCCTGTTCGAAGCTCTAGACCGCATCTTTCATAGGCCTCTTCAATAATTTCAGCAGCATTTAAATTAAAATCTGAAGAACCAGATGTTGCCATATTAAGTTATCCGCGTTTTATATGTATTAAATTTATCTCCTGTTGCAGCAACTTTAATCTTTGGTCGGTTTTGAGCTTTTGTTGTTGCTGTGACTACATCCACCTGTATATCTAAACCGCCATGCGCATACCGTGATGCGTATCTCTTTTTCTTTGAAGCAGCAGGAAGCCTAGTTGTTTTGCTCATGGACTAGAAATCCTTAATGCATTCAATCACTATAATATAAACATCTCCACTTCCATGACCAGTTGTTGTAAATTGGACATCTCCTGTTTTACCACTACCTGAATAGTTTCTCAGGCCATCAAAACTAGAAAAATCTACAAATCCTGTATCGTCTGTTTTACAATCCCATGCTGCAACATCACTAGTTGCATCCCATAGGATTCGAACAGACATCCCTACTGTTCTCCACCAAATTTTATTAATTCGAACAGCAGAGCATGTTTTCCCATGATTTGTCGAAGCTAAAGCAGAAACATCTATTTTCGTAACTGCCGATTCTCCTGTGCCATCACTTGTATTTGTGAATTGCGCTGTATAGAATCGGCTTCCGTCTTCTATAACTGTCGTCGAAACAGCGTCAGCCATAACTTACTCCTTAATCTCACCAGACAACACCATCATTTTGTATTTTGGAGTTCCTGGAGAAGGAAAATCTTTTTTGGCATTTAAACCATATGAAAATTTACCCTCTTGTTTCACAGAAGGTTTGACCCACGCCTCATTCTCGGGTGTCTTTGGGTCATCTGCAATATAATGCCCCTTCTTAGTGCGTGCTCTCTTTTTTTCAGCCATCAAATAGTCCTCCTTTAAGGCTGATCATTATACTGGGTCATACCGTTAGTGATACGCTGCGCTGCGATTTGGATATAGTCACACCATGCAGCATCTGCCGTAGTTGTACCAGACATAGCACAGAACCAAGGAGTCAGAGCTGAGGTTGGAATATTAGCCGTCGTGGTTGTTACTAAGGCACGATCCACATAAAATTCTACTTGACCTGTTCCTTTAACTATAAAACCAAGCTGGCGACTATTAGTTATATTCGAACTTGATTCCGCACCATCCGCAAAATCAACACCTGTATCCGTCTTGGTTTCTGTGCCACCACTATCACAGTTTGCGTAGATATCGGCGGCTCCCTCTACGAGAAGAAAACCAATCTGGTTGTTAGCTGTGAAGGGAACACCAGTGGCAAACGTACCGTTTTCAGCGAGACCCACAAACATATCCATATCATCGGCATCAGCTACCGCTACACTAGCCTCGAAATAAATATTCTTGCTAGCTTCAGCCATAAAGATCTCATTGCCCTGAATGGCCCCACCAGAATTATCCGTTGAACCATCGCCTGTAGATTTAGCCCACCCACCAACATGATCAGCGAGAAGGGTTAAGGTTCCACTGTTAAGAACCGACTTTGTCCAATCATCAGTATCGTCTATGTCAATGCCCGTAAAGTCATCATATTTGAAAATATAATCAGGGTTTACATTAATTGGGAGGTTTCTAAACCAAGATCCTAATTTACTGGAATCACTGCCGTGACCACTATACATCACTGGCCCAGAAAAACGTGTCGTACCCATAATAACTTCCTCTCTTACAAAAGTTTTGCCCTAGAGTCTTGTAAGCGTCTGCTGGGCCAGTCGCTAGGGCTATGAATCCCAGAAAAAAGTAGGGGAGAGGATTTTCCTCTCCCCACTATACTACGCTCCAGGAGATCCGTAAATACCGCGTGGATCAGACCAACCAAAACTGTAACGCTCACGGGCTTTATACCGCACGTTTCCAGTATCGAAGTCACCTTCCATCGCCGTACGAATTGGAGTTCTCTGGAAATGCTTCATTCCATTCGGAGCATCAGTCAGAATAAACCATGCATCTGTATCCGTTAAGAAGTGGTTTACAGTATAGCCCTGTGGCACCATTCCCATATTACGAATAGCATTTACATCGTTATCTGCAGTTCCCGGACGAAGATCCGACTCAAGTAACCTATCCGCAACAAACTGAAGGTTTGCAGGGACTACTAGCTTCATTCCTCGAAGAGCAACATTGAGGCCACGTTCATCGACAAAATCAGAAATGTCAATTAGTGCGTTCTCAAGTGAAGTCTCATTGAGGTCAGCAGCTGTAGATGGTTCGTTTCGGAATGTATTTCCATTCTGTAACGTATGAGCAGTTGAACAAAGTTCAAGTCCATCACCACCTGTATAGGTACTGTCAAAAGCATTATTAAGAACGGAAGCCGCCTTAACCTGCTTAGTGTGAGCCATAGAGCGAGCTAATGCTCTCGTATACCGAGAAGAAAGGCGATCATAGAGATTATCTTCAATCGCTTCTTCAGTGAGCGCGAATGCTAAAGCAATCGTCTCATTAGTATAGCGAGCAGTGTAGACTTCAGCCGCTGAATCAAAAGTAACGGCAGCGCCTTCACTTTTAGTTGGTGCGGAACCAAAGCCAGAAAGCATCACCTCTTCTTCAAATGCACGATCTGAAGATTCAGTGGTGAAGATTTCTGCGTGCTCATTTTCATACCTAGCATACTCAAGACCAAATAAGGCATTGAGTCCAGGCTCAAGTTCTTTAACGAGTTGTGCTCGTGAAATAGCCATTTCTCAATCCTCCTATATGCCAAGAGTTGAAACAGTACCAGCTGCAGCAGCCCCATTCGGGCTATTGAAGTGGTTGTTCAACCGAACGATTGCACCAACACCAGCTGCTGTAAAATCTGCATTTGCTGGATCATCTACCCAACCCATAATCCGAAGATTAAGAGTATTAGTAGTATTGATGGTACTAACGCCCAAAGTTGCTGATGACATACCAGTTGTAGTGCTACCACTAGTACCGCTTGCAAATGCAGCATTTGCAAAAACAGCAGCCCTAGCCGTTGCCTTACTGGTCCAAGTTGCATCCGTTGCAATTGCGAAAAGTTGCATTGGATCATCTGCTACAAAAGCCTCTACGGGATGATTACTATCTGCTCCCGATCCAGGCCAATAGTTACTCCATATGGGTTTCCCCGTGGTGCTTGAGACATATTTACAACCTTGGAAAGAGCCAAGAAGACCAACAGAACCACCTGCCGCAGCCCCCACAAGTGCGATATACCCCGTGGATAGAGGTATAACTGGGGAACCTTGGTAAATGGCTGTGCTGTTATCACTAGCTACTTCGTAGGAAGTATAGCCTGTAACACCCATGGAGTTGGAATTCTGACCCATTTTAGCAATGGGACGAAGACCGAAGGCTCCATTAATGTTTGCCATAATTTTCTCCTGAGTAGGTTATCTACTCGTTTGAGGTTGAACCACCGAAAGAGACCCTACTGCTTCTTTCCTGAGAAATGGGCATTGAAGGGTGCTGCTCTCGCATTAAATCATTGTCTACAGCGGTCATTTGCTGAGACGTTTTTTGCGCAAAATATTTTTTGCGGGATTCAGCGACTTCTACTGGTAGTCGAGCCAGAACAAGGCCACCTACACCGATAACTCCTTTATACTTGCCCTCATCAATAGTTGCACAATCAAAATGAGGATACTCATCAGCACGAACTGGTTCGTATCCCTCGCGCATCCGTTTCGTAAAGTTAGGTTTATCTTCTTGTCCTAACATTTCAGAGCGGATCCAACGATGAACAAATCCATCAGGTGGTGGTGGTGCATCCAATAAAGAAGGTGGTTTCCATTCTGTAGGGCGTTTAGTTTGTTCGCGGGTAGTGGCAGCGCGAGGTGTACGGTCTATTGATTTTGAATTAGACATTTGCAGCAATCTCCTTTACTTGTCTCGCGTAATCTTCAAGTGGCACACCTAATTTTTTTGCAATAGCAACTTGGCTCGGCGTGAGTTTAACTGTATCGCGTCCAGTAGATTTAGCAGCACGATTGGCAGAAGCAACTCTCTGGACTGGAGCGCGGCTTCCGTTAGAGGCTGTAGTAGTTGAAGGAGTTGCCTCAAATTTATGAGGAAACTCGTCGCGGATCCTACGATCTATCTCATCATAATAGGCATCCGAACTTGCATCAAAACCTTGTTCAATAAGATTTTTATGTATTGAAAAAGCAGTATATGTCATTGGCTCATCAACACCAAACCAATTATTACGTTGCGCCCATGCTTGGGATTTTGGGTCTGGTGGTGGGGCAGTAGCTGGTGTTTGTTGTAACACAGGTTGTTGAGGGCCAAGGGCTGGCATCTCATTTTTTAAAGCTGCGTTTTCAACAGATAACCGAGAAAGTTCTGTCGTTGCAGCAACCAGTTCTTCAGGGTCTCCGCTTTCGTATGCCTGAACATATCGTTTTTTAGCGGACTCTAAACTTGTATCCACTCGCCCAGCATATTCTTCACTATATTTTTTATTGATTTGTTGCGCGTTTTGCTGAAGCCCCTCATTTTGAGCTTTTACACTTCTAGCATAATCTAATGCCGCTTGCTCTCGGCGCTCTGCTTCTCTATATTTAGCAGTAAGTTTATCAATACGCTTACGAACACCTGTACTATAAGAGGCAAGTTCTTCTTCTGAAGGTTCCTCAGGAATTTCCTCTGAAGATTCTTCTTCCGTTGTTTCGGATACGCTATCTTCAGGTGTGTCTATCTTTTCTTCAGAAGACAAAGATACTTCTACTGCGTCTTCGGTGTCTAGTTGAACTAAAGGTTCTTCATTTTTTATTTCATCAGGCATGGTTTTCTCCATGAATCGTGTTAAGTTAATAGCCAGTGCAAAAAAAGTAAAGACTTATGTATGCACTAGGTGCGAGGGATCCTCGATAACTGCAAGAATCTCATCGTCATTTAGTAATCTTAATTCTCCTCCGTCTATTTTAAATCGAGAACCTGCATACTTTCCAAAAAGTACCCAGTCCTTTTCTTTGCACCATGCTTCTTGACCTCCAAATTTTTCTAGGTCTTTATAAGCAAGTGGGCCGACAGCCATGACAAGACCAACATTAATAGCCAATCTTTCTCTTTCATGGACTTCATCCGGTATTTCTATTCCCCCTCTTGAAACTTTTGGGGGTATATAGGGCATAATCAAAATCCGCCAACCTGTAGGAACAGGTAACTTTGCAGTTTCTGATTCTTCTTTAGCTTTCTGTTTCGCCAAACGTTCCGGTAACAATAGTGCCGATGTCGTCATGTGTAGTTCCTTTCTCTAGAATTTCTGCGATCTCTTGTTGTATGAAACCAAGAGCAGTTATTTCACCCATAAGAGCACGATAATGGCCCATATCTCGAAGCTCATTATTTAATAGAACACCTGTTGCTTGTTGCTCTCTTTCTCGGGCAAGTTTTAAAAGTCTGTCACAGACCCATAATCCATCCATTAACGCACGCCTCGAAAAACAAGACCTTTGGTTGCTGCCCCGCCCCCTCTAGCTCGTTTCTTTCCACCACCTTTATGCTCCGGCGAAAAAGTTCTCGCTTTCACATGAGGACCAACTTCCATCGGCTCTGGGGCCAATACAAGCATCCCATCGGCTTTAAACAATTTAGTTTGATAAACAATTGGGGTTGACAGAACTTCTGTAATCCCGTTCTTCTTCGTTGCTGTTTTCATTTAGATACTCCTTTAAATTTCTCAAATGTACGCAAACCACCAAGACCAAGCATTCCCATAAGCACAGGCATCATCTCACCAAGATCCATTTTAGGAAGATCTATTAAGTACCCTGCTTGAGCTAATCCAAAAACAAGAATAGGCTGTAGCACATAAGTATACGCGAGAGCTACTCCACAGGTCCAACCAATAAATGGTCTCCAACCAGCAACAAATACACTACGATGAGAGGCCTCTGCTTTATTTATCTCAAGTTGGGCAATGTCTATTTTAGCAAGATGATTAGTGAGTTGCGCTTTAAGGTCTCGTTCCGCTTTTGCTCGTGCTTCCTTGTCCTCAGGTAAAAATCGACCTGCGACTTCCATCACACTCGGCAATACTGCACTAATTAAACTGATCATGACTCTTCTTTTTCTCCACTACAACAATCTAAAACTACGCGATTACAAGAATTACATTGATAATGGCCATGGATAAAAACAGGACGCATGACTTGGCCACACCAAGGACAATCCGTCATTTCTTTCTGATTGTAAGAATCAATAATATCACTATTCCGAATAATATTGTTATCTCCCCAAGTGTAAAAGAAACGGTAGCTAAAGTCACATGGCCCTCATTTTTTCACGCTGTACTTGAATGCGCTCTGCTGCTTGTGCAGCATCTTGCTCAATTTTAGTTTCTTCTAACGCAGTTTTTACTTGCTCTTTTTGCATATCAAATGCAAGACGTGATTGAGATTCTGCTTCCTTACGTTGTAGGTCGCGCTCTTTTAATTCTAGTTCTTTCATACGAATCTGAACAAGCGGGTCAATACCCCCCTCGCCTTGTTGCTGCGCAAACTGTTGTGCTTGTGCACTTATTTGCTGAGTGGCTTGAGCAGCAGCCTGAGCAATCTGATTTTCAAGTTCTGGCGGAACTTGTTCGTCTTCAGTTGGGAGCGGTCGTCCAATTAGTTGTTCTACTTGTTGACGGTACAACATTGCAAAATGTTCTTGAATATGACTCTGTAAGACAAGCATTGCTTGCTGATTATTCTGAAAAACTGGATTCTGCATAAAAGCCATATGTGTGGCTATGTGTGCTTCATGGTCTTGATGAATAAAAGCTTTTAAGGCTGCACCAACTAATGCGTCTGCGTTTTCAGTTGCAGGGTCTTTTGAATGTTCTGGTTCAGTTGTGGGGAGAATATCTTTAATATTTTGAGTCCCAAGTGCTTGATACATTCGAAAGTACGCTTCACGTAAATCATGGATCTGCGGCGCAGAAGTTGCTAACTGAAGTTGGGTTTGAGCCATCATGACTCGTTGTGCCATACTAAATACATTTGGGTCACTGTGCGGCAACACATCTATTTGTTCACTGAAGTCATTTACTTTAATAATGCGTTCACCGCCAGATACTTCAAATGGGTACTCTTCCGGTAGGTACTCACTGAAAGTTTCAGCAAGAAGACGAAATTCAATTTTTTGAGAATAGTGCAACCGTTTGTGGATAGCAGACATAACCGCCATCCCTTTCTCAAGTAAAGCAACCGTAGTACCAACAGGCATGGCCTCAGTCATATCGCCTGTTTGCATTTCAGTAATCGCCGCAAATCGCCGACCAGAATCTACAAGAATACCAAGAAGATTCAAAAGTGTGCCGGAAGGTTCTTTATATGGAAGGGGTAATAATGAATCACGGAGTGCGCCTCCAGGAGCATCAACATCTCGCCATTCTCCAGGTTGTAGCGGTTCGTCATCATTCCGAACACGTAGCCCACGAGCCTTAAACCCAGCAGGAAGATTAGCTAAAGTTCCCGCATCAATCAATTGACGCATTAAACTAGTGGCTGATTTACTCAACCCACCAATCATATGAATTAAACCAAAACCGTAGAATCCCAATCCTGGAAGAAACTTATAATGAACAAAATACTGTTTTTTATTTTGAAGATCGTCATCCTCTTCCCAATTACGGCGAATAGACAGAATTTGAGAACAGTCCTCTTCCATCGTTACAATATAAGGGAGTTTGATTCCTGTTGGTTCACCATCGTCACGTGAATCCTCAAAGCCTAAAAGATCAAGGTCAATATGGCATTCAAGAATGGTCATGATGTCAGACGAGTTATAGGCAGTGGGAGAGACCCCCTCCATCTGGTCTACTTTTTCAGTGATCGCTGTTTGAGGTTCTTCCGAAGGCATTAACTCAATATCACGATAAAATCCTGATGCTTGAAGTTTTTTCACATCATTCACGTTTTGGCGGATCATGTGTGTGATTCTTGGCGCAGACTGAAGATCTGTCGTTTCATACGGAACAACAAGGTCTTCAGATGTGATGAATTTACTTACCGCTCGATCAAGTCCTTCATCATAGTAAACTTTTTTAAAAGCAGACCCAGACAGAGGAAGGTAGAAAAGCATCTGATCAAGTTCGGGGTCATACTCCTGCATGACTTCTGTGATCTGATAATTCATGAACTCTTTTACACGAGTGGCCTGTGATTCACGTTCGGGCGTAGATTTTCCCACTACTCGTGTATTAACTGGGCCTCCAGCTGGAAGAAGCTCCTTATACGCAGAAGCCTGAAACTGTGCCACCGCTTCACTTAAAAGTGGATGGTAAACCCCAGAAGCACCTTGAAACGGTTGCGAACGATCTTGTGTTTCCATACCAAGAAGGCTCAAGCCCTCACTATAGGTTCGTTCCCAGTCTGCGCGGCTTTCGCGATCTTCTTTATACATTGACAAAATATCATTTGCTAATGCACTTAAATCACGTTGTTCTATTTCTTCAGCTAGGTTACGATAAAAATCCCCAGAAATAGGTTCAGTAGGCATTTCTCCAAAAGCTACAATTGTATTGCCTTCCTCGTCCATTTCTGGTTCAACCTCAACATCAAAGTCTTGGGCGACTTCGGCAAGAGGATCCGTATTATCCGCGAGAATTTCATCATCCTCAAGAATAATGTCTGTTCTTATAGGCCGCTCCATATCAAGCGGCGGGATCAATGGTTCATTAGCCATGCTGCCTACTTCTTGCGCTTTTTCTTAGACTTTTTTGACTTCTTCAATCCTCCTCCACCAAACTTAGGAAGTTTTTTCTTTGGTGGTCGCCCACGTTTTGAACCATAAGTTCCTGGACCCATTGGCATCAAATAACTCCTTTTTCCTTTAACACAAAACCGACAACACCTCCTATAATACCAATATAGATAAGGACGGGTTGGCTGATAATGATCCCAATACCCATAACCCCCACCCCAATAGCCGCATAACTAGAAGGTTCTGAAATACGACTTTTAACCCAAGAAAGAACGTTCATGTTGATTTTGCCTTTCGCTTTCGTTTATATCCAGACGCATAAATTGCACGTCCTTGGCGTTTTGCTGCAGCTTTTGATTTATAAATCTTTCCAGACTTACCCCATCTATAGCCACCTTTAACTTTTTGCACTGGCATTCATATCACTCTAAGCTAAAAATTTTAATTTGAAAAGACTAATAATAAACAAACCTCCGACGATACCCTGAGTCCTCTTCTTGATAGTCCTCTGGGTGACCAATAAAACCACCTTGTCGAAAACGTAAAACAGCTTGAGTCATAGAGTCTACGAGATCATCGTGTTCGCCGTTTGGAAATTGTGCACATTCTTCAATAATTTCTTCAGAGAAACTTTTTTCTGGTGCCCATATCATTCCGCTTTCAAAAAGCGGGGCTACTGCGTTGACGCGAGCGTGTTTATCCTGACCCTTTCCGGGACTGAAGTTCATAACCGGAATACCCATAGCTCGTAGCTCTTGCGTTAATGGCGTTCCGGAAGCCTTCGCTTCTATAATCACAACGTCCGGTTCCCAGTAGTGATAGCTTTTCAATGCCTCACGTTTCAGTTCTGGAAATTCAAAACGGCCTTTTGTACTATCAAGTAGAATTAAATTTGGGCCACCGTCCTCTTCCGGAAAAAACACACCCCAAGTCGTGATGGCCGAATAGTCACTATACTCCTTTTTTAGAAAAGCAGTGTCATAGCTCTGGATAATATACTCAAGTCCAGGAACGTGTTCGCGTTCCCACATTCTCCACCAGTCACGTTTGATAATACTGATTGAGTCAGAAGTGGGTTGTTGCAACCATTGCGCACTCCATTTCTGTGCGCTTAACGAAGCTTTCACTCCTTCTAGTTCATCAAGCTTCCAAAACTCAGGCCATAGAGCTTTCTTTTTATCATCAACTTCTATTATCGCCGGAAACTCAATAACTTCCCATTTATCAGCTTTTGGGTCGTGAGCTTGCTGTTTCAATACTTTTGCGGTCAGGTCGCGCTCGCTCCAGCGCGTCATCACGATTACGATACTTCCTCCAGGCTGGAGCCGCTGGCGTGGGCCGGAAGTGTACCATTCATAGGCATTTTCCATTGCGGCATCACTGAGCGCATCCTGCTCACTATGGGGGTCGTCAATAATCAATAGGTCTGCGCCACGGCCCGTAATCGCACCGCCAACACCCGCCGCAAAGTATTCGCCACCCTTAGTAGTTGTCCATCGTCCAGCCGACTTCGAGTCAGCAGCCAAGGCAGCTTCTGGAAAAATTTTCTTGTATTCTGCCGAATCAATCAGGTTTCGCATTTTGCGGCCGAAGTTCATTGCCAGTTCGCCCGTGTGCGTTGTCTGAATGATCTTCAGCTTTGGGTTTCTGCCAACCAGCCACGC
>TARA_R100000808_G_scaffold1146_8_pt1 | contig 17479 bp, 20 predicted proteins | sample TARA_R100000808 | Tara Oceans TARA_R100000808 (sample SAMEA2622852) | marine metagenome | biome: marine biome (ENVO:00000447); feature: marine epipelagic mixed layer (ENVO:xxxxxxxxx); material: "saline water (ENVO:00002010), including plankton (ENVO:xxxxxxxx)" | depth 140 m | reverse complement strand
GGTAACCCTGACCCCAAGCAGCACGAGATAGATGCATGTGCACCATGGCTCGATCAACAATTAAAACTTATTAAACCAAAGGGTGTGATTACTTTCGGTAGGTTCTCTACCAACAAGTTTATTGACTTTCCAAACAAGGGCGGAATAGGAAAAATACAAGGGCATATACGTCGGGGGTGGTGGGACTCCACACATCCAACATATATTATGCCCCTATATCACCCTGCTTATCTAGCAAGGTCTCGTGACGAAATACCTAATACAATGGAACATCTAGTTAAATTCAGACAACTTATTGATGATTTGATTTGGTAGCTAGGCCAGATTGTTTTCTGGCGCTGAGTCATCCCATAGTTTATTATCATAGAACTCTAGTTTTTTCTCTAGCTCTGCAATCATCTCGTTTTGTAACTTGACCTTCTGTTCCAACATTCGACATTGGATACCTAACTCACCATAAGCCAGTATCAATTCGTCGGGAGATATCTCAACTTGTTCCATATTACTTTAATATGTTTCCTGACTTATCACCTGAGTGCTGTGCTACGTAAGTCTTAAGCACTGACAACACAGCTGCAACACCTGCAGCAGCCCCTGCTTTCATAGGCTCAACATCCATACCAACCATAGGGCCAGCAGCAACGATACCTAGAAAAGCCTGAGCAAATGTCATCACACAGCGTTCTCCTAAATCCTGCAATTTTTCTTTCTCAAACATTTGTACCTCCTACAGTACTATATCCATATCAACAGACGCATCTTCCGTCTTGATATCTATTTTAATTCCGCCTAATGCGGCGGGGGACATCATACCCTTCTCAACATATGTGGAAGAATTTTCCATGTATCCCTTCAACCAACTTCCTGTACACGCTAGGATAACATCCTTGTGCGCCAGCTTCTTTGTACTACTTGCATACAGCTTTTGTACCTTCGTCGCTATCTTCTTATGATGGTGGCCTATAAGATATATGTCTGCATCAAATGCATGTAACATCTTTTCCAACTGAGTAATTGGCCCGGCAATAGACGAACCTCCACCTCTACCGTGGTGTAACCATATAGAGCATGATGGGGTTGCGTTCTTAATGCGTGGGAATTTCATGGTAACAATACCTGAAGTACCTAGGAATTCGCATCCTAGATAGTTAGCCAATTCCTCATCTGTAGTCGTACCATCTTCGTACTCCCAATAGTGATGACCCTCAACAAGACCTAACCATTTTCCTTGTGTGGGTTTCAGAATGTCCTTAACTGTATTGAGGAACTCCGTTGACTTCATATCCAACGCTTGTTGAATAGTGTCGTAAAGGTTCCCCCTCTTTACTTCAGCAACGATACTGTTTCTATTTGATGGACTGCCCAAGTCAATGTAATCCCCAGTACCTATAAACTTTGGATTCTTATGCGACATTGCATAATCTATCCATCGTTGGAATCCATTGATATCACAAGCGGGTGGCCCATACTGTACGTCCCCTATTGGGAACAGCTGAACATCACTGTCAGCTTTCAAAGTCACGAGTTTCATGATATAATTATACCATAGATAAAAAATAATTTCAAGGAGCTGGATGCTAAAAGTTGAGTATCTTGATATTGTTGAAGGACCATGTACCTTTTGTGGTATAGAGCCGGTTGACGGTTCAATCCGTATCTCCAGAGATGAATCAGAGTTCTACACTAGCATCTGTTCCGAAGAGTGTATGGACCTTTTTGTTAGATTATCTGACAATAACAAGGTACCAGTAGACTGGAGAGGGTCATACTATGATGCATATATTGAAAAAGATAACAAGATTACTCTCGGCGCAATCAAGGACGATTAAAAGGCCCTATGTGACTGGACCCATTCTTCTAGTATGTCTAGTCGTTCTTTTATACTGGCAAGTTCATCGGAACTTACAGATGGTTGAGAGCTACTTGAACCCTCACCCCCGTTAATCCTACTAAGTAAATCTTCTCTACTCCACTGAGGACCGGGATCATTAGCACGACTAACAGCATCCGTTTCAAAGTGTCCGATAACTGTCTGGTCATTAGCCTCTAAGCCTAGTTCCCCCAGTATCCACTTATGTACCTTAGCTGATGCATCCATCATAGCTTCAGGCCAACTACCATCATAAATATAATCATAACCGTAGCCGGGATCTACGCTGAATCCTTCGTGCTCTATACCCACAGTATACTTATTCGGGTTACCACCGGGAAATGACTTCCACGATTCTTTAGCAGTACGACCAGCATGCCAAGCAGGAGAGTATATACTCACTGTCTGAGTAATGTTTCCTTCCCTGTCAATAATGAAGTGTGCTGATTTCTGTACGCTATTATTCGTAGCCCAATCAATCATAGTTCTTGCATACCCCTGCATGATATGGTTAATAACTGCAATAGGTTTCATGGTTTCGGGGGGAACATCTGTGTAACCGTACATAGTAGTACCTATGTGGTCGATGTCGGGCATCCAGCCCTTTGAACCCTTGTATTGATTGTACGTCATGATAGCCTCCTAGCTATATTCTATTTCCCATTATACCATACAGGATTGTCTCAAGCTTCTCATCACTTTCATAGATATCATGTTCCCATATTTCATGGTAGGTATAACCAGCTCTTGTTACTGCTAAAGCTCTTTCTAAATCAGCTTGTTTTTCATATGCTTGATGCCAGTAGTCACCCAGTACTTCGAGTGCAATGTTCGGTGTTCTATCAATTAAGAGAAAGTCTATAATAAACCCTCCAATAAGATTCCTACCACCACGTTCAGTTCTCTGGAATATAAAACGGCTCGTTCCTCTATATAGCTCGGACAGTTTTTTATATAGTATTCTTTCAGGTAAGGTAGCAGTACCTAGTGCACCTTCTTTTGGTACAGCACGTTGTTCAAGTTCATCTACTCCAAACTGAATAGTTGGTCTACGCCTATCTCGAACAACCTTATCAGTTGTTGTACGTATGTAAGTACGGGGCATCTTAGGTAGTTGAGAAGCTTGTCTCCTACCTCTAAGACTTTTTATTGGCTTGATGCCGCCCACTATGATACCTCTCTAAGTGCTAGGGTTATCTCACTATCAAAGCTTGTAATATTTTCCTTTACTTCTGGGTATCGTAACGACTCAGACATCCCGGTGATATACACCTGATACCCTGATTGACGGACACTCTCAGAGTTATGGGGTGTGCCTAGCCATCTACATCGTAGCTGATCCCCATCAACATAGTCATAGTTTACTCGTTTTAAGTTGTTAGGTCCATTGTTGGAGAACTCTACTGTATCAACATAGAAAGGTGCAGTAGTATCAGCATCCGCAGACTTACGTATAACTCTAAACGTATAGTTAGCCGCTGCTGGAATATTCTCTGCGAACAGTGTTTTTCGTACCCATCTAGTGTGGTTTGCTAAGTATATATCTCCGAAATCTCCAGAAGCAGTCATTGGAGTGAACTCCGTTTCTGCCAGTATGGAGCTATCTGAAGTCTTAACTACTTGTAAGTACACGTTATCTGTTCCCTCTGGTACCCATATATTTGCTGCAGCAAACACGTTGTCATATTTGAGAAGGTCAAATGTTCCCATATTACAAATTGCATCTCCTGTTGCTGAGTCTGGTTGTAGCTTTAAAGATCTAAATCCATGTGCTCTGTAAGCTGAAGATGTAGATATTGCATCGTATTCATCTCCATCAGAGATAGCGTTTGTAAATCCACCACCACTGGTATAACCAACTGGTGCAGTTCCATCTCCACCTGTTAGATATTCCATAGAAGGATTAGTAACTTTGTTTTTAATTTGATCCAACTCTGTACCATCGTGGAAGATAATAGGAATCTTCTGGTCTCGCAAGGAGTATAGGTACTGTCTTAGTTCTTGTGCATTTTTACTTTCTTGCCTTCTCTGCAAGTCAATAAGGTTATCGTAACACTTAACAGTAAGGTTCCAACCATACCGAGATTCAGGACGTACAACAAAGTGATAGCCCCATGACTTTAATATAGGAGTTTCTCTTACAGCATCACTGCCAGTAGTTGCACGAGTTAACGTAAATTTTAGCCTAATCTTTTTTGCATAAATAGACTTGTCAAGGTTTCCATTGTCCGGAAAGGTGAGTTTTTGTAGAGGTGACACAGTAATTAAATCATTATCTGAAGCACCAATGGTACTAGATTGGTGTAATTCAATCCAACCAGTAGTATCTGTACCTATGTCATCGACTTGGTATTCAACCTTAATATTATTATTAGCTGTACCTAATCCAATATCTTTTGCTGTGACCATAACATCAAAAAAGGTTTTCTCTACATCAGGAAGTCCACCATCAAACCATGAAGTTATTAGATAACCTGTATTTCTAAAAGCAATATTGTTTACATTTGTGCTAGGATTTATATCATCTAAGAGATTAGAACCCCACCTTGAAAGATACATTCGTAGAATACGGTCATTCTTTTCTACACCATCTTCTTCAGCGTTGGTAACTGCTTCATTACCTATAATAATATTAGGATAATTTTCATAGCCAGAGTTCCCTTTTCTTCCTACAAAGGCAACAAATCTTGTGCGGTAATCACCACCTTCATGTGCGGTAGAGTTCCATTCATTTGTAGAATAAATAGAGTGCCAACCAGAGCCGTTCCATACCATGACACGAGATTCTTGTCCAGAGCCACCTGTTACATCACCACCAGTATCTACAGCAGCAATAACATTCTCACCATCATTAGTAAGTGATCGAACAACACCAACAACTCCGGATGCTTGAGATCTTGGCTCTGTATTTATATCTGTAGGTAGAGCTGAATCGAATACTGATTTCTGTTGAAAGGAATTTTGCAGAGCGTTAGCACCTTTATCAGGTCCCATGTAAGAGATAGTTGCACCGTCAAACTTACCTAGCGTTCTATCAACAGTAAAGTACAAATCACCTCCGAAGCTCATCATAGCGATACCATTAAACTCACTTAAGTTGTGAGTAAGATCTATGACTTTCTCAACTTGCCATACTTCAGTAGCTGTGTCTTGTGCTGAGTTATAAATACGGTATATTCCATCATATTTTCCAACCCATAAAGCACTCTTATGAACTACCATTCCATTAATAGGATAAATAGAATCACCAATAGTTCCATCATTTAACCCATTCGGAGCTGTCCATGTAGCACTTCCGTCACTGTGAGGATCTGATGAATAATAGATTTCATTTACGTTATCTGCTCTCCACAACTTACCGTTAAAGGATGCAAGAAACTTGGCGGGTACTCCATTATCTGCATGTGTAGCCAAATCTGAATTAAATCTTCGCATATTAACAGATTCACCCTGTGCAATATATAGATTCTTGTTTGCACCAGTACCAAACTCTTGTAAGTCTGATGGAAGATGTGCATCGTTTGTGCTCATGCCAGCTGTTGCAGCAGATTTAAGCCACTTATCATGTGTCTCACTCCAATACCATAGTTTGTTATAGTCACCATCATCACCTTGCTGTAATAGGTACGTAATTCCTTGAAACTCTGCATGTGCAACAATAAATCCATTTGAGTCTTCAAATGCACTAGATCCATCAGAACTATCTGAGAATATATCACTACCTTCTACTTGATTTATATATGGTCCAAGAGTTAGTTGATTTGGAGTAAGTGACCAAACACCTTCTGACTTATAAAATTTTGCTCTATCAGAGAACTCGCTCTCACCAAATCCATGATGATAACTCTTCTGTCCAAACGTATCTCGCTCAGAAAAGTCTGTGTGTTGTCGCTGTTCAGAACCAATAGATATACGTGGAATAGCAGAAGTAATATCAGAGCGAGTGGGAACACCAGTAGTCATAAGACCTACGTTGTCCATAACGATGTTATGGGTTACCCCTGCTTGGTCTCTATCTCCAATAGAAGCAGCATACGTTTCGGTACCATATACAAATTCACCTAGTACAGCCATTCACTACCCCCTTACGCCTCGCTTCCTGTAACGCATAGGTCTAGCTCTATTCCTCATTGGCTTGGCGGGTCGCTTAGATCGCATACGATGTTCACGTATCCACGGTCGTAGTGAATCCATAATCTCTCGCATGACTGTAATGTTTCCACCTATATCAGAAGAAGGCGCATCAACAATACGCATACGGTTTAGATACGCAATAGCAATATCCCGGACACCATCAAAGAATATCTCTTTCTCAACTAAGTTAACGAAAGAAAGAAGAGATGATGTATTATGTGCGGCGGCAGCAGTATCCATTGCTGCTCTAGCTACTGTCAATGTTTCAGGAGAAGCAGTACGGGTAATAGCACTATACGACATTACCTCGTTATCAATTTTTAAGTACCCTGTAGCGGGCCAATCAATAGTATTAGTACCAGATGAGATGGGAATAGAAGTCACTGAATCATTAATACTTGCGTTCATCGTCAAGTCAGAGGGGAACGGAGTAGGGTGACGCTCATACCATACGTGTATAGTGGCGCTCGCCGTATGACTCTCTAGGAAGTATAGGTCTGTCCCTGCTATATTCTTTTCCTCATACCAGTCAGACGCAATTTGGGGTGGACTCGTAGCTGAATCCACAAAGTCTACACGGTATATATCTTTTACAGGGTCGTTGTATGTGTACTGAAATGTACCAGTTGTAAAGCTTTTAGTTGTATCTTTGTCTTCGTACCAGAAGTACTCAGATAGATAGTTAGTTGCCCTGCGTATAGCAAGGTCTATTTCTGCATCGGTATACCGAGATGCCGTAGTAGGGTTTCTCAACTCAGTAGTAATATCCGACCTCAAATCCGCAAGGGAATGGTGTCTACTCATTAACGCGCTCCTCTCCCCTGACTCTTCTCTAAGGATCTTGCAGCAATTTCAGCGCGTCTTACTAATGAATCCAATTGCTGTTGTGTATGAATTAACGACTGTTGCGATTGTTCTATCCGTCGTATTCTTTGTTCCCAATGTTCATACTCGCGGATGATAGGATGATTGAGCAAGCCTTCTATTTCAGGGGAGTTTCGCAACAATTGCTCTAGATCTTCTCTAATTTTTCTGAATTCTACGTCCAGTTCTTTTACACGCTGTCCGTACCATCCACGGGGTTTCTTATCTTCTGTCATAGCCTCCTACTTTTCTTCGGCATTAATGAGGGAGTTTACCGGGATTCAATATGCCATGTGTCGTATTGTCTTTCAACCAGCCTTGCCATTTTTTAGGAATCTCTCTGTTAATGGGTCGTTCATACTGAGGTGGTGGCCGAGTCTCAAATATTGTTTCAGGTGTATCTTTTCTTTTTCTTGCGGCTGCCTTCGCTTTTACTCGCCGTATTTTCTTTGCTTTTCCACCAGCTTTACCTTTAGGCATTAGTAACTCCTCTTTGTACTCTTTCTCATAGTCTTCTTCCGATCTTTCCGTTTCTTAGCTTTTGCATATGAAGCCTTTCCAGCCTTTGTATAGGCAAACTTCTTTCCATTAAGCATCGGCATTGACTACGCTCCAATCAGCACCCATACGGCACTACTACCGGCCAATGCTGTAAGCAGGGTTCCCCCTCCTACAATACCAGCCCTCCATCTTTCCAAACTGCTAATCCTTCCGTTAGTAATTGCAGTATTCTTTTCTATTCTCCGAACGTGCTCTATCACATCTTCTAATTGTTCTTCAATTCGTGCGATAGCTTCACGTTGTGTAGACATTATGAGGGTTCTTCCCAATCATCTGGTGTATTGTTCACTGTTCCAGTTTCTACCCAACCTTTTGTATTGTCAGACTGGTATAGACTTTCATCCCAATCATAAGTTTTAAAAGGACCTCCTACTATTTTTCTCCATTCAGCTGTAGTAGCTTCTCCTGCGGGGTGTGCCTTATCAGCAAGCTTATCACCTACAGGATTTCCACCACCCTTCATAAAAGCTGTAAGGCTGTCTGAGGGTAATGCAATTGGTGGGTCCCAATCATACTCCGTAAAGTTATACGTCCATGAAGCACATGACTGTCCATCTTTATCTAAAGGACGCGGGGGAACAAACTGGTTATTAGATGAATCATACGTGTACCCTTTTCCAGCATCCTGTCCACGAAAGCTTAGGTCCTCTTTTGTTTCTAGCCAAGTAGTATCAGAGCCAAATAGACTTTTACAAAATGCAATACCTGTAGCCTCATCCGGAGCATCCTTATCTGCTACAATGATACATTGTATAACTACGTTATCATCATTTAGTTGTACAAATTCTGCCATTATACTTTATACCTTATTATAACTATACCAGAACCACCTTTAGCAGCAGAAGTACTCGTGTGGTTACCACCACCTCCTCCACTACCTGTATTAGCACCACCAGCAGCACCACTACCAGCAGTTGAATTTGCAGTCACACCATTGTAGGTGCTATTAATATTATCTGAAGTTCCCCAAGAATCGCCACCCATTAATCCAGCGCCTCCACAAGCGTAATATACGTTAGATCCTGTCCAAGTGTTTGTTACTCCTTGACTAGAGTATGTACCAGTACCACCAGTTTGAGGTGCTCCTCCAGCGGAACCTCCGGCACCTCCCTGTGACCTAGCACCACCGGGGTCATTTTTAGCACCGTGTGCTCCGTTATGTCCTCCAGTTGGTGAACCGACTGAATCACCGTAGCTGGTTCGGTTTCCACCTACTCCACCATTATTGTGAATGGTAATAGAACCGTAAGCGGCGGATGTTCCACCACCTCCACCGCCTCCACTACCTTCTTCTCCATCTACCAGTGGAGAACTGCTGTTACCGCTACCACCGGGACCACCCATAGTGTCATAAACACCTTGTCCTGCAGTACCGCCGCCACCCCCACGTCTACCAGTAGGTGTAGCACTGGAACAAGTAACTGAAGTATCTCCTCCAGCTACAGATACAGAACTCCAAGCACCTCCGTTACCTCCAGCACCGATAGTAACTGTTACGTTATCAGAATGGTTAGCAAGTAACATGCCTGTGTTCTCAGGAGCATCTTCATCAACAGTGAACTCTCTAGCTGATCCTGCTCCACCACCACCTGCACCGGGAGCACTGGCAGTATTAGCAGCACCACCACCGCCTCCACCTCCGACTACGAAGAGTTCTATATAGGCGGGGTATTTGCCACCATAAGTAGTATTACCATCGGTCGGGTCAAACGTACCAGAGCTATTAAAGATATGGTAGCGCCAATCCTGTCCATCAATTGTAACTGAAGCAGTAGTGTCACCACCTGTGCCATACGCCCAATTAATACCACCGGCAAATAATCCCCCATTGTGCCATGTAGAGACGGCTGTGGAAGGCCAAGCACGAGCTAACTCGTGCCGACCTTTAAAGTTTGAAACACTCTGACTGGGATTCAACCTAAATTGATTTGTACTCATTAATCACCTATTACATATCTATTTTGTTCACAAATCCATAAATCATTACGACGTTTGTAGTTGCACAAAAGGCTGTAATTGCTGCACCATTTTGAAGCGGAAGTCCCGGACAAATTAAGGTAAGTCCTGCTTCTGCTGTGATAGTTTGTTCAATTAAGTTATCCGGAGAAGATGTTCCTCCGAACTCAATTGTAAGTTTTCTATCAGTTGAGTCAGAATTTACAGCGTATAACCACACTTCATCAATGTCTGTTGTACCTGCTACTGCTGTATGTACTGCGGTGCCCGTACTTGAGGTAGCTGCTATTTTAATGCCCTTACCATCTGTACTACCGCTTAATTTTGCTTTTGTTATTGTAGCCATTTATTTCCTCCTAAGAAAATACCTGTGAATGTAAAAGAACATTTGCGTCTGGGCTACCAGTAACATTTAAGGCACCTGTAACATGTGCATCACCGAAAATATACGCATCTGCATCTTCATCTACTAGAAATCTTGTAACATCTGCACTACCAACACGAGCACGTACAGAGAATACGTTTCCATCCGCTGTAATATCTGCTAATGCGTTAGAGCCATTGTGCTCTGCTACATAAATATCAACAAGACCTACACCAGATGTAGTCTTAGTTGTCATAGCAGTACCACCAATAGAATGTATTTGGGTTACTTGGTCTTCTGCATCGTCCTCTGCCATAGATGTTATTTTTAATCCACCTAATGTAGCAGAAGATTTTTGGAAAGCTGCGTAGGTGTCTGTTTCACCACCTGTAGTATACCCGTGTGCAATATCACTTGACTTAAATGCAAGTACTTCATTGTCATTCGCGCCTTGGTTAATCGTTACACCGAGCGTCATACTACCGTTAGCAGATTCATTCACGTAGAGGGTAGAACTAAATGTTCCCCCAGTTACACTAACTACACCTGCGTTTGTTATCGTTGCGTTTCCAGATAATGTTTGCCATTCACTTGTTCCCGCTGACGAGCCACCAATAAGCACTTTGGCGCTAGTAGGAGTACTTGCAGTAATACCTACTTTAGCTTGTGTTGCTTTAATCGCAGCGTTCTGGTTATTTTGGTGAGCAGCAGCAACGGTATCTACGTTATCCGCAAGGTTCTCATTAAGGTTAGTATTATCATCTAACGCACCGGGATAAGCTGTCGTTCCTGCCATTCCCTCTCCTCTAGGCTAATCGCCTTCTTCTTATTCTTCTGTATATATTCTGAATCTCTACAGCAGAGTATTTAAACTTAGCATACAAGTTATCGCTTCCACCGTACTGTTCTTGACTACCAGTGTTACCAGCAGCAATACCTACGTTACCAGCCCCTGTTGTATTATCAGCCATTATACTCTAAACGTCCCTGTTACTGAAAAAGTAAATGAAGCGTTATCCGTGCTAGCATCTGTCACTGTCCACTTCACACGGAGTGCATCACCCCATGCAAGGTCAGCAACTGAACCAGCTGTCAACGCACCATCATTAATTGTTCCAGACGTTTCACCGCCTGTAGCACCGGGGTATACATCAGCACGATATTTCTTTGCACCCCCGTTACCTAAGACTTCTGCAAAGGATACAATATCCATCCAGTCACCATTAGGCATCTCTCGCTGAATAAATACAGCAAGTTTGTCACCTGCTTCTGTGGCCGCTACTGAAACATCAAGCATGAAATAAGCACTCGTATATGGAGCAAGTCCTCTCACAGTTGTTGTATCGCTTGCCGTTCGTGCAGCGGATGCCACTAAAGTTAAGTTGTCCATATAGGGCATAGAATTTTGTAAATTGTGCCCATGAGATACTCCACCTGACATTTTTCACTTCCTTTATAGTAGCAGGGGGGAACTTAATCCCCCCTAACTAACTATACTAAACTCTCATATGAAAGATCATCGTTGTATCAACAGCGTGAGTCCCGTGTGAGGACTGCACATCGACTTGAACTACGTCACCCTTTGTGAAATAAGTTTCATCAGAGGCTGCAATAGCCGTGCCAAAAGCACCGTCAGTACCTGCTGACAATGTCAGCGTAGAGTATGAAGATGTTGTAGCATTAGTAAGTCGTATTACTGTATCCGTTCCCCCATCTTGGGTTCCAACGTACCAGTCATACATATCTATATATCCCGAAGCTGGAGCAGAGAAAGCAGCAACAACACCAGTGGTGAGGTCACTGTAGCCTTCATCTTCTGCCAAGTTTCCGGGAATGTGTACTGTTATCGGTAATCGAAAGTGATCGTCAACCTTGGGCATAGTGTGACCAAAGAACCGATATGATTCTGCAGTGTTACCCATTTATATCACCTCCCCCTTTAACTTAGTGTTGTACTCAACGAGTGAATCCAGCCGTGGGCCTTAGTCGCGTTTCGTACTTCCATTGTGTACTCACCAGTGATTGTAGCAATCTGTCGGTCGCCGTCAACTGGAACTGGTGTAGTGAAGAATGAACGGTCGTTGCCGTTACCCTTAAGTGCACCAATACCTAGGTATTCTTTCTGAACGATAATCAAGTCAGCTGGCTTAACGTATCGGTCAAGAACAATGTCTAGGTTACCAAACTCAGACTCGTAAGTACCAACGATAACACCGAGTGCGTTCTCATTTCGGTCAGTCCGTACATACGGGCTAGCGAAAGAGGAGAGAACTCGCTTCTGTGTTGCGTTTACTAGGATAGTATCTGGATTACCACCATCATCCCAGATGTCTTGCAGACAATCTACAAGAAGTTTCTCAGTCAATTTGGCTGAAGAAGCATCCTGCAAGTTTGCAGTGGCATCATTACGGATGTAGGAGAACAGTCCACCCATTCGTCTTACGTTTGTCAAGTCAGTGTTGTCGGATGGCAAGCTGTTTGCCAAACCATAGTGAGCAGCTCTTTCAAGCTTAATTACAACCTCTTGGAACTTCTTAGCGAATTCTCGGTCGAACTCGTTTGTTATACCAAACTTCTCAGTTGCCTCGGAAGTACCAGAAACTGATACTGCGTCGTGGAAAATCTGAGTGTAGTTTGATGCAGAAGTTAGGTCAGTCGATGAGTAAGTGGTCGTAAATGCTGCACCATCTAATCGTAGACTACCAAGGTTATATACTACATCACCAACAGCGTTAGCTGCTAGTGAGGCTGAACCATCAGCCTGAACGATGGTGAAAGCACCACCGGATGTATTTACGGCTGAAATTTCACCGTAAGTACCATTTAATTCAACAAGGTCACCAATGTTAAAGTAGTTGACGGCAGTAGTGCCAACTGTTACTGTAGTATATGGTGAACCTGAGTCAGCACCTGTTAGGGTTGCTTTGGAAGGGATTAATTCATCACTCTGCCATGTGTGTGTTGGGTTAATACAAGGGAATGCTAGTGAATCAGCACCTGCTACTGCAGTTCCTGCTTCTGATCCCATGCCCAACATGGAGAGTAGTGGAATATCCCTAGGGTCGATTGCATCAATGAATTCCGACACGTTCTGCTTCTGAGTATAGGCACTATCAAATATAGTCCTCATACCACCAGCAGCACCGTCATCGGCTCTGTTTACTGCTACCATTTAGGTATTCCTCCAAATTTTATATTATTGGAGTCCGTGTTGTCTCTTGTAAGAGATTATTTCCCCTTGAAGTGCAACAGCCATTGCGAGTTTCTTTCCCTTTCGGGCCTGTTCGTATCTTTCCTCCAGCTCAATTAGCCCTGCGTGAGCAGCATTACTGCCATCGCGCCTACTCGTTGAGGCAGTTTCAGATCCCCGCGATGTTCCCGGTGTACGGGAAGCTTCTTCTTGTGCAGGTACTTCGGCATCTCTAGTGGGTTTAACTGCGGCTAGTAACTCTTCTTTCAAAGCGTTCATCTTTTCATCGAGTTTCGATTCCTGTGCTTTCGCACTTAATTCACCAGCTTGCTTCCAAACCTCTTGAGGTGTCGCAGCACCACTTAATGCACTGGGATCAACATCGGGAAACGAAGTAACTGCTTGCTGTATAGCACCTTGTAGAACCTCTTGCCTTCGCAATTGTTGGTCTCTACGTTCTTGCTCTGCAGCAACAGCCGCCTGTTCACGTTGTTGTCTCTCTTCAAGAACCAATTTGGCTCCGTCTGCGTCGTCGGCTTCAATCAATCGTTGTTCGAGAGTATTAATGGCTCCATCTTTAGCTCTAAGCTGCTCGTCGTAATAGGTCTGTAAACCTTGGTACCACTCTTGGTACTTACCTTCAAGGTCACGTTCTTGTTCCCCCATTTTACGAGCCATGTCACCGACTCTTGAGTTCAAGTCTTTTTTCTCAGCCTCTAGTTCTGCGATTTTGGCTTGCATGTCATCTGATGACAGATTTGGATCATTTTGGAGTGAGTCCGCAGACTGCTCCGCAATATCCTCTGTTTCGTTAGTCATACTAATCCTCCATTCATAACTATTATAACACTATTGTCAAGTTTTGACAAGTATTATTCTCTACGTTTTGCTAATCTTGGTACATTAGAAGGATACGAGAATGTTGGGTTTCTTCCTCTATCACCCGTACCTACTCCTACAAGCGTCTTTGTTTGGTAGATTAGCTTTAACGCTTGTATCCATTTGGCAAAGGTATACCCTGTACCAATTGGGAATGTTCTATGCATTGCACGAAGTATACGTTCGTGGTTCTTACTTAGTCGAGTATTCGTACTCATTAAGTATTGTATAAGTGCCTGTTTAAAAGATGGGTCACGGAATACTGTATCGATATGCCGTTCTACATCATCCCATGTGGGCAGACCACCAGCACCCGAAGTAGTTGGGGAACTTGTCTGAGATATCTGTCTACTTCTTTGCGGTACTACAGTTCGATAAGCTCTTTGGTTTATTGGTGCTACACCGTTCACTTTAGCTACTAAAGAGGAAAGTGCATCAATATATTGGAAGGTTGCAATTTGTGCATCCTTACCCGCAATACCATCTTCACCAGTGGATGTTAATAAGGACTTTATAGCTGGCATGTCAGCCATATCTGGGTACACAGAACGTAGTCTTGGATACAGTGTCTCCCACATATCTTCAATACTCGTTCGGTCAGATACACCATTTCTAGCAAAATGCTCAAAGATTAGATTTCCCGGTACATCTGATTTGTCTCTATAGAATCTATTAATCATCATAGTACGTATGTTTTGTGCAGCACTACTCATAGCAGGATTCTCACCAAGGTCAAATATTTTGTACCTTCTACCTACGTTTTCAGGAGTATTACCGCTTGAAAGTAATCCCGTTGTTGGGTTACCATAATCATCAACGTCAACAGGAATGTAATCAGAAATATTCTGATCATATCTATTTCTCTGCTTAAACAACTCTCTAGCAGCTTTAGCCGCTTCATACTCTCCAGCTTCATAAAGCTTGTTAACAATCGTTGATTGTGCTATAAAGGTTTCATGATCATCTCTATAATATTTAACATAGTTACGATGCGTCATATTTGTAGCAGGTTCAAGTCCTATATATGGAAGTCCTTGTGCACGTAATTCATCCATGTTTGTCTTGAACTTCATAGCATCTTCAAACTCATCTAAAGTCTCTTCATCATGAATAATAGATTCTTGGTTTGGTGCCCAGAAATGTCGTTGTTCTTTCTCATCAACACCTAATGCTAGATCTGAACGTAGTCTAGATACCTTACGCTCATTCTTACCATCACGCATATCTGCCAGTGTAATATCTGTTACAGTAGTAAGACGCTCATCAATACGAGCTTGTAACTCTTCCATACTATAATCGTTGTGCTGCATCCAGACATTGCCGTGCTCGTTTTCAAGAAGCCATCGCATAACGTCATCTGCATCAGGAGGCAACCACATTTGTTCTATAGCAGTTATACGTTCTGAAATAAGAATAGCGTTATCAGTATTGGTGAATACTGTAGCAATAGCCGTTAGTGGTTCTTGCATCAAATCTTCGATAGCTTCGTCAATAATGTATTCCAGACTAGCGTTACTTGCTTCATAAACTTTAAAGAGTTGGTACTCTTCTGGGTTTTCAGACTTGAATTTGTTTTCCCACTCTTGCTTATCTTTGTACCATTGAGGCCAGTCAGCAACATTGTACCCATCAATGGTGTACTTGTTTCGGAACTCTTCAGACCACGCCTTTGGAACTGCTTGATCTCTTTGGTTACGTATTGACTGTATGTGGTTCTGCATTAAGAAACCATTTAACATGCCAACAGTTATAAAGTTTAAGTCTAGTTCAGCGCCAACACCATACCGTTCCCGCCTGTTATCATTTAATTCTTTAATAGCTTGTTCAACTTCGGGTACATCAAACCCCTTAAACACACTACCTTGGTGTGCTAAGTCAATTATATCTTTAATCTTTACAACACCTGCTGCAGGATCATCAGCAAAGATAGTCATAAACATATCATTATTATACAAATTCTCTTCTATAATATCGTAGAATAGTTTGGGATTACCAAACTGTCTCTTATCTGCTTTATGATTAGGATGTATTACACCATACTTATTTTCAGGAAGACCAGTATTAATACCAGTGAGATTGAAAATCTCTATCATATTTTCTGTATCAGCATCATCGTATGCTTTCTGTATTATAGAAAGGCTTGCCTGAAGTTCTGGATTTGACATAATAAATGGATTTGCCATAGGGTTATCCATGCTTGCAGTAGGTACATCCACACGCAAGTTATCGAGTTCTACTTGCCTTTTACGTCTGTTCTCATCTATAAAGTCATACCGCATAGAAGTAGCTAACGCACTATTTACTTGTTCTTGTGCATCTCCCCCTAATTTCTTCAAAGCAGTATACTCTCTTACATAAGGATGTTTTTCAAAGTAGGCCGATAGCTCTTTATCTTTGGCACCCTTACTTATATTCTTTTTGAGTATGGTATAGTAACCAGTTAAGTAATCATATGGTGTAAATTCTTTGCCTGTTTCAGGATCAACAACCATTCTATACCCAATATTAAGAGGGAACCCTGCCAAAACAGAAGTGGCATTTCTAATATTACTCTTTCGGTTTGCAGATTTAACAACCTCTATGTGTATAGGATTATCATATTCCTGTCCAAACGGTCCATTCATCCAGTGGAGAAGAGGGATATTGACAATACCTTTATGTTGTGTAACACCAAATTCACGCCAAGCTTTTGTAAGTTCTTCTACTTCTTCTGATTCTGGTCCATGTCTAAATGACATTGTTATGACTTGCTGTAGATACTCATTGTGTATCTTCCTCTTGTCTGAGTTGGTTCGTATCATCTGAGAAGGCATCTTCCAAGGTATTAGCTTATCTATTACACCAAGTGTCACATCACCTTGTCTTGTTAATGGCTTGATAAACCGCTGCTCAAAGTCATAGTCTGGACCATATTGTCCTGTAAGACCTAATGTAGCTATGAAGAGTGGATTCAAGGTCATCTTTGCACCACCAGTCCAAAGTTCAGCTGCTTTACCGGCGGGACTATATTGTTTGAGTTGTGCTATTGGATCGTCACCCTCTTGTATACGCCCTGCAGTTGGGAAATAATCAAATTGATCATTGAAGAAAGCAATTGCATCAACATTCAATGTGGCACTATCTGAGAAATCCTTTACAGTTTTGAGCCAAGCGTCATTTTCGTCTGCACCAAGTGCGGTTGCCATTGATACAAATGGTTCTAACATCATACCAATTGGTATCTCTTCTTCTTGCCATTGAGATACTTCTCTTTCTCTATTAATATCTCTATTTGTAGTTAAGAAATGAGACACGTAAGAAAGCAACGCAGGATTTTCTACTAAGGATATGGCAGTTTTTCCGAATGTTCGAGTCTGCCAAATGTGCCATGGTCCTAACCATCTAATGAGGTAATCAAGATTATTCGTGTTACTGTAGTCGTGAAGTATCCAATCTCCGAAAGATTCACCATACTTACGTGCACGTCTTCGCATCCTATTAGTTTCTAGGGAAAGTTCTTCTAATCCTTTAACTACTTCATCTGCTTCTTGTTTAGTAAGATTTACTTCAAATAGATCTATTGGCCGACTCTTTTCATAATCAAAGAAACCTTTCGCATCCATAGGTCCCTCTAAAGCAGTTGTTTCGAGTGCTCCCTGTGCTCTACCACGAGCACGTCGTG
>TARA_R100000808_G_scaffold4136_2_pt1 | contig 17510 bp, 13 predicted proteins | sample TARA_R100000808 | Tara Oceans TARA_R100000808 (sample SAMEA2622852) | marine metagenome | biome: marine biome (ENVO:00000447); feature: marine epipelagic mixed layer (ENVO:xxxxxxxxx); material: "saline water (ENVO:00002010), including plankton (ENVO:xxxxxxxx)" | depth 140 m | reverse complement strand
CACTGTGGTCGTCCCAACAGTCCATCCATCTACAGCACTGGCACTCGTCCAGTACTCAAAGCCAGAGTTATATATGGGGCTGTCGGTTAGCCAATGATTGAGCCAGATATTTCTCACTAACGTACCAGAGTCATATAGTTCATCCATTGCCTCATTGATAGCAGTGTGGATTGCCTCTGACTCGTATGGTAGTATTTCGTATGTTAAGCTGTCGGGTGCGCCAGAAATCTGAGTAGGGCGGAATGTTACCACCCCAGTACTTTGTACATTATCAGTTATGCGCACGTCCTTGTATGTTGGGGAGCCGCTTGAGATATATAACCATGCGCCAATTAAATCATTATCGCCAAACCTTTGCAGGTCTTTATCTAATAACGTACTCGTACTACTACCGCTACTCTCGGCAGTACCAGTTATCTTAGGTACTTCAAGCTGGTCAACGACCATCTGCCTTAGTTGTGTACGAGTTCTAGCCACGGCTATCCCACCAGTCCTTTAGCTTTACGCCTGCTATGAGTGCAATAAGCCCCATAGTCATCATCATTAAATGTCCATTAATACCCAGCGATAGGGCATAAAGTTCAATCGTTGCAATCGCAATTATCGCAACTATCGGAGTCGCACTTGTATTCATCAAGTTGGTCTATCACCTGTGGTGCGTGGATAGGCCAGCTACGGACAACGATGTTCTCTATAGACTCTTTGATGAACTCAAAGTTATCTTCGTCTACTTCAATACAGCATTCTGGCTTTTCTACGGCATCTAAAATTTTATTTAGCTTCCTCATCGTTGCCAAATCTGCGACGTCCGCTTGAGCGTCCAGATTAGATTTGTAATAGCAGGCTACTTCCATAATACCTGCCACAGTCATACCCTGACTATCACCGCTTTCTGTACTTATTGAGAGAGGTACATCCCCTCGTCCTGTCAATGCTCCGTTATGTATTTTCATGGTCTCCTCCATCTTTCTCTATCTATATCAGAGGGCGGCAGAGAGAGCCATACAGCTACTACAATCGCTATGATTAATATTCCTAATACTGTAGTCAATAACTCTACGCTCCGCTTGTTCTCTGGTTTCTATATCATTATCGAACCTAACCATATTGCCACGCAAATTACCTAATAGCGCTCTGGCTATTAGCAATTCATCAGCCCTCGCCCTATCATCAAGACTAGCGTCAAGGGTTACTTGGGCACATGCTAATACTGCGTCTATCTTATCGTCAAGTCCACTTATACTAGGCATACCTTATTATACCATATCCTTAATACTTTGTCTACTTATCACTACCGAATGATTCAAATATCTTAGCCAGCCCTCCGCTGACAGGAATTGTTAGTACTGCTAACGCTGTTAGCAAACCTTCAATGTTATCCAATGTCTCCGGGTTTGAACTGGCAGACCATATAATACGTGCCGCCAGCGTCAACCATACAACAACCACTGGCATAAAAATGACAGCGATAAGTAACTGTCCACCAGTAATCTCTGTCTTATTTGATGGTGGTTGGTCGCTCAATGTTATTCGTTGCCGTTAAAGTAGTTACTTTAGTTGTCGGGTCTATGATGAAACTTGGGCTATCAATCCCAGTACCATCACCCACAATACTATTCTTAATTATTAATTTACCGGCTTTCACATATGATAAATACACGGCTGGTGTTGCGGCATTGTTGCCATCAGCATACGTACCAAACACCTTAATATCTTTAAATGTCATACCCTTACATATGCTACTCGCCGTAGATGAGTTGATAATTATTCGGTCATACGTTGAGTCTTTAGCAGACGGTACGTTTATCGCCCCACGAGTACTGCCCACTTCAATGTCTGATACGCTGGCTAGGGTAGAGCCCACGGACAGTCCATCAGCCACATTGTCCTGTATTATTAGTTCGTGGATTTCTGAGTTGTCCAGCTTGAATGTTGGAGCCTCCAAACCATCAATCGTAATAGTATCACAGGCTACATCAAATGTACCGTTGTTGCCATTAGCGGCCCCATGTACCTTGATAGCGTTTTCTAAACCAGTAGCTTTACCAATTGATATTGTGTCAAAGTTTAGCTGGTCTATCCTTGCGCCGTTCACCACGAGGTTAAGCGTTTGTACGGCACGGTTAACCTGCGGCATATCATCGGGGAAAGTATTCTTAGTACCTACATGTACCTTCTCTTGGTTAAGCCTGTAGTCCTGACCTACATCATAGACTGCCGCCTGTGGGTAGGTAGGTGCTTGCTCAATCCCCTCGACTGCTAAGAAGTATGCGCCTGTCGCAATAGCCAGCCCAATAAAACTTGCCATAGTACCAATCTTGACGGCACTGCCGCTAAGCTGTATCTTGGGCCAGAAAAGTCTAAGCGTTGTAGACCAGCCCATGAGTGTGGGGGTTTGCATACTGACATTAAGATTAGGCATTTTCAACCCTGCCGTCGGCAGAGTCAACCCCTTAATTGTAAATACCTTTTTTATGAAGTCAAACATATGACACCTCTGCTTCCTAAATATGTCAATTTACTGACACATGGTTGACAAATAGACTCGTTTTTATTCCTAAATTCCTGACACATGTTGTCATGTGACACTAATATATACATATAACATATATTAGAGTAATGCCCCACCACATTCACTACAGGTTGCCGCATTGTAAGCATTTACTGTTCTGCAATACCCTCGTTTGTTAGCTGTCCCACATTCGTACTCTGCTATAGTAGGGTTGAGTGACCAAGCAGAACCGTTATAAATAAACTTATCGCCTTTCCATAATGATAGTTTCCAACTAGTACCTTTAAGTACTTCTACCCCACCACTAGTCTCGGTCACATTATCGTAGGCTATGAAATCTGAACCGCTTACGCCTATTATATTTTGGCTCCCAACCTTTACTGGTGTAGAGGTTAAGTCCAGCCTACCCCTATCAGGAATTATATCTATACACCAATTATTTTCTCTTATACATATAGCTTTCATTAAAATTGCATCCCATTTGCCGCTAGTTTTGGCATTATTTTAGTTGAGGCACTTGTTGCAACTCCACCAATTAAGAAGTTTCTACTAAATAATGCCCTATATACAGTCAGTGTTCCACTATCCTGTATAAAGTATTTTTTACCTGTAGTCAATCCTGTCTGGTTGGTATTTTCAGAGCCGGGGAGTGATATTGTAGCAGTAGCCCCAGTACCAGTATCTGATATAGCAGTCGTATTAAATCCTATGATTCTATCTACACTGCTAGGAGCATATGTTAGTGCCGCACTACCACCTTGGGCAGTAGTCTGCCCATTAAAAGCAAAGACGAAGTGTCTATCGTATTCATATTCTGTATCTGAATCTGTAGTAATTTTTCTATGCCCAACCATAAACATAGTATCGTAGTGTGTACTGTAACTTAGCCCTACCCCATAGTAGACCAAAAGACCTACTCCCATAGAGGTAGTTCTGTTAACACCTTGATTATGTGTGCTTTGCCTATCTCCCAGTATGGGGTGAAATGATGTGTTATAGGTATTGTCGATAGTTGCGTTGTTGGATGCGTTTAGTGTTAATGTTTGTGATACAAGTGCCGAACCATTCTGGAATATACCCCCATCCCAGTCAAAGTTCTCATAGTAATGGAACATACGCCATACTAGTACATGGACATCTCGGTCAGGGTCATAGCATATAGCCATATGATTTCCCTCTGCATCAGACATTGGAGATTGGTCTGCTTCATTCACAAAGGTAGATGCTCCTGACCTAGTTACCTTCGTATAGTCAGGAACCACTGTGTATGGAGTTTCTACCGTACCAGCTACTATTGAACAATCACTTGAGTCAACAGCTACAGGCACAACAAATGGGTAAATGTCACCATCCCCATCTGCTCCGGGACAAGCTACAACGAACACATCATCAGTTGTAGCAAAACCTCCAGCGGCTGGAGGTGCAGTAGTGTCAAATGATATATTTCCCGGTGTTCCTCGTGGGACATCGCCCAGTCTATATGCTTTATCTGCACCAAATATTTCTACTGGTGTACCTGTATAGGTAATAGTATCTGAGTTGTTATGTGTTACTCCAACAGCTTTGACATACCGACTATCGTCATAGTCTTCGTATACGATAAGCCCAACATCATCTTTACCTGACGCCCCATTAGCCCATTTTAATTGTGCGTACCGACTATGCACATCTCCCGAAACCTGTGATGGGGCAATAGTCTGTGCTGGAGTACCACTGTTATTATAGTAGACACCACACATCAAGTTATCAGAAGTGCCTCCACCATATGGTGAAAACAATACTATATATCTATTATCATTTTTATCGTACTCTATCTCAAAAGCACCATTGTTTATAGCCCCATTATGGATTTCTAATGCTGTACTTGCTGTACCTAGTGTACTGTTACTAATAGGATATTGTATTAGGTAAAGTTTGCTATTGCCAGTATCTTTATACATGATACATAGTAGTGAGTCGTCAGGATTCCAACAGCCGACAGCCCTATCAGAGTTAGCTACTGCCAAGGTTGTTTCGACTCCCCACTGTATTTCCCTTGTCCCAGCAGTTGTTCCTGCTGTCTGGGAGTATGTGCCAATATGTACTTGGATTCTATTGTACCCATTGTTTTGTACAATATGTGCAATACCTGTAGACCCCATGTCAACTATGTTAAAGCTATAGCCTGTGTACTCTGTTCCAGTGGCATTAGTTCCAGAAGGATTATCAGTAGTCCCTGCCGTATCGTCATGCTTTCCACCTAAGTTATATAGGTCATTCCCCAAACCACTAATTACTGTAGCCCTTCCGTTACTATCTACAGAAACCGGGGCTCCAGCAGGGATTGCTCCTTGGTTGGTAAGCTGGATTGTTCCACCACCACTTGCATCAGCCCACTTCACTCCAGTAGCTTCAGAAGAATCAGCAGTCAGAACTTGGTCATTACTGCCAACAGTGCGTATAGCCATACTGCCAGTTCCAGAACCAGCAATTATACCACCCTTAGCAATGGCAGATATATCTGCTTCAATACCGCCTCTTTCATGCTTTAAGGTTCCAGTAGAGCCGGTGAATGCCGCCAGTGCTACTGGGTCAGTCGTCCCATCCCCTACTACTATTTCTCCATTAGCAAGTACAGACATAGCTGTTACTGCACTAGTGCCAGAACCTAATAATATTCCCCCATCAGTTAGACTAGTTGCCCCAGTACCGCCTTGGTCAACTGCAATAGTTGTTCCTTCCCAAGTACCTGACGATATAGTACCTACACCAGTAATGTTAGACTGGTTTGCTACACTAAGTAGTCCTGCATTAGTCATTGCCGCTGTACTTCCCATAGTCAGCGTACCAGCTATGGTTGTAGTAGATGCGGCTCCTGCACCAATGGTTACATCAATTTCACCATTATCATCAGCCTGCCCAGCAAGCTGTAAGCCCAGAGTATTTGTACCATCATTCTCTGCCACATAGAATCTTAAAGACGCCGCTTCAGAACCGTGGGCAGAATCTGTAATAATTGCATCCATGTATGCTAGTTGTTGGTGAGTATTCTCACCGGCATCAGTACCATACCATGATATAGTACCCATAACGTCACTATCATCACCAGATGCACTATCTTTATTAAATCTTATTTCACCAGCAGTTGCCCCAGCATGTGTATTTGTAATGTCTATTCTGGGTAAGCTGGCTGATGAGGAGGTTGTTGTTAATACGTCACTTGCATAGGTCAGATTGGCTTCTGCATCAAGTTCAGTTGTTGTACTTCCTACTGTTACAAGCTCATTTGCTGTAGCATTATTTAATGCTGTAACAGCGGCTGAAGCGATAGAGCCCCATGATATATCCGTACCATCTGTAGTAAGATATGTTCCATTACTGCCTACAGCTAGGGCCGCCGGGTCACCGCTAGCATCACCATAGATAATCTTACCTCTGGCGAGTCCAGCCATTTTAGCCAAGGTTACCTGATTATCCGCAATGTGTGCGGTGTCGATAGAACCATCAGTATAGTGTTCAGAGTCAATCGCATCGTCTGCAATCTTCGCACCAGTAATAGCGTCAGCCGCTATATAGCCAGAGGCTATAGCAGTACCTTGCCAGACACCTGTTGAAATAGTTCCAACTGCCGTAATATTAGTCTGTGATGCTGTCTGTAACGTCCCTGTTAAGTTGCCTGAGAAGCCTGTAGCGGTGAGTAATCCGCTAGAAGGATTGTAGGTAAGGCCAGTGTCTGTTTCGGCCCCCTGTGTCCCTGTAGCACCATCAACAAAAACAGGGTATACTGTTTCGTTAGTAGTGTTGTTTGCAGATACAGTAACATTGGTTGCTAGGTTTACGGCTGACACCCATTCGGGGGCAGTCGCACCACTGTTAACCGCTAATACTTGGTTAGCAGAACCTATACCCAGCCTAGAAAGCTGGGAAGTGGTGCTGGCGTACATGATATCTCCAGCCGCTTGGCTGTTAAATATGTGTCCGCCAACAGCTTCCCACTCACTTTTAGAAAGGGCTGTACCTACGTCAGAATGTCGTAGTTCATTAGCCATACGGCCCTCCTATTCTATAAAGTCTACGCCTAATGTATATGTTACTGTAGGAGTGGACGAGCCGCCCACTGTGCCTACTGCTCGTATTTGGTTTGGTAATATGCCTGAGCATACTGCGTTGCCGCTTGCTGTCAAGCCGGGATATATAGTTAACTGGTCTTTGCTTGCCGCTGTTTTCTGTGCAAAAGCGTAAGCCCCTGTACCTGCCACATTGTCGCCAAGGTCTACCCAGTCGCCTCCATCTTGGTCATACCCCTGTAACTTAACATCTAGTGTGGGACTACTCCCTGACACCGCCGTAACCTCAAGCCAGAATATACCGCCCTTGGCGCAGTGATTAGTAATCATATTACTGTTCGTTGCGCCAGAACCACGAGCGGAACTGGAAAAGATTGTTACGTGGCTATTCATTAGTTCACGGTTCTCCTTTGCCAAACCTTGATGAAGTCAACTGTTACTGTCTTCTCATCAGAGGCTTCCCTAGTCTGGGTGAATACCCAAGGAGTTAGGGCTACATCTTTAGACGGGCCAGTAGTTTGACTAGCTGAATATGTTTGGTAGCCGTTTGAGTCCAGCCTATAAAAGTGTGCTGTAGTATCCTCAAGGGCTACTATTAATGTCTCGTATGTATCTGCGGCTGGGGCAAATCCAGTATCAGTCACGGTATCGTTAGTACCGCCGTCTGGTGTTGATGCCAGCTTCCAGTTATCTGTACTGTCATCTGTATCAAACGCCCATACTGCGCAGTCTGTAGCTGTGAATGTGGCTCCGTCAAGGTCATTACAAGCACCACCATCATCTGTGGCGTCTGTAAACCCTACTTCAATCTTGGTAGCCGCAATGTCGTCAGTCTTCAACCGTACTGCCATAGCACAGTTTAGCTGACCATACCACTCCAGTCCTAGTGCAAATCCAGAATAAGCATCATCAGCAGTACCGTTTTTAATGGTTGCCTCTCCGCTAATTCCTGTGGCTGAAATAGCCAGTGCGTCTGCGCCAGTACCGTTAGTAGCTGTTGCATAGCCGCCGTGGATTGTGTCTCCTAAAAAGTCATCAAACCATTCGACACTATCTATTGTATGAAATTCTTGAAATCCGAAGTCCCTTGTCATACCATTAGCATTGCGTAGGTTTTGACGGCTAGGGACATGCTGTACCGGGTAAAGGGACATATCGTTCTCCTATAACTTGTCTGCGGTTAAAGAGTGTTCTGAGTCTTGCTTGACCATATCTGGGTCAAGATAAATTCTCTGAAACTCTGGTTTATCCTTCTTAAATACTCCTCTTACTCGCCACTCTTCCATCTCTGGAAGGGGCTTGCTCGTATCTAATTCTACTGCCTCGTAAGGCCCAAACAATCGTAGCTGAGAGACTAGCGTATATCCACGCTTGTCCATCGCCTCAAGAAAAGTATTAGTAGTACCTTTAATGTGCGACTTCTTCAATGCGCTACTAGCGTCTACTGGCACATGACAGCTTCCTTCAAGCCGGGAATAAGGATTATCCTTACGCCTATCTAGCCTCTGCTGAATCTTAGCAGTATCAAGGAGTATTTCTTCGCCAGTCTTAGACTCGCTCAATTACTTCTATCTCCGACATATGTACTCCGTCTTGGCCTATGCCGGGGAATGTCACCCTAAACTTAGGGTCAGCATTTCTGGCATTAGTTAATTTATAGTCTTCAACCCTACCAAGTATACCTTTATCTTTAATCTGTTGTACAACATCTTCACCAAGTTTATCTAGGTTACTCATGATTACATTAGCTTTTTCGGTATCCTCTTTGAGTCGTACTATATCGCCTTCTGTAAGGAGTGTGGGAGCCTCAGAGAACAACGAGTCTTGTACTACTCGCTGGTCTTTATAAGGGTCTCCCCTATCCTCAGTCATACGTAGTTTAGGAGGCTCGGAAGACTTACTTTCCATAGTGGAGATTCGGTCTTCCATAGCCCCTAGTTTAGTTAATATAGCCTCTAGTGCATCAGCGTTACTATCAGTAACTTCACTCTTCTTCGTTGCCAATTTAGGCTCCTTTAATCCATACTCCGTGGTCATCTCGCATTTCTTGCGTACCATACAACTGCTCGATAGCCACTTTGTCTGCAAAGTAGTCAATGTCAAACATGCTGTGCATAGTAGGATTCATCTGCATAACCAGAGCAATAGCCTCTTTTTGGAAGAGAGTATTGTCGTGCCCTGCGGAGTTTGAGCCTTCCACGTTTGTTGATTTGTATACTGGAATGTTCAAGAAGGATTTTACATATGCAAATTCTAACGCAGTGTTTCGGCCTTCACCGTGTAACATTGTGTAGTCGTTGCTTGTGTATTCAGCCATCTTCATCAAGCCAGATTGAGCGGCTGGTGAGATTACAAAATATCTACTCTCTGCTGGAGCGTTAGCATCATCAAGATACTGGATTGCTCGCAGGTAGTTGTTAAATGTATTCTCTGCCGCCAGTGTTCCAACTGTGTTGCTGAAGTTGTCGGGTAGTCCAGCGAGGGTGTCATCAACATCCAAGCCTAGAGCATACCCCAGCTTGCCAGCATATAGTTGCAACTGGTCTCTATTGTTTTGTACTTTTGTTATACTTTCCACAGCAATAGCGGCATACTTATGTGTTGCTATTGAAATGTCAGTATTCGACTCTGTTACAGTCTCATACGTAATGGCAGTGTTTGCGGACTTTGACCTTGCCGCTAAATCACTAACACCGGGAACGTGAATTGTGTCCCCAGCGGATAAACCATTTTCAAATCTTCGGTCAACTAACTTAGCAAAGACTAATTGTTGTTCTCGTGCGACGATTGCCAAGGGTGACCAAATTTCTGGTATGAAGACATCAGCAGTAGTGTTGTCGATAAACTCTGTTGCTCCTGTCGCCATTATTTTCTCCTAAAGAATTGGTCTAAAACCGTATCGGCATGAGCCGCCAACTGGTCTTCGCTCATACCGGGAGATATGTTTGCGGCGTCGCCCCAAGTCATACGTCTTTGACCTGCGCCTGTGGAAGAACCAGAGTCAACCTCTCGCCCCCCTTCTCGCAGTCTTTCCTGTACTCTTCGTTCGACTTCTGCATCTATATCTGCCACTGGTTGTGAAAAAGCAGACTGGACAGAGGACAGCGCACCAGCGTAGTCACCTGTTTCCCACTTAGCCCTAGCTTCTTCCATTTGTTCGGAGTCCCAAGTACTATCATTGTCGTGTAATACATCGGCAATTTGAGTTCTGTGCATCAACATAGAAGTGTCCCTCTGTCGTTGCTGAGATAGACTATCCTTCACGCCTGTGATTGGAGAATCGTCATAACTACTTTGCGCAAAGTGGTCAATGAGTGATTCAACTGCGCCCTCTACACGTGATAAGGCCGCTTTAGTTTCGCCTAACTCCAGATACCCTTTTAATAGTTCCTTGTTCTGCTCTCTGGCCCGGTTCAATTGTCGTTGCCAATTTTTTTGCTCATCAGATACGTTATCAACGATGTCCGCTTCTGCGTTAGTACTGTTGTTATCTTGATTCGCCTCGTACTCAGCCACGGTTAGTGCCTCCTTGGATGTCCCACGCTGGTACTCCACTTAAATTATACCACATTATATATCTCCTGTCAATTATTATAGCTCAATTGGTGATATTTGTATTCTACCTGTTTCGGACACTGTAAAAGCTGTAGGGTCTGGTGTCCTTGATGGTCTTGTTGCATTTTCTTGCATAAGCCTTTGTTTGAGCCCTGTATTTAAGGGATGTCTAGGATTATTGCCATAGTATGTTACTAGTATTCTATCTAGTTCTTGGTTTTGCGAGACCATCTCAATTCGTTTTCTTTCTACCTCTCTTTGTATTTGCTGGTAGTATGGGTCATTTGCTCTCATAGCATCTCTATATCTTGAAGGCAACTTCAAGTACTCCGAAGCATCGTAATGTTGTTGTGAGCCCGGAGTCCAGATAAGGTCTTCAATATCCCAGTACTTCTGGTCTCTTAAATAATCTTTTGCTTCTTCAAATTCTCTAACTACAGGTAAGTGTTCATTCCACTGCCTGCTTCTTTCTATTATATAGTCTTTATACTGTAGCATGTTGGGGTTAGCCCAGAATTCAGCTTCAGCCTCGTGCATTTTTTTGTAGTTAAAAGTACCATCTTCATCTTTAAAAGATGGGTCATTTCTTAACTCTTGCCAAGCATCATAGTATATATCTCCCATAAATATAATTTCAGAATTAGCATTTGCCTGCCTAAGCAAGCCGAACCTTGCGGCTAACTCTGGGTTTTCTGTCATCTTAGCCTGATTAGATACACGCTTAGCGTACTTCACATTACTTATAGCATTTTGTAATTGTCCATAATCTGCTGTGCCAGCTTCCACACTCTTAGAAAGTCTGGCAAGAGTCATTAAAGCCTCTTTATCTATTTGCGCCTTAAACCTTCTATAGTCTAGCATAGTCTCAGCATCACCATAAGTACTAGTACCATAGAGTATGTCATGCTCATGCTTTAGTGCTTTTACCTGTGGATTTTGCTCATCAAGATGCCTCTTTAGTAGGTAAGGCATATTTATATAGTTAGCGTTTTTACCTTGAATCTCTTGAGAGATTCGCCACTTCTTAACACTATTATCGCCAAAGTTAGTGTCATCCCAGCTAGCTATAGCTTCCTGTCTAGCTTTAGTTAACTTGTCATAGCTACTGATTTCGTATGATGAAAGTCCAAGGAACTCTGCTGGCATAGCTATAAGTGCCCCACTGACACCCCCTGCAAATATACCGTCTAGCCAGAAAGGTACTGTAGACCTTGCTAAGTGCTTACCCATTGCGGCATAGTTATTTTCATCGGCATCTCTGAGTGGTTCGCCAATAAAGGTTGAGCCACTAAATATATCGAGTGCTAGTGATGAGCCGGGGGCAAGCTGTGACCTACCTCTTCTGCCCATCATAGTCACTGCCCAGTGGTTAGTCCAATGGTCTTTATCTAGGTCAATCTCATTTTCACCATGATACATGTGCATAGCTACATCTGACGCTGTTCTAAATATAGTCCACCATGCAGTACCTATACCAGTTTGCATACCACCGATGTTAAACTTCCCAAACCTAGCTGTTATATCTAGTGCGCCCTCCTCGCCTAGCTCTCCCTCTTCGTCAAATAGGAAGGCTCTACTATTATTGCCTGTCATTTCTGCAAGGGATGCCATCATACCACCTGCTATTATAATACCAGACATCTGTCTTAGTGCTTCTTCTGAACGCTTGCCGCCTCGGAAAGCATCAGCCATAACACCAAAGGTTGCTCTTCTGTACATTGGTGCGAAGAACAGTAAGCTGTTCTCTATAAGTCTTTGGAATGGGGTTTGTTGTGCCATTTCCGGGTCAAAAGCACCTGTCATCTTATTTATGATAGCACCCAACTCATGATACTTTTTACTCTTTAATCTCTCAAATGCCGCAGAGTCTAGATTCTTAGCGGCTTTATTTAAGTCACTATCCACACTACCCTTCATACCCTTCCAGAGTTCTGTACGCATAACGTCCAAGTACCCTGTAAATCCTGTCTCAAATCTTTGTAAGAATCTAGATTCTCTAGCAGGGTTCCATTTTTGTTTAGATGCCCACTCTCTTACCTTTTTCATAGTTGCGCTTGTATCAGTTATTTGCAAAGGTTCTGGAGTACCAAGTCTTACATACTCGCTTGCTTCATTCATTAACTGCAAATTATCTACTATATACTTATCGTAGTTGTCGGGTTCCCAAGCAAATCGAATCATATTCTTAACACCCTTAAACCAAGTTTTTGTAGAACTTGCGTCCAAACCTTCTCGCCCAAGTGGGGCTCTTACCAAAGAGTTAAAACCATGAATCATCGGCGCACCCATGTCAACACCAGATTTAAAGTATCGTAGTGCCTCTGTAGGTCTTTGTAGTACAAATGCAGGCCATTTTAAGAAGTTACCAAAGAAGTTATTACTAACTACTAGATGTTGTTTTATTGCCTGCTGGTCTCTAGGGTCAAGTACTCTAACTGTCCTGAGTATTTGGTCTAAACCTTTCTCGTCTGCAATAGCATATTTATTTAAGTCACTTATTACCGCAGTAGTCTCTTTTCGTTTTCTTGCCGTAAACTTTAGTATTTGACTTTGAAGCCCTGCTAAAGTTTCAGTAGCTTTAGCAGACCTATCAGCAAGTAACTCTAAGTATTTAGCGCCTTCTGGGTCACCACTAAATGCCGCTATAACTGTTCGTAGTTTATCAGTATCAGATAACCCAGCAAGTTCAGTAAGTTCTTCGGGTAATGCGCCTTCTGCTAAAGGTTCAGTAATCTTTTTAGGTAACCGCTCATTTATTAATGACTCTAGGGCTCTTGCCGCCTTGTGGTCACCATCTAGCTTAGACCGCAGTTCTTCCAATCTTGCATAGTCTTGTGTATCTTGAATCCACTCTACTGTTTCACGGTCTGCAATCTCTTTATACATACTTTCAATATAAGATTCTGCTCGTTTACTTACATTCTCAAGTTCATATTTAGCGCCTTCCTTACCGTCCCTACCATAGCCTATAACATCAATAATATCTTCTAGACTTTCATCACGTGCCTCAAAGAACTGGGCTTGAGAGTTAAGAAGATAGTTTCTACCAGACCTTTCCTGTAGTCTGTTTTTACTCTCCATCTTGTACATGCGTGGGAAGTAGTTAGATAAGTATTGTCCACCTCTACCTCTTATTGTTTCTACAACCTTAACACCACGCTCTCCAGCTATCCTGTCCATCTGGTGCATCATGTCTTTAAGGTATAGTAGGTCTTGCCCCTGTTTAGTCCATATAAAGTCCCCTGCTTTGTCTACCATGTATGTGCCATCTGCATGCTTTAAGTATATATCTTCAAAATATAAATGCCAGTCTTCGGGGTGAATACGCTCAAGTACTATGTCTACTTGTCTAAGATAATCGTTAAGTACCCCTTCACCGGGCACTTGAAGAGTATCCTTTTCACGTAGTGTGTCTTTTAGTCTGGTTAATGCTCCAGCCTTTTGTCGTTTCTTAGTTGCGAATTTTCTATATTTTATATTACCAACAGTATCTTCCCACTTCTGTATTTCGTCCAAGTTTTTAACTCTAAGACCGCTAAAGAACTCGTGTCCTAGCATTTCAAAGTTATCTTGTTCCACAGTAGTAGCTATTCTATCTAGCCCCAAGTCTTGGGAGATAGCCTCAAACTGTGCGCCAGCATGCATGCCTACTCTCTCAGCCTTTAAGTACTGCCTTGCTCTGGCAGATATAGCCTTAGTTATTGGTCGTGCTAGCCCTGCCGTACCTCCAGTAAAAGCACTATATACCATAGGCAATGGGCTACGTCTAATTATAGTAGCCATAACACTTTCGCCATTATACCATTCGTTGAAGTTCTTACCAAACACATTAGTAAGGCTAGTTATATTCTCTGCAACGTCTTGTATTCTGGCAACACCACCAAGAGACATTACTGCTGTTACACCATTTCTTATTATACCTTCTGAGCCCTTTATCTGGGGTCTCTGTTGCCTGTAAGCATTTATTCTCTCTAGGAAGTCAGTATAGTCGTGTTCTATATTAGCCTGTATCTTTGCTCCCCACTCTTGATTTTCAAAGAGTAGCACAGCCAGCTTTTTACCAACACCCTCTACCCACTCATTAGCCTCATTTGGGTGGGCTTTAGAGAATTTTGCAAAGTCGCCACCAAATATAGTATGACTACCAGTACTTGCCAGTCTGTGCATTGCTTGTATTATATCTGCTTCTGAATTAGTAGGATGTATTCTGTGTATTTTAAAGACTTTTGATACATCATCTTCTTCTAACCAGTCTTTAAATTGTTGGTCAGAAGGCAACCTTAAATCTTTATCAGCTATAAGTCTACCAGCATCATCAAGCCAGCTTTTATTAAGTAAAGAATTCATCATGTGTATTTTCTTTAACTCATTTATCCTAGCATATACCCAGCTAGGATTTTTCTGAGCGCCACGTAAACCAGCCTCGCCACCTAGCCCCATAAGCATAGAAAATATAGAGTCTAAATCGCCAGATATAGCGTTGGTAGCGTCACCGTCAGCTAAACCTCTTAACTGGTTCCATTCATGGAACAATTCCATCTGTTTAACTTGTAAGCCATGTCTTAGCGCATCAGATACATCTAGAGTTTTTCTGCCTTCTTCTAAGTCTTGTGCCCTGATGACATTCATTTCTAGAATCTCATCGCCATTCTTAGCGTTAGTAAAGTTGTCAGAAACCCAACTATCCCATAGTTTTTCTCGCCTAGCGACTTCGGGGGTACTTTTTGTAAGTTTTGGGTCTAAACCTACAAACTCAGCATTCCAGTGTAGGTTAGCCTGCCCTGCTAACTTATCACGTTCGGCAGTCCAGTACTCACGAATTGTTTTCTGCTCTGCCCGACCTGCTTTTGTATTTGCACGTTTGATATTACCGGCCCACTCATACTTACCATCTTGGATGAAATAGCCTGCCCTGTTTAGCAGTCCGGGCTTGTCAAAATTAGTATTAGGTCTTTTTAATGCTTTATCAGCATAGAATTGTGCCCTTGTCCTACCATCTGTTGGGTTGTAATTATGGTTAGTTGCCCCTTTAACATTCTCGGCAAACTTAACACCTCTATCTATCTCTGATACCATATTAAAAGCACCAATAAGTACTGCCATTTCATCAGCAACCCTTACTGCTTCCGCACCTGCGCCAATAACATCACCACCGTCTGCCAGTGACCTAGCCCAGTTTGGAATATACTCATCTACCAACCCTCTAAGAGCCGGGTCGTACATAACAATATCTGTAAACTCTGATACTATACTTGCGTACTCAGCCCCAGCAATCTCTGCACCTTTAGCCCTTGGTGCTTTTGTCGCTTTAACTATTTCGCTAAATTTTTCAACCCTATCAGACAGTGAGGTATAGTATTCGCTATCTTCAATAACCTCTCCTGAGTCTTCTAAGCGTTTTTCTACATCCTGAAAGGCTTTCTTTAGACGTCCTGCTATACTTACCTGCTTATATGTGTTTGAGTCAAACCGTCCAGTACCGCCCTGTATTATATTATCGGACTTAAATCCAATGTATGGCATCTCACGAATATAGATTTGTGTAGTGCCAACATCCCTATGATTTAGTAGTTCTTTAGCATGCTCAAAAGGCATACCTTGCAGTACTAGCATTGTAGCGGCATGTTGCCTTAGTTGTTCAGCGTTCTCTGGTAAGTCAACCCATCCTTCATCTCTAAGACCTCGCAACATGTAGGTAAGGGAGTCAGTTGACTTAGACCCAAACCCAGATGTACCGTCTGGATTTACTTTGAAACTAAATAGTTGTGCGTCAGGGTCAATCCAATCTTCTAGGTTATCAGACTGTTTATGTACTTTACCGTACTGGCGCATCTCGTGTGCTAATGCTCTAATAGCAGTATGTGCCTCACCCATATCTAGAGGAAACATCATAGTTGAGCGTTCTGGTACTTTTTCGTCATAGTGCTTTAGTTTATTGGTCTTTAAGAAACCGTCATTGTCAGCTATAAGGTCTTTAAATGTAGCCCTAAAGACGTGCCCATGACGAGAACCAAGAGAAAGTGTCAACTGTACTGCCGCAAGATGTTGTAGATTTCTTATACGCTCCCAAGAGCCCGATGGGGCTTCTTGAGCGGCTCTCCACTTATCGTGCATAAACTGCTGAAACTTATTGTCTCTTTCCATCATCAATGGTATAGTGTCTGTATCACCTGCCCTATTGACTGCTGGGCCAACAGCATCACCTTCTTTAGCTACAGAACCTCTTAAACTATCCCCTCGTATACTATAGCGAGGTGTGTATGCCTCACCAGCCCAACCAAACTCATCAGCTAATTGCGCTGTTGATTTAGCAGTATATCTACTTGCCGGGGAATTTAACATTCTCTCTAATGGGCTTCCACTACCGCCTTGGACAAGAGCTTCTCCTCTCCTTAGCCTATCAGCCATCACATCAAATGTACTGGTAGTATCTACTGTCTGCCCCATGATAGCGGCAGTCGCTGGGTCTTGTAACTGCTTAATCATTATAGTTTCTGCTTCTATACCACCTGTAAGTAGTGATACACCAGCCTTAGCGCCTCTAAACCCATATTTAAGTCCGTGGAAGCCTACTTCCCAAGGGTCTAGTATCATTGCGCCTGTTCTAGCAGTTCTACCACCTAGAGTACCACCCCACTTAGCGCCTGCCGCCGCCGCTCTAGCGTAGCCAGCCGCACCGAATGATGCCGCCATCTGAACACCCATAAGCCCTAGCTGGGCAAGTAGTGGGCGCTTTTCAAATGCTTCAGCCGCAATATCCATACGAGCCATAAACTCGCCCATCCCTGTCTTCTCTGAGACATCCTCGCCAAACATTGCCCTCCAAGCCTCAAAAGGTTCCCTTTCTGCCGTACCCCTAACCCATGACAAATCTCTGCCTGTAGCCATAGCTAGTGGGTCAAATACAGCCTCAGCCGCCATTTCTATAGGTACGTCAAGGTATTTAAAGGGTTCTAGCCAGCCGAGCGCTTTCTTCCACCAAGCCTCGTCCTTGGCAATATTATTGTCCTGTAGTTCAGTACCAATATTATACATAGCCTCTCTTTGGTTCTTAGGCTTCAGTATATTGTTCTGCTCCATAGTCGCAGACATGTTTGCAAGGTTACGTGCTTTGTTAACCTCATACTCTGTATTACCCTGAGTCAGAAGCGTTGTGGGTACTATGTATTCTTTTGGTTTTTCTTCCTCTTCTTTATTAAGAATAGGAGGTAGGTAGCTTATCTGTACCATTTAAAGAACTCCGTATTGAACTTGCCTCATTTGAGCAGGAGCCGCACTTGCGACCATTCTCATAAATTCATCTGGGCTTCCACCCTGTTCTATGTAGTCAGCCATAGCAAATGCTCTGTCTTCACTATCCATAGATTGCCAGTTAGAAAGATTAGCCTCACCGGGCT
>TARA_R100000808_G_C2155301_1_pt1 | contig 17661 bp, 6 predicted proteins | sample TARA_R100000808 | Tara Oceans TARA_R100000808 (sample SAMEA2622852) | marine metagenome | biome: marine biome (ENVO:00000447); feature: marine epipelagic mixed layer (ENVO:xxxxxxxxx); material: "saline water (ENVO:00002010), including plankton (ENVO:xxxxxxxx)" | depth 140 m | reverse complement strand
GTCATCTCTATGGGGTGACTACACTATAAATAAAAAGAAATTATGTCAGTAAGTATAGATACAGTATATCAAAGGGTATTAGCAATAGCAAATAAAGAACAGAGGGGTTATATCACACCTCAGGAATATAACTTATTGGCGAATCAGGCTCAATTAGAAATCTTCGAGCAATACTTCCATGACATTAATCAATTTGGAAGACTTCCAGGAAACGATACAGAATATTCAGATATGGTTGATAGTATTAATGAAAAACTAAAACCATTCCAACAGTGGAGAACAGTTATGTCTGTAAGTTCAGGTAGTGTTGGTACTTTGGCTTCAAATGTACATAAACTTGGTACGGTTGTTTTTACAGGAAGATCAGCAACTGGATCAACAGCAACGTCATTTTTATTAGAAATAGAAGAAATTGAACCAGGTGATTTAGCTAAATTAGAAATGTCTCCACTTACAAGATCTACAGCAGAAAGACCTTATTTTGTTAGAAAAACAGCAACAACTATAGATTTATATCCAACAGCAACTTTCGCAAGTTCATCCGCTGTTAATTATAATTATATTAAAAAACCAGCTGATGTTGAGTGGGCATATACAGTTGTTAATGATCAATCATTATATAACGCAAGTTCAAGTACCGATTATGAATTACATGCAGCAGAGGAAACAAAATTAGTAATAAAAGTATTAGAATTAGCTGGTATAGTTATAAAAGATCCTAGCTTATATCAACTAGGTGATAAAGAAGAAATAGAAACGTTACAACAAGAAAAACAATAAATAAATGGCATTATTATCAAAAACTCAAGAAGCATATTATAATCAAAGTCAAACCTTTACTGGTAATGGTTCAACTACCGCGTTTACTTTAACAACAACTTATTTCACTACATTACCTTCAGCCGAAACAGAATTTGAAGTATTTATAGAGGGAGTACAAATATCAAGTTCAAACTATAGTTATTCATCACCAACTTTAACGTTTGGAACAACTGATGTTAATACGGATGTGCAAGTAGGAAGTACTGGTGCTCCAATAAGTGGAAATACAGTTGTAGTAAGAGAGGTAAAAGAAACAGAACAATATGGTAGTTATCAATTTATAAAACTAAAAGATATTATAAATAACTTTATGATTGCTTATGTTGGTGAAGATAAAATTGTACCAAAAGCATCCAGAACAACAATAGCTTTTCACGCACAAAGAGCAATACAAGAATTAAGTTACGATACATTTAAATCAATTAAATCACAAGAAATTGAAATACCAGAATCGTTAACAATGATCTTACCGCATGATTATGTAAATTACGTGAAAATTACATGGTGCGAAGATGGTGGTATTGAAAGGGTATTATATCCAACAAGAAAAACAAGTAATCCGACTGCGATTATACAAGATACAAATTTTGATTACATGTTTGATGAAACAACCGGTGACTTATTACATGGTAATAATTCTACTAGTTGGGAAAAATATAAAAATAACACAACAGAAGAAGCAACAGATGATAAAAAGAATGCTGAAGATATTGCAGATTTAAATTTAGGTCAACGATGGGGATTAGAACCAGAATTTGCACAAAATAACGGTAGTTTTTTTATAGATGAAAATAAAGGTAAAATATACTTTAGTTCAAATATGAATGCTAAAACTGTAACATTAAAGTATATAAGTGATAGTTTAGGTACTGATGATGAAATGAGAGTACATAAGTTTGCAGAAGAAGCAATGTACAAATGGATTGTATATGCAATCATGTCAACAAGAATTAATGTACCTGAATATATTGTAGCAAGATTTAAAAAAGAAAGATTTGCTGAAACTAGAAAAGCTAAATTAAGATTATCCAATATTAAATTAGAAGAGATAACTCAAGTAATGCGAGGCAAGTCGAAACAAATTAAACATTAATAACACATGCCAGAAATAAAGCATCATTTTAGAGCCGGTAGAATGAATAAGGATCTGGATGAGAGACTAGTTCCTAACGGTGAATACCGCGACGCTCAAAACATAGAAATAAGTACCTCAGAAGGATCTGATGTTGGATCTGTTCAAAATGTTGTTGGTACTACATTAAAAGATATAAAAACATATAATAATAGCACGGGTGCAACTACCAATTGGAACGTTGCATCTGATTCTATTAAAGATTTAACCTCACCTCAATGTATTGGATCGATCGCTGATACACAAAATAATAAAATTTATTGGTTTATTGCAGCTACTGGAGTAAGTGCTATCGCTGAATACGATGAAGAAACTGGTGTTGTTTCGCCGGTATTAGTTGATAAAAATAGTATTTTAAATTTTAGTACAGATTATCCTATAACAGGTGTTAATGTTCTTGGTTCATCAACCACTAAAGTTGACGCTAGAAAGGATAGAATTTCAGATTTTTTATTATGGACAGATAACCAAACAGAACCTAAAAAAATAAATATTAAAATATTTAAATCTGGATCAACTGATTTTGATACACACACTCAATTTACAAGTAGTTTAATTACAGGAACAGTTGGCACCGGTAATGATTTTACAGAGGATGATATTACAACAATAAAATTAGCACCATTAAAAGCACCTACACTAGATATGTATTCTTCAAAACGTGGTGGTATAGGAACATCAGGAAATCCTGTGTTAGCCGCAAAAAATGATTTTTCAGCATTCCCAAGTAATAAAGTTAGAGGCGGTCAAACATTTGAGGGTGATGGTAGTAAATTAGAATTTACATTATCAGCTGATCACTTTCATACTGATTTTAATGCTATAACTTTAATTCAAGGTCTTGAAACAAGAGGTAATTTAAAAGTTTTTGTAGATGGCGAAGAACAAAAAAGTGGTGTTAGCTATGGTTTTACTGGAACTGGAACAGATTCTGATCCATATGTTGGTAAAGTGACATTTACACCTAATACTTTAGGTAAAGGACCAACAGCTGGTAGTTCTATATTAATAAAAGAAAATATTAATGAAATAAAAAAATATACTTTAGATTTAATACCAAACACTAGTACTGAATTAAGTACATTACAATACAAGAAAGATGATTTTATTGTATTAACATATATAGAAGGAGAAACAGAATATAAAATAACAGCTAAAGTTGATAGTGTAAAAAATTTACCAAAATTATCAATTGTAATACAAAGTATACCAGAACAAGTACCTAATGCGTCTGTTTTGTGGAAAATATTATTAGATGAAACAGATCCTTTGTTTGAACATAAGTTTGTTAGGTTTGCTTACAGATGGAAATATAAAGATGGAGAATATTCTACTTTTTCACCGTTTTCTGAGGTAGCATTTATGCCAGGTGAGTTTAAGTATAAATCTTCTAATGGTTATAACACAGGTATGAATAACATGTTAAGAAGATTAATTATATCTGATTTTCAAACACAACCAGATAATGTTGATGAGTTAGATATTTTATATAAAGAATCAAATAGTTCAAATGTATACGTTGTTGATACGCTTGAAGATAGATCAACGTCATACGAAGTAACATCTGAAATTATTGGTGCAGCGGTACCATCAAATCAATTATTAAGACAGTGGGATAACGTACCTAAAAAAGCACTAAGTCAAGAGATTACTGCAAATAGATTAATATATGGTAATTATTATCAACAATATGATATGGAAGGCAATAATCCAGATATAACAGTAAGTGTTCAAAATAATGATATAACAACTGTAAAATTTCCTGAAAAATCTATAAAAACTCAAAGAACTTATCAACTTGGTGCTACATATAAAGATTTATATGGTAGAGAAACACCTGTATTCTCAAATAACAATGCCTCACTAAAATTAGATAAATCATATTCTGATAATGTAAACTCATTACAATCTCAGTTACTAAATTTAAAAGCACCATCTTGGGCAACTCATTTTAAATATTATGTAAAAGAACCATCTAATGAATATTATAATTTAGCGTTAGATAGATTTTATAGAGCAGAAGATGGAAATATATGGTTATCATTCCCATCATCAGAAAGAAATAAAGTAACAGAGGATTCATATTTAATATTAAAAAAACAACATGATACAAGTAATCCAGTAGAAGTCCCAGCTAGATATAAAATACTTGATATAAAAAATGAACCACCTAAGTTTATAACGTTACAATCACAATCAAAAGGAAGTGCTTTTTGTAGAGTTTTAAATTCAGGTAACAACGCGCCTGGTGTTGGTGTTAGTAGTTTTAAATTTAGAGGACCCGCGGCGACATCGAATCCAACGTTTTCAAATGGATTTAATTCAAATGGTATATTATCAATCAAAACTGGAGCTGGAACAACAAATAAATATAAAATAATAAGTGGTGGTTTAACAGGTGATGTAGAATTAGTTGGATCTACAGGCGCAAAACATGTTTATAGTGTTGATTTAGAGGAAGGATTTAGTGAATTAGAAGATGAGATTTTAGCATCAACCATATTGGGATCTGAAGATGAATTTACTATTATATTATATGAAGAAAAAGAGGTTATGAAGCCTGAGTATGAAGGTAGATTTTTTGTAAAAATAAACCGTGATGGTGTTTTTGATTCAAATGTTATGGGTACTTTTTCAGCCGCGGATACAGAGTGGAGCATTACACAGAGTATAAATATAGATTTTAACATACTTAACAATCCTGATACAGCTAAGGACAAGATGCCATATTATAATGTTAAACAAAAGGTTTATCAGGGTCTTGGTTGGAAAGATACAAAAGATGCTAGTACTAAAGTAAAGGATCCAAAAAGCTCAGGTGCAAATAGAACATCAACAACTATTGATAAAGACGCAGGTTGGAAAGACGCTGTGGAAAGCCCACTTAATTACCCTGGTGAACTAGGAACCGGTGGAACAGAAAGTAATGGAAAAAAGAATTTTTCTTTTTATTGGGCTGGTGTTGATTACGGAACGGCTTGGGCAAATAGCCCATCATCAAACGCGGAAAAAGATGGAGATAATCCGGGTAAAGGAAAAGATAATGTTTTACATGATGAAACAGCTACTATTAATCCATTTTTAGAATCAATGAGTAGTGCTGGAACATACTTTCAATTTGCAAATGATAACGGTGATAGAACAGTTCCTTATGAAATTACAAACGTAACAAAAACATTTACATGGAGACAAGATACTAAAAATAAACAAGCAACTGTAGGTGGTAAAATAATAGAATTTAATATAGAATTTAGACAAGTTGGTGGTGCTTTAGGTTGGAAGTCAGATAATAAAAAATTTTTATCAACTGGTGTTAATACGCAAATATCAAAAATATTTATTGTAAAAGAAGATTTAAAAATTGGTAACACAACATTAACATCAGAAAATCCAGCAATATTTGAAACTGAACCATTAGAAACCGCTGAATTAGATTTATACTACGAAGCTAGCGACGCGTTACCTATAATTAAAAAAGATATGAAAATTAGTGGTACTGGTATAGCTGCGGATACAACTATAAAACGTATTGATCAAATTGATGAAACAACTGATGTATTAACATTTCATATTTCTAACAACACAACTGCTAATATTACAGCAGCAGCACCTGTTGATTTAACAATAACGTCTTCTGATGATGTTTATAGCTTTACAGTAAAAACAGTAAATGCTATAGCTAGTGGACAAAAGGTGATAACAATAGGTGGTAATCAAGTACATGGTCAAAAACATAAGTTAAATTGGTATAATTGTTATTCTTTTGGTAATGGTGTAGAATCAAATAGAATAAGGGATGATTTTAATGCTATGTTTATTGATAAAGCGCCAAGGGTATCAAGTACTTTATCAGAACAATATAAAGAAGAACATAAACAAAGTGGTTTAATATTCTCAGGTATATTTAATTCAAGAAGTGGTGTAAACAGATTAAATCAATTTATTCAAGCAGAGCAAATAACAAAAGATCTTAATCCACAATATGGTAGTATACAAAAATTACATACAAGAGATAATGATTTAATTGCGTTATGTGAAGACAAAGTATTAAATATTCCAGCGAATAAAGATTTATTATTTAATGCTGATGGTTCTGCTAATCTAACAGCTAGTAATTTAGTGTTAGGAACCACAACACCATATCCAGGTGAGTATGGAATATCAAAAAATCCAGAATCATTCATTTCTCACGCATATAGAGCATACTTTACTGACAAATCGCGAGGAGCTGTTTTAAGGCTATCTAGGAATGGTTTAACCAATATTGCAGTTAACGGTATGACAGATTGGTTTAAAGACAATCTAGCAACGTCTACGACGCTTCTAGGTACGTATAATGAAAACAAAGGTTCTTATAACGTCACATTAAAAGGAACAAGTGATTATACGGTTAGTTTTGATGAAAGAATTAATGGTTGGCCAAGTTTTAAGTCATTTATACCAGAATCTGGCTTGTCGTTAAATAATAAATATTATACATTTAAAAATGGTGATTTATACTTACACAATAATAGCTTGAGAAATTGTTTTTATGGAACAATTGCTAAAGTAAATGGTAATGTTAGTAACAGCACAAGCGTAACATTAGACTCTTCAAATAGCAATATTGCTGTTGGGCAAATTGTAAAGGGTACTGGTATAACCGTTGATACAGTTACTGTTGCTTCGATAAGTGGTACATCTTTAGTTTTATCTTCAGCACAAACAATATCTGATGATACGATATTATCATTTTATAACAATTATGAAACATCTGTTAATGTTATAATGAATGATTCACCTTCATTTATCAAAGGATTTAAAACTTTAAATTACGAAGGAACAAAATCAAGAAAATACACATACGATCATGATACACCAGCAAATACAACCTATACGAAAGGTTGGTATTGTAATTCTGTTACAACAAATGAACAAACTGGTGGTGTAAAGGAGTTTGTAGATAAAGAAGGTATATGGTATAATTATCTTATTGGTGATACAACATTACATACAGCTTCAGATGGATCTACAACATCATCAAATTTAGATACAAAAGAATTTTCCGTACAAGGAATTGGTCAATTTGCTTCAATTAGTGGAGATACATCAATTGGTGGATATGATTTGAGTATTACAATAAGTGATATTACTGGTATGTCGGTTGAAAGTGTATCAGGTGGTAATTGGGTATTAGAAACTGGTAGCAATAAAATTGTTTATCTCAATGTTGCTACTGGAACTGATATTGGTAATACATCAAACATAGCAAACCCTATATTAACATTTAAAGCTGATTCAGGATATTCATTACCTTCTAGCCAAACTATTTCTTCACAAAGTCCATCTAGTAGTGTTTCTGCTATAGGATCTGGTAGCACGTGGTCATCTGGTGTATTAACACTTGATTTAAGTGCACACACTTTAGCTGCAGATAGAAACATAACCGTTACATTGGGTACAACAGCAACAGCTAGCTCATATACATTAAGCGGTACTTATTCTGTATCAACTGAAAACGCAACGGTTAGTGGTGGTGGTACTGACGATGCTGTGTACAACACGGAGGGAACATACTCAGCGTCTGGTAACTACGCGGCAACATCTACGCCAACATTTACAGATGGTGCAACTTCATCAACATGGAATAAGGTATTTACAGCTGATTCAGGATATTATTTTAAAGATACACCAACTTGTACTATTACAAAACAAGATAATGATGCTGAAAGTTATTATACAATAACAACAGCAAATACAACAACAGATGCTAATGATAATGTTACAGCGGTAACATTTACAATTACATACAAACATGGTGCAAAGAATGTTACAGGTGATGTTTTAGAATTTAAAGCACCTGCTGAAAAAATATTCGCATCAACTATAGTTGGTGCAGATAAAATAATAAATTATAAAATAGAAAATTGGGATGTTGAAAACGAAAGAGTTGTGATTAGTGGTGCAGAGAAAACAGAATTAAGACACGAAATTTTTGGTCCTGCTGGTACAACATTTAGATTAGTTAGGAGAATTATAACAACAACTGGTGCTACAACAACAACTGGTGATAAGTATTATTATGATAATACAGAAAATACAACATCAGGAAATTGGCTTGAGCATAATGGTTATGATTTAACACCTTTTGATTTGACAATACCAACGGGTGGAATTTATACACATAGGGAAGAATATCCTAAAATGTCAAACTATGATATAAAACAATTTGAATACGAGGTTTTACCGATTAACCCAGATAGTTTAGCAAGTTCATTCGTTGATACAAACCCAGCTTCTATATATCAATACAATAATGTTATGCTTACGTTTTTAACTGCTGTATCACAAAGGTTTAGTACAACAGGTATCGCTGAAAGTGATGATGCTTCTATAGCAATGACTTGCTTTGGTGATACAACATCTGAAAAAAAATATAGTGTTGCGCCTTATAGTCAAACGATTGGTTATCCACTTGGTTTTAATAGAGAGTATGGTGGCGAATCACCTGCAGCAGAATTTCCATTTACAATAATATATCAATTAACGACTGGAAGTAGTGCGGCTAAAACTGCTACAAATTTTAGAGCATTAAGAAAACCAGGAACACTTGATTTTAGAAACACAGTACAATATTGTACAGTACTTAATGATACTGAAAACTCAACCACCGCGGAGTTAATTAGTACAAATAATGCTATTTATGCAAGTAATGGTGATGGTAAATTAGATCCAAGAACTGGTAATAACGATAAGACAGATATTGCTTTATCATCTTTTCCTGGTATGAAAGTTACAAGTGAGTTCGGTGATTTAAAATTTTACGCAACTGATGAAGAACAAATTAAACCAGCTGCAACTGAAGACTACGTTTCTGTTGCTGGTTGGAATTACTTAACAAAAACAATTACGTTTTCTTCACCTCAAACTTTAAAAGCAAATACTAGACTACGTTTAGAACCAGCTAATGATTGGAACTGGAACATTCAAACCAGTAGTGGAACACTTGATTCTGCTAGTTGGAAATATACGTTAAATGGTAATGCATCAGTATGGAGATTTGGTAGTAAGCACCTAACATCTATGTTAAATGCGGATAGATTCTTGTGGGATGGAAATAGTACTATAAATGTTGACGCTGATGATAGACCTCAATATCAATTATTGGTTGAAAACGATGGGTATATTGCAAATACGTCAGTATTATCGTCAGCTGCTTATGATGCCGCTGTACATGAGGTAGATCAAAATTACTATTTTGACTATGTACGTATAATAGAAAATGAATTAATGACGTTAAAAAATGTAAGTGATTATAATCAATTTGAAAATACAACTATGAACGCTTCTGAGTTAGCAGATGGTTCTGGTAATGCACTCCAACAATTTAAAAATGTATATGTTTCTGTTAGATTCGGTAGAGAATATAGTGGATTGAAGAGTTCAGAAATAGAACTACAGTACTATAGACCATTAGCAACATACTATGATCCATCTGATACAACATCCTCATCTCCAATTTATTCTGTTACAGGACCCCTTAATCCTAGTTTTGGACACAGAATTGGTAGTACAGATAATAGAGCTATTGGAAAATACGGAGTTAACGCGGTTATAGGACCAATTCAAGTAAACTTTAATAACGCTATTGGAATTACTGGCTCTGAAATATATAAAATAGTAGATAAACTAAAGTTTGGTATAAGATTTAAAACTACAACATAAAAATATTATGGCAACAATAACAATGACATTCGCTAAAGACATTAACGTATCCGTTCAGGTGGGAGATACAGCGTATTACTGTGTTGTAACGAGTGGTGTTGGTGGAACTCCAGTAGAAATGGGTACGGTTACAGCGGTAACAGCAACAACAATAACATGTAATATTGGTGTAGGTACAACTAGACCTACAACAAGTAATTTTATCATGTTTAGTAAAGATAATAAGGCAAATTTATCCTCATTAAGTGGGTATTATGCTGAAGTAGAAATGAAAAATGACGAAACCAGTGCTGTAGAATTATATGCGGTGGGATCGGAAATATTTACAAGTAGTAAATAAACATGAAAAAGTGTAATTATAAATATATAAAATTAAAAATTAAAAGATTATGAATCCAATGGCGATTGCGCAGGGCGCTATAAAAACAATAGGTGGTGTAGCTAATATAATAACCAGTAGTATAGGTGGTAGAGCAAGAAGAGAAGAACAAAGAACTGCTCAAAGAGAATTTGAATTAGCTAAAGCTGCATACGCAAATCAAGATATAACAAACCCATATGCAAATCTTCAAAATACTGCTGAAGATTTAACTGTAAATCAACAACAAGCTCAATTCCAAGCGCAACAACAGCAACAAGTATTAGCTAACACAATGGGTGGTATGCAAGGCGCAGCTGGTGGATCAGGTATAGCTGCTTTAGCACAAGCAATGGCAAATCAACAGCAGCAAGGTATGCAGAAAGCTTCTGCTAGCATAGGATTACAAGAGAGTGCGAATCAGCGCGCGGCAGCACAACAAGGACTTCAAATACAAATGCGAAAAGCTTATGGTGCACAACAACAAGAGGAAAGACAAGCGGCATTACAAGGAGAAATGCTTCAAATGAGTTCTGAAAGAAAGTCTGCTGCTGATGAAGCAAGAGAACAAGCAAAAGAAGGATTAATGCAAGGAATAACTGATTATGTAGGTGGTGGTGTGGAGGCTGCTGCTGGTGCCATGGGAGGTTAAAATATAAATTAAACGAATATAATTATGTCAGTAGAATTAGTACAAAAAAGAAATGAAATTGAGGCTATGCTATTACAACAAGCTCGTATAGCAGAATCAAACTATATTGAAAATATTGGTAGCGCTGGTGTTAATGCAGAAAAAATACCATATTATTTTAAACCAGTTATTACAAGATATTTAATGGAGCAAAAAAATGTATATTCTATGGCATCAAGTGAGTTATCAAATGTTGATATGATGGATCCTATGTATGATGAGATTTTACAAGCTAGAGAAGATGTAAAAAATAAATTTGAAGTTTTAAATTCTTTATTAGAGCAATTTCAACAAATATCAAAAGATTATCCTTTACATGTAGGAAGTTTTTCAGATGCTAATGATAGAACACACTTAAAATATTTAGCTGATATGTTTTCTGGTAATTATGAAAAATTTATAATAGAAGATGATCAACCAGTATTTGTGATGGAAGATAAAAACAAAATACCAATGTCATCTGTTAGTAAGATGTATAACAACATGTTTAGAAAAGCAGCAAAAGAAAATAATCAATTTATGCTTATTGCTAATGAATCTTACAATGGTGCATTACAAAGAGGAGAAGACTCATGGAATGAAAACATGTTAAGAGATAGAATATATCAAATATTAAATAATGAATCTGGTTTAGAAGGTACTGTAGATCCAAGGGCTAAAATAGAAAGATTATTATCATTGGCATACGATAGAATAAATGGTAACCCTAGTTTTGTTGATTGGTTAAATGAAGATCCTCAAAGAGATCCAAATAATTGGGTTGCCGAGGGTGTTTATGACGATAGTTGGATCGCACAAAGTATTAAAATAGATCCAAAAACAGTAATGAGTGGTATGGTTCAATGGTTATTAGAAAGAGTTTCAACCCAATGGAGAGCGGGTTATGAGATATATACTTCTAAACAAAATGAAATGAAAGAGGAGGTTACTGAACAACCAGATCCAAATCAAGAAACTAATTAAAAATAATGCAATGTTATGGTTAAGCAAGAAGAATATTATAATGTTAATGGCACACCCACAAGCTACGATGATCTTTTTAAGAAATACCGTTCTCAAACAGATACTGTTATAAAAAACAAACGTTATCAACAAGTAGATAAACCAGTATCTACATCAATTTCTACAGAAACAAATCAATCAAAATTAGAAACAAATCAACTTCCAACAAATAGTCTAGTATCAACTACTTTTCCAGTTATTAAAGATGGAAAAACGTTAGATGTAAAATCTACAGATGAAATACAAAAAAATATAAAATCAGGAATAGAAGAAAATAGAGGTAAGTATAATGAATTAAATCCTCAAGATTTTGAAAAGGAAGTAGAATTAGTTAAAAACAAAGAGGCAGAGCTTATTAAATCCTTTGAAGATTTTGAAAAAAATAATGAAGAAAGTTTAAATAAATACAGTAACCTCAATAGTGAAATAAATAATTTTTATAAAACAAACAAACAAGATCTTGAATGGTATAATAGTTTTATGAAAGAATATGAAAAAAATGAAGGAAGAGGTTATTATTCTGTTGATCAGAGTGACGGTTCAGTATATTATTCAGATGACTTTAAAAGAGCACAATCTATTGAAAAGAATTTATTCCCACAACTAGAAAAAATCCAAGAAAAAGAACAACAAGCTCAATCTATAGGTGATGAACTATCATCGCAACAATCCATACTAAAAGAAAGAGAAAACGCTTTAAAAGATGAATTTGGCGCTTTAAATAAAAAAGGTGAAAAGATAAATAAGCTAAATGAACAGCATAATATTTTGTTAGGTAAATATAAACCAATGCAGTTTGATAAATTTAACGCCTCAGAAGAATTGTCCACGATGGGTGATAAATTTTATGCTAATGTATTGAAAGCAGGTGATATGATTTCACTACTTCCAGCCTATATAAATGACTTTAGAGCAGCTATTGATTATGATTTGTTTATGTCACAAGATGAAAAGAAAGAATATGATAGTATGACACCTCAACAACAAAGGATTATTAATCAAGCACGTTATTCTGGTGGTTTAGGTGATTTAGGCTTGGGTGGTGTATCTGGTATAGAAGCATCAGAAGAATTAAATAGCAAAATAGGTGAATTAGAATCTAAATTTAAAAACTATGAAACAGATATTACAACTGCCTTTACGGAAGGTAGGACAAGTGAGGGTGTTACAAGACTTTTTGTTGAGGGTGTAGCAACCATACCGTCTGTAATACAAGCAATGATACCTGTTTTTGGTATACCTAGTCTTGTTGCTGGATCAGCAGCTCAAGCGCAAAAAGAAGCTGTAGAAAAAGGTAAAAAAATTAATTTAAAACAAATGGCATATTCAAGTGCAATTGGGGCATCTGAAGGTTTGCTTGAAATAGTTACGCAAAGAATAGGTAGAGGTGTTTTAAAAAACATGATGGGTAAATCAAAAGAATTTGTTCAAAAAAGCATGAAAGAAATATGGTTGGGAATAGCAAAAGAAACCGGAGCAGAGGGTTTATCAGAAACAGGTACTCTATTTTTTAACAAAATCGCTGAGTCTCAATATTATGACGATGCTGGTAAATTTATAATGAGTGAGAAAAAATTTGATGAGTTTTTCTCTGAGCTTGGTGATACGTTTTTAATAGGTTCATTTGTTGGTGGAAAAATGAGTGGTACAGGAGCTGGTGTTGCTGTAACAAGAAATGCAATTGGTAATAGATCGTTAAGAAAAGTTTTAGACAAAACAAAGTTTACTAAAATGTCAGATGCTTTTTTAGAAAAGTCTTCAAGTTTAGATAAAATAAATTTAGTTAGAAATCAATTTACTGAAAATAGATTAGATTTAGAATTAAAAACAAAAGTAAGCGACGGTACGTTAACTAAAGAAGAAGCTGATAATATTAAAAATAATTTTCAAAATATAAGATCTGCTGCTGAAATTGCAGACAATGTTAAAATTGGTGATAACCTTATAGATGAAACTGTTGATTTAATACAAGAAAGAAAAGAAGTATCAGATAAAATTAAATTAGCTAAAGATAATAAAGCATTAGTTGCTGAAGACTCAAAAAGATTAGCTGAAATAGATACTAGATTAGAGGAGATAAGTGTTGAAAATAAACTAAACATAACAACTGGAAAAGTTGAGGGTATTGTTAAAGGGCTTGAAAATATCAATGTTGAGATAGCTAAAGATCAAAAGCAAGCAGATCAAATAGCTAAAGATAAAAATTTAGATAAAAAAGCATCATCAGCTCAAGGTTTTATATTACAAAATAGAGAAACAGGTGAACAAACAATTGTTATAAATAAAGATATAGCAAAAGCTGATCAAGCTGTAAATGTTGCTGCTCATGAGTTATTACATGGTGTTTTATTTAATACAGTAAGAAAAAATCCTGAAGTATCTAAAAATTTAAGTGAAGCATTAAAGGTAGAAATAAATAAAATAGATACAAATATACTAAAAGATGGTAAGTTAAAACAAAGGTTAGACAGATATAAAAACGAACCAGGTGAAATACAAGCTGAAGAAACAATAACATTGTTCGCTGATGCTATTGCAAGTGGTGATATAAAATATGAAGAAAACGTATTTACTAAAATTGGTGATGTTGTTAGAAGATTATTACAACAAGCTGGTTTAACTGATATAAAATTTAACAATCCAAGGGATGTATTTAACTTTATAAAAGATTATAATAAAAGTATTGTAAAAGGTGAATTTACAAAAGCACAGAAAAAATTAACAACACAAACAGCCACTGGTAAGTTAGTAGAGGGTGATAAAAAAATAGATCAAAAACAAGAAGTAAAATTATCAAAAACAGAAAGTGATAATGTTCAACAAATATATGAACAACAAGGTGCTGATGGCATAATGGATATACTCAATGAATATAAACCAATGGTTAATAACATTGTAAATAAATATCAAAATGTACCTGGTTTTGATAGACAAATGTTAACTGACGAAATTGAAACAGGTAAACGTGGTATTTTTGATTTAGTAAGAGAATACAAACCAGAAACGGGTGTACCATTAGCTGCTTATATAAATAAATATATCAGCGCTAGATCTATTGAAGCAGCAAATAGAGTATTAAAAACTGAATTTGAACAAGATATATCAGAAGCAAAAGGTGTTGCTGTTAAAGAAGAAGCAAAAGTTAAAGTTGATAAAAAAGAAAAAGTTACTAAAAAAGTATTATCAAAAGAATTTAATTTTGATAAAAAAGATAAAGCCACAACTAAAGCTATGAAATCAAAAGATTTTAATATGCCAGATAGTTATAAATCAGTTAAAGACATCACACCTGAATTAACAGCTGAGTTGTTTGGTGTTGATCCAAAACAATACGTTGATCCAAAAAAATCATTAAGAAAGGAAGATGTTATCGCAGCAAGAACTTTTATAAGAAAAAATACTGAGTTATTATATAATTTATTACCTGAAGCATTAAATGAACAGGGAAAATCAACCGGTGTGAGAAAATTACTACTTGATTCTTTTTATGAAAGTACTGGTGTGAGAAAAGAAGCTGCATTAGGTAGAAGTAAACAAGGGTCAGAAATAAGAATTAAAAAACCATTTAATAAAAAGAAGTTTTTATCAGCGTTTGGTATTATGCAAGGTGAGATTATGAAAGTTAAAAATCAAACTCAAGCATCTGGTATGGTATCAGCTTTAATGAATGAGGTGGGTAAGGCAATGACTAATCAAGCTATAAAAAAGAATCTTGATACAACACAACAGAAAGATATTCAACAAAAAATAGATGATGGGAAAAGTAGAATATTATACTCTGTAGATGGGGATAAAGATACTTCTAACAATTTAACTGAACAACCTTTAACTGGTATAAAAGCGATAAAAGATGCTTTAGCTAAAATAGATCCTAAATTAAAAAAATTAGATTTTAAAAATGACACGCATGTTGAAATTTTTACAGATATTATAATTAATGAATTTACAAAATTAGATATACCAATAACGTCTATACTAAAAGCTAGCAACGTTGCAAATGCTGGTTATAAAGAAACTAGTAGGTTAAAAAAAGGTATGCCTTATACATCTAGTGTTTTACAAAAAATAAGAGAAGCAGCTAGTCGTATACAAAAAACATTAAAAGGTAAGGCTAAAATTGATAGATCGTATCAAGAATCGTTTAAAAGTAAGGGTTACACGCTTGATATGAAAAAAAATAACAAAAAACATCAAGAATCAAGATTGCTAAATAAAAAAGGTATTGAAAATTCACTTAAACAATTTAGTAAAGCTGGAAAAAATAAAAAAACATTAGCTGCTATTGCTAGTTTATTTGGTTTAAGTTCATCTGCAAACAAACACTTTGTAAGAAATTGGGCTAGACCCGCTGGATATGACATTGATTTAATTGCAAGAAAAATAGATGAGCATTTAGTACAAAATAATATAATATCTGGTATTGCTTTTTCTGAAGGTATAATAAATGGTCACTTTAAGGAGGTTGCTAATTTTATAGATAAAGTTTATATAAGAGTTAACTTAAGAAGAGTGGATGATAAAAAAGTAACTGATGGTGGATTTAAAGATACTCAACATCCTCTTTTTATACAATCGTTGTTAGATGCACAGAAAAATAGACTACCAAACGGTGCACCAGATTTTAGTAGGGTTATAGATCCTTTGATAAGATATTTTAATCCAGATGTAAATACAATAAGGGGTGGTATAAATCCATTTAAATTAATAATTGATGGGAAATCTGTTACTGAAAAGTTTAACATTGATTTACCTAAAAATTTACAAACACCTGGTACAAAAAAATTAGCACAAGATTTAATATACAAGCAAATTATAGGTGAAATTACAGCTAAAGAAGCTAGGGCTGAAATGAATAGTTATGTTAAATTAAATCCTAGTAAAAAATCCGCTAGTGATGTTAATGTTAAATACGCTAAGTCTAATAAAAAAGACATGAGTAACAAAGAGCAAATGGAAAGAATGAAAAAAATAGATAAAGCTCTTAAAGTTGCTAGAGATCCCAATGCTCCAGAAAAAGGAATATCAATATTTGACTTTGATCAAACACTAGCAAACACAAAAGAAAAGGTTGTATATACCATGCCTGATGGTAAACAAGGTACATTAACCGCTAAGGAGTTTGCAGAAAAAGCCGAGCAATTAGGTTTAGATGGTGCTGAATTTGATTTTAAAGCATTTGAAAAGGTTAAAGGAGCAACAAAAGGTCCTTTCTTTGAAATAGCACAAAAAATTAAAGGAAAGTACGGTAATAAAGATATATTTATATTAACAGCAAGACCACAATCATCTGATATTGCTATACAAGCTTTCTTAAAAGGTATTGGTTTAGATATTAAATTAGAAAATATTACAGGTTTAGAAGATGGTAGTCCTCAAGCTAAAGCTGATTTTGTTATAGATAAAGTTGCAGATGGTTATAATAACTTTTTCTTTGGTGATGATGCATATAAAAATGTTAAAGCTGTACAAGAAGTTTTAGACGAGGTTGATGTAAAGAGAGATGTTCAACAAGCTAAAGCAGATTTGTATGAGAGTATAGATACTAAATTTGATAAAATAATAGAAGAAAACACAGGGTTAGATAGAAACGCAACAGTAAGTATTGCTAAAGCAAAAGCAAAAGGAGCAAAAAGAGGAAATTGGTTTAGAGATTTCTTTATACCACCATCAGCTGAGGATTTTACTGGATTATTATATAATTTTATAGGTAAAGGTAAAAAAGGAGAGGCAGATTTTAAGTTTTTTAAAGATGTATTAATAAGACCTTTTGCTAGAGGTATTAGAGATTTAAACGCAGCAAAACAGGTAATAGCAAACGAATATGCTAGTTTAAAGAAAACATATCCAGATGTTGTTAAAAGTTTAAGAAAAGAATCTAATGTATCGGGTTATAACAACTCACATGCAATAAGAGTTTATTTATGGAATAAAAATGGAATACCAATACCAGGT
>TARA_R100000808_G_scaffold12483_2_pt1 | contig 17707 bp, 28 predicted proteins | sample TARA_R100000808 | Tara Oceans TARA_R100000808 (sample SAMEA2622852) | marine metagenome | biome: marine biome (ENVO:00000447); feature: marine epipelagic mixed layer (ENVO:xxxxxxxxx); material: "saline water (ENVO:00002010), including plankton (ENVO:xxxxxxxx)" | depth 140 m | reverse complement strand
ACCACAAATGACACTAATGACACTCCTGCTTCCTCAGCACCGTGTCAGGGTGATGGTGGGAATCTTTACACCGTTCAACACCATTGTACTCGCACCGAGGTAGCCGAGCTACTGCACATGAGTACAAGAAGTGTTGATCGGTTGCTGGCTCAGGGACGGCTCACGAAAGTGAAGTTCTCTGAGGTGAAACAAGGTGCCGTCCGAATCCCCTACCGGTCGGTGCTTAATTACCTGAAGGGGATGAAACAGGGTGCCCCCCGTAACTACTCAGGAGGCACCCCTAACTAACTAACTACGCCCCTTGCGGGGCAAACGGAGACATATATGTCATTAACATTAAACGCAACAATAACTGGTCCCACTAGCAAGTGGGAAGAGGTGCCGGTAGGCACATATCAGGGAGCGATTGTCGATCTTGAGGCACTCGATCCCGTGGACGGCAAACCAAAGGGAGTCTTGAGGATGACCTTTGAGTTGGATCGAGTCGGAGAGAACGGTCAGAACCAGACCATCAGGAGGTCGTTTCACAAGGTGCTGGACAACGAGAAGGCAGCGTTGCGCTTGTTCATCAAGCGGACGTTGCAACTCAAGCCAGAGGGTGAGTTCGATCTGGAGAAGGAACTCATCGGGAAGTCCATCACGGTGAACGTCGAGCAGTTCAAGACTGACGATGGGATGAAGTCCTATGTGGACACCGACTTGTCTGGCCCACCGCAGGGCGAGGGGTTCAAGCCGACAGGCAAGTACATTCGCCAGCAGGACAGGAAGAAGGATGGCGATGACGACATGCCCTTCTGAAAAGGACGACACCATGTCTAGGGTCACCACAACCAATCCTGACTATGACTTCCCTCTCAAGAGGACTCATTTTGTCTTCGATATTGAAACGGGTTCACTCCCGTCCGACGAGATCGAAGCCTATTGTCCTAAAATTAAGCCCAGCAAGAGCATCAAGGATGCTGCGAAGCAAGAGGCATACATTGAGGGCAAGCGTAGTGAATGGTTTGGTAAGGCGGCACTCTCCCCGGTAACGGGGAGGGTGCTTGTCATAGGTGTCAGGGTGGAGGGTGTTAACACCATGTTCCACGTTGACGAGAACGGCAGCGAGAAGGGGGTGCTTGAAGCCTTCTTCGACATGGTGAGAAAGCACCGTGACCAGAAGTGGGTCGGTCACAATTGCCATGCCTTCGATTGGCCTTTCCTGAGAGGTCGTGCGATGGCAAATGATGTACACTTTCCCGTGGGCATCATCACCAGCATCTGTGGCCACCGATGGGTGAACTACGGTGCCAACTGCCGGGACACCATGCTTGCGTGGAACCCCGACCCGACATCCAGAATTAGCCTGAGCAACTTGGGCAGGGTGTTGGGCTTGGGGACCAAGCTGGGCGAGCATGGATCAAGATTCGATGAGTTGTACGCAGAGAACCCCGACCTTGCCCTCAAGTATTGTGAGAGGGACTTGGAGTTAACTGACGACATATGGCAACGAATCGGAATATAAGGTACATGGCATGTGACCCCGGAGTGTCCGGTGGATTCTGTTACAAGGATCAGTACGGCACACTCAAGGTGTTCAACATGCCAAAAGGCGACGACCGGGAGCAACGTGCCCGACTGATCGTGGATTACCTGACTTTCCTGAGACCGGAAAACATCTTCATCGAGAGGGTGCAGGGTTACCACGGCAGTCGAAGCACGGGGCACACCTCGTTCGTGCTGGGAGAGAACTATGGAACAGTCGTTGGTGCCTGCCTAGCGGTGGGCACCAACGTCATCCCCATCTCGCCGCAGTCATGGCAGAAGACGCTTGGCCTGAAGCGGGAGAAGGGCATGTCCCAGTCGGAATGGAAGCGGCACCTGAAGATGTGTGCGGTGGACATGTACCCAGCCGGTATTGGTGTCACGTTGAAGAACGCTGATGCCCTTTTAATTTTTGAGGCGGCACTCAGGCAGCGTGAAGGACTTGGATGAACTGAGGGCAATCATGCCCCTCCCCAGAATGCTTGAAGCCTTGGGCTTGGAGACCTCCGCACGAAGCGGCAACACACGGTCCCCGTTGCGGCACGACAAGAACCCGTCCTTCAGCGTCTTTGAGTTTGAGGGCAGGCACTTCTGGAAGGACCACGGCAACACCGACAAGGGTGATGAGTTGGATTTTTTGAAGCACTTCTATGGCATGGATTTCAAGCAGGCTTTGGCAAAGTGGTGCGACTTGTGTGGCAGGACGATGGAAGAGGAGAAATTTATCAAGAAGGAGAATTTCGACCCCTGTTTTGGTCTGGGGTCGGAGGGTCATAGTAAAGTGGTTAGGGGCCTCGCTGAGTGGCGAGGTTATAGTGAGTCCACATGTCGGTGGTTGGTAGACCACCGGCATGTTGGGCTTCACTCTCTGGGCATGTGCTTCCCCATCCTGAGTGCGCTTGGGGTGCTGAAGGGTGTGCATGTTTATGCACCGAAGAAGCGACCGAAGTTTCAGGTGTTGGGGGGCAAGCAACTGCCTTGGTACATAGGGCCGAAGGACGCATCGGTTGTGCATGTTTTCGAGTCGCAGTTCGATGCCTTCAGCCTGTTGCAGTATCTGGGTTTTGACACGGCAGTTTTAATCACAAGGGGTGCCAGCAACATAACAAAGGCCAAGGGTTATCTGGAGACCGTGCTGGGCAAGTCGAGCAACAAGGTTGCCGTATATATCTGGCCCCAGAATGATGTGACTGATGACGGTGGGCAGACACCGGCACAGAAGTGGTGCGATGGGTTGGTTGCTGAGTTTGGTGTCGTGTACATCGTTGACACCCCGCATGAGTTCGAGGACCTGAACGACTGGCTCCGAAAGGGTGCAACCCCGGCGAGTGTGGCCGAGTGCATTTCCGGGGCCAAAAAAATTGGGGAAGACCTGAAGACCAACTTGCCTGCCATAGTCAACTCACAGGCTTTTGTTGCACTCGACATGCCGCCACCGGTTCAGGTTATCAAGGGCGTCCTTCACAGGGGGTGCAAGATGGTGGTTGGGGGTGGTTCCAAGGGGAGAAAGACATGGTCCCTGATACACCTTGGGCTGGCTGTTTCAACGGGCAGGAACTGGTGGGGCTTTGACACCACCAAGGGCAAGGTGTTGTACATTAATTTTGAGTTGCCCGACTTCGTTGCACACGACCGGATCAGCAGGATCATGGAGGCAATGGAGGTGAGTGACACCGGCAACTTCGATGTGTGGAACCTGAGGGGTTACGCATGTGACGTTGAGCTTATTGGTCCGCAGATTACCGAGGCAGTTGAGGACCGGCAGTATGACCTGATGATTGTCGATCCCATATACAAATTGCTGGGTGACCGGGATGAGAATGCTGCCGGTGAGATTGGCAGGGTGATGAATGCGATTGAGCAGATTTGCCACATCAGCGGTGCCGCACTCGCCTTCGGTCATCACTATGCGAAGGGTGATGCTAGTGCCAAGGCGAGCATAGACCGTATGAGTGGCAGCGGTGTGTTTGCAAGGGACCCTGACTGCATCATTGCCATGACTGACCACGCTGACCCTGAGCATTTCATTGTTGAGCCTACTCTCAGGGCATTCGCCCCTGTGGAGGCGTTTGTGTTGCGATGGAGTTTTCCGCTGATGGAGGTGGCACACGGTGCTGATATTGAGTTCAAGGGGCAGAAGAAGGACAAGTCACCAAGTGGTTACACCGCAAGGGACATGTTGTCATTGCTGCCGAAGGATGGCTACACCGATGCAGAGTGGAAGACCGCAGCCAACGAGAACTGCGGCATCGGCAGGACCAAGTATTACAATTTCCGCAAGCTACTGTCCGATGAGGACAAGGTGTTCAAGAACTCGGACGGCAAGTTCGTTCGACTGATGGAGGACCACATGTTGTTTGGGAATAAAAAACTAACTAACGATAACTACAATGGTACGAAACACACAGATGGAACTGGGAGTGGGCAAGCACCCGCTCAGGGAAAAGTTTGAGCAATTCGATCACGACAATCCACATGTCTGGGACCTGTTCAAGCAGTTCACCTTTGAGGCAATCAGGAAGGGGCACCGCTACTTCAGCATTGCCTTGGTGACTGAGCGGATTCGGTGGGAGATCACGGTGAACACGACTGACCCGGAGTTCAAGCTCAACAACAATTACAAGGCTTTTTACGCCCGGAAATTCCACAGGGACTACCCGATGTATGACGGGCTGTTCAGGACCAGACCAAGTGTCGCTGACCTATGAGCCATGTCCTCATGGCCACAGTCCTGTTCATGCTGTTGCTGTTCGTGACGGTTATATATTTGGACAGCACCGACTGAACCCGAATGACTCCCAAGTCGGAAACAAATTTTACCAGCCAACCGAGTATGACTTGGTCTACGATAAGTCCTCCTGCAAGTCGGGCCAAGTCGGGTTGGTGCCTGCCATCGAGTGGTGGCAGGCTGGTAAATTTCACCACGACCCGAAGTGCTGCTGCTGGGCACCTTTTATCGTCCCCCCTACGGGGGGACTTAAAAGGTGACCCCTTGGGTGGGTTCCCCCAGCAATCAGCACGAAGGGATTTTGTGATGAAGCGAGACGAAAAGACAAACGAGGAACCGATGGGGGTTTGTACCAACTCACATTGCTTTGAGGACACTTGCCGAGGCGAGTGCTGCCGGGACTACCATTATCAGGCTTTGAGGCTTATCAGGAGAAGGCTTGATGAGGTGAAGAGGCTTGATGTGCCCATACGAGGCCCAGAAGGGGTGTAGAAGCGATTATTATGGCTGAGGAGGGTGTTGACACCTATGAGGACCTGAAAGAGGCTTACAGGTCCATTCTGAGCCTTACAGGAGGGACGGTGCGGTTTGTACTGAATCCGGGTGACGATATACCGTCAGGATTGGCCGACAGTTTGGCCACATGGCCGGGAATAGCCGACGACCCTCATTGGAGGAACCACCCACAACTACGGGCTTACATCGAGCGAGGCTGGTTTGGCGGTGGCGGGAAGTGGGTTTACAGGAACAATAAACGAGTCTTTTTGAAGGATTATGTGAAATATGAGTTTGATCAGGAAAAACGCTGTTGGAGGCATAGATGTTGCCCAGATTGATGAGTGCGGTGGCGGTGTCGGAAACCTGAGTGTGGCCGACATAAACAAGAAACTGGACGCATGGCTTGCCAAGCGTGAGGGCAAGGATGTCACTACTTGGACCCAGCGGCACTACGGCAACCGAGGCAAGAAAAAGTCTTGACAGACCCTATTAGGGGTGATTGCACGGGCTTGTGGGAGGTGTAGACACCAATAAGCCTGCGAAGATAGCCGTAGGCCAGAAAGGGGCGATAAACCCCCGAAATTTAGCCGTCAGGGACCCGGAGAGGTATCAGGCTGTGGTCACCAGCCTGAAGGAAGGAAACAGCCTTACACAGACTGCTGTGGAGTGCGGTGTGGCACGAAATACTGTTGACCGCATCAAGCACGAAAACAAGGACCAGTTGGCCGAGTGGAAGTGGAGGAACTACAACAAACTCGGCAAGATAATAGCCAAGGGGTTGGATCGGTTGGAAAGCGAGTTTGACTCGGTCCATATCAACTCAGTTGCTTTGCAAATTGGGATTCTTTTGGACAAAAGATCGATGATTGAGGGCGAATTGGTCGGAAAAGCCCCAGAAAAACAGGTAATTCTGCACGGTGACTTCAATAAACTTCTGGATCAGGTCAAAACTGGTAATCTTGATTTGAAATCACCAGACAATGCGAAAACCCCAATAAAAACAGGGGTAATCGACGTTGAGGGTAAGGATCAGGTCCCTGAATCTGGCCCGAAGGGGGGCGGGGGGGGTGCCAACCCAATTTCAGCCGAGTGATGCCGAAGTATTTATTCGGGTAAAAAAATATTTTGAAAAGATTCTCCCAACCCCAACCCCACATACACCTTCTTCAGATCATTGAGGGTGGTGAGATGGTTACTGGGGCTGTTGCGTACCGTGTGGGGAGTGACCAATTTAGAGTTGGCTTAAAAAGCCGCCATGAGCCAGAGGAGGCTCGTTGTCGTATTCATGGTTGGCTTGAAGAGGTGGTGGGAATGGAACACTCATGGTGTCACAGCAAAAGTTAGCGAAGGACTTGGGGGTTACTGCCCGTGAGTTGGGGAGAAAGCGTGAGAGGCTTTTGGAGGGTTTCCATTACGAGCCATCGGGGAGGACCTATTCGTGGACCCCTCATGGGGTGGATCAGGTGATGTTTGACATGGGTTTGGTGCCCACCCCTCCTTCCCATGCTGCTGAGGTTTATGGGAGGATTCCGAGGAACCGGAGGCTTGTGGGGGCGAAGATCGAGGGGACTGACCAGTTTGTGAAGGTGCGTGACAATTCCATGTACTGCAAAAACTTTAGTTTTCCGGTGAGGTGGGACGGCAATGGTTTTTATGCCATGAGGCATCCGAGGTTTAAAGGCAAGTTGTGATTGAGGAGCAGAAGCAGGATCAGCTATATGAGACCTTGTCCAAGGTGGTTGAGAGGTACATGGACGAGTTTGACATGACTTATGTTTCGGTAATTGGGTGTCTGGAGGTGTTGAAGGTTACCTTGGCTTGGGAGTCGTTTGAGGCTGACGAGGAGGATGATGACGATGAGGGGGAGGAGTGGAAGATTGTTGTAGATGAGTGAAATGGATTTCAAGACAGACATGGCTAGGGAGGCGATGTTGCAGGCCCGAAGGAACTTGTTGGTGTTTGACAAGAAGCAGCAGGATTATGGGAGCAAGAACATTGCTTCATGGGGGACCAAGCGGCAGGACATGTTTGGTGTCCTGACGAGGATAAAGGACAAGGTCCACAGGATTGCGAATTTATTGGAGAGTGAAGGCGACCCCAACAACGAGTCCATTCAGGACAACTGCATGGACATCGCAAACTACGGGTTGATATTAAGTTTATTAAACGAAGACAAATGGAGGTGAAATTTGACAAGAAAAGCGTTCGATCCTTCCCTGTATCGGGCAAACGATGCGAAGGGCAAGGGAGCGGTCATGGCGCATTTACAGAAGGAGGGTTCCTATGTGAATGCTGCGGAGGACAAGGGGCATGATGTCAGGGAACTGGCACTCAGGCACCACGAAGTGGAAGTTCGATCCGGTTGGACCGGAGCGAAATTCCCCTTCCCCACCATACACATCCCTTATCGGAAAAAGAGGTTAATGGGCAAGCCGTTTACATACTGGGTTTTGAATTATGAATGCACACATGCCATGACGATTGATAGTGATGCCATTGCTGACAGTCCGGTGGTGAGTGTGGCCAACAAGTATGTCCCTGACGGGACTGAGGAGTTTTATGATATTCCGACCGAGTTGTTCAGGGAGGTTAAGTTGAACAAGTGAAGCACCCCGTTCTTCAGGACCTTGATGCCGACACCGTTGCCCAGATTAAGGAGCAGTATGGTGAGGAGCAGGGCACTCACCTGATAGAGAACGTCCTGAAGCCTGCACGGGCAGAGATTATACGGCAGGAGGAGGATGATGCTTATTACAACGGATATATTCCTGATCATTGGAAGGATGCGGACGACTTATTAAGGAGTTATGATCACCTGTTGATAAGTGGGGGCAACCGGAGTGGCAAGACGAGTTATAGTTGCAGGAAACTTGTTGATGTGATGGTCACCAAGCCCAAGGCCAAGGTGGTGGCGTTTAGCATGACCAACCAGAGTAGTGTGCGTGACCTTCAGCCTGCGGTTTACAAGTATCTGCCAAACGAGTTCAAGGGCAGGAAGAAGATGGGCAAGGTGGGGAACATTAGCTACACCCAGAAGAACGGGTTTACCAATGCGAGCTTCGTGCTGCCCAATGGGAGTCAATGCTTCTTCCATTATTACGAGCAGAGGTCCGATATTTTGGAGGGGATGGAGGCAGATTTGATCTACTGTGATGAGCTAGTGCCTGCATCGCTTGTGGAGACAGCAGTCTACCGCTTGGTCACACGGAAGGGGAAGCTAATCATTGCGGCCACCCCGATAACAGGCTGGACCCCGGTCGTGAATAAATTCATGGCCGGGGCGAAGCCGTTGCAGACTGTTGAGTCACCGTTGCTGCCTGATTCGGTCAACGTGCCGGGGTGTCCGGTTGGCACCATGCCGTATACGATGGAGTGCATGGACCCCGGTTGTGCCGTGATCTTTTTTCACACCTCGATGAACCCGTATAATCCATATGACCAGATGGAGAGGGTGCTGACGGGTGAGAGTTCCACGCAGATCAAGATCAGGGCATATGGGTGGTGTGACCGGACGAGCAACACATGGTTTCCGAAGTTTGGGAAGGACCACATTATCGACCCTGCAAAAGTGCCAACGGATGGGACAAACTACATGGTTGCCGACCCTCATGGGGCACGGTCTTGGTATATCCTTTGGCTGCGGGTGTGCATTGTGGACGGTGAGGAGAAATATTTTGTCTACAGGGAGTATCCTGACATGCCCGCCTATGGTGAGTGGGCTATTGGGGGTGACGATATGTCTGGGAAGGTTGGACCGGCCCAGAAGCCGGTTGGGACTGGTCACACGATGTATAAGGAGTTGATCGGGGAGCTTGAGGGGGATGAGGAGATTGAGGAGCGATATATAGACCCCCGTGCCGGTGGCAGCAAGGCGATGACCGATGATGGGGTGACCTTGATTGAGAGGATGGCATACGATGAACCGGCGATGTATTTTACCCCCGCCCCCGGAATACACATCGAGCAGGGAGTGGGGGTTATCAATGATGCGCTGGACTACAACATTGATGATGCGGTGACGAGTGTGAACCAGCCGAAGTTGTATATATCAAGCGAGTGCAAGAACACGATAGCCTGCATGACTGAGGCGAGTGCGGCGGGAGGGGAGAGGAATGCATTCAAGGACCCGATAGACTGCCTGCGGTATCTTTTGACATCAAACCCGATGCATGTGACTGACAAGACATGGAAAGCGGTGGGGGGAGGCACTTATTGATGATGGACGACTTATGCCCACCTGAAGAGGGTGTTGATTTCTGGAAGAGGGAGGTGGTCAACTGGATGATGGACTTGGCCAAGCAGCAAACGGAGATTTTGAATGCCCTCAACGAGTTGAGGGACGAGGTCCGAAGGGAAGGAAAGGGGCGCAACGATGAGGGTGAATAGCTACCCACCCCTGTTGAGTCTTTCCGAGGCAGCGGAGTTGACCGGATTGTCGAAGGAGTATTTAACCAAGCTGAGGCGCAATGGCATCTTGAAGACCTATACGCTTCAGGGCGGGGACAAGGGTTCCCCCCGCTATAAGATATTTAGGGACCACTTACTTGAACACACAGGATTGAGAACAAAAAATGAAAAATGAAACCGAAGACCACTTGGTCCATCACAAGGATAAGGTGGATATAGATGACCTGACTTTTGAGTACCGCAGAAGTTTAACTGACGGTCATGCGCTAGAACGGATACAGCAGGCAGATGACGTTCGTTATGCGAGGTGGAACTCGCAAACGGATGACTTTAAGAAACATGCTAGTGCGATGACCGAGGGTACTCAGCCATTCCCCTTCGAGGGGGCGGCAGACAACAGGATCAGGCTTGCCGACGAAACCATCAACCAACTTGTGGCGACCCTGATGAACGGGTTCCAAAAGGCGCAGTTGAAGGTGGGGGCAACGGAGTCCAACGACACCGAGGCTGCGGCGAGCATGAACACGTTGATGCGTTGGTTGATCGGCACGAAGTTATACCATGAGATGAGGCGTGAAGCTGAACTCATGGCACAATATTCGATGCAGTACGGTTGGTCGGCAATGTTTGTGGGCTGGGAGCAGCAACAACAGATGATGCCGATGAAGGTGACGCTTGAGCAGATCGTTGAAATGGCTCAAGCTGATCCAGCCTTCGCAGACTTTCCAAGGATGATACTTGACCCGGAGCAGGAGTCGGTGGTGACCGACATGCTGATCACTCAGGTGGACATGAAGCGGCGACCGGCGAAGAAGGTTATAAGGGAGTTAAGGGAAACCGGGGAGAGTTCGATCCCGGTGGAGTATACTGTGGCCAACAAGCCGTTGATGGTTGCTTGCCGTCCTTATGACGAGATCAGTTTCCCCCCTGAAACAACAACCCTGCAAAAAGCACGGGTTATATTCCGCAAGCAGTATATGTCCGAGGTTGAACTGCGAAGCATGATCAACGACGACGACTGGAGTAGCGACTGGGTGGATGAGGTTATAAAGACGACCGGTAGATCGAGCGACTTTAGCGACATCACCACCAGCAAGTCTGCATTGAATCCTGACTCCATAGATAGGCGGGACAACTTGGTGGAGGTGGTGTGGGCTTACACCAAGCAATTAAATGAGCAGGGGGTGCCTGCTGTGTATTGCACGGTGTTCGCACCATTGGTTCAGCGTGATGCCTTGGGCAAGGCGTTGTATGCGAAGCATGAGATGCTGGACTACAACCATTGCCGGTATCCGTTTGTGGAGTTCAAGCGTGAGGTGATCAAGCGCAGGGTGATTGAGAGTCGCCCGATAACTGAAGTGATTGGAAGCTACCAGACGTTCCTTAAAAACCAGATTGACTCGATCATGGATCGGACCTCGTTTGAGACGTTGCCTGCCATTGAGGTGAACAAGAGGTTGGGCTTGGTTAACAAGATTGGGCCTGCGGTTCAGTTGCCGGTCACCAAGGCTGGGGATTATTCGTTTATGAAGCCACCGGCAGGGGTGCCCAGTACGGCATTTGAAACGATAGCCTTTATTGAGAAGGCAGTTGCCAAGTATTTCGGTTTGACACACCCCGACATACCCCCGCAGATGACGATGATGACGCAGCAGTCGATGATGAACAACTGGTTGACGGTGTGGACCGAGATATACCAGATGATGTTCCAGTTGACGTTGCAGTATCTGGATGATGAAGACTTGATGAAGGTGACCGGGGCACAGGTGCCCATTAACCGGGACAAGGAGATGCCCGACTTTGTGCTGAAGTTTGATGTGAGTGATTTGGATCAGGATTACGTCCTGAAGAAGATGGAGATCATTGCACAGCAACTGGTGCCATTGGATGTGGGTGGCTCAATCGAGCGAAATGCATTGATTGAAAAACTGGTCAGGTCGATTTCGCCTGATTTCGCTGATGAGATACTGACCGACCAGAAGAGTGCATCGCAAAGGATGTACAACGAGGTCAAGGGCGAGATGGGCGGCATGATGTTGGGCTTTGAACCTAACTACACCGAGAACGATCCAAGTGCTGGCACCAAGCTGCAATATGCACAGGAGATTAGCCAACGGAACCCGAAGGTGCAGGAGGCTGCGGAGAAGGATGAGTTGTTCAGTCAACTGATCCAGAACTATATGCAGAATCTGCAAATGAGCGTGACGCAAGAGCAGAACGCTCAGATCGGACGCATCGGGGTCCAACCCGTAACATGAACCCAGACGATCTAATCACATTCGGATTCAAGGAGAGGAGTGCCCTTTACGAGGCCACAATGCGGCACCTAGAGGCTTTTATCGAGGGAGAGGTCCTTGCGGTGCAGGACAGGGAAAACATCGGTGAGGGGCGAATACACACATCGGGAAGGCTGGCGGGTCTTTCTGACTTTCGGGATCACCTCAACTTCTTGAGGGAACAGGCCCAGAGGAATTAGTCGGCTGGTTTGGTTGGTTAGTTAGTCTGAGTGGTGCCGACTGAAAACCCCCTCCCTTTCAGACCAAGGGAGGGGGTTGCTTGTTTACTTAATTGGTAAACTTGATGGTCTTGCCGACCCTTGGCAACAAGCTGGGGTCGGTATGCTTTCTGATCAAGGTCTTCACCTTCTCTTCAATGAAGTCCAAGGTCCCCTTTGACACACAGGTCCATTCGGTTTGTGTTCTTGCGTCTTTGTTCTTTGCTGTTTCCAGCACGAACCCTTTAACTGCTTTTCTGTTTATTAGCATTTTTCGTAGTTAGTTAGTTTGCCTGCTTCATGCAGGCAGCACCCATTATATCATATCGGGTTTTTAAAAATCTCGGAATCGGGTCATATCGAGACGAAAACAAGTCTGGTTGTTAGGAAATAAAAAATTAAAAAAAAATTTGACACGGTTTTGCCAAAAAGTTGTCGGGGAATTTTCTGAAAGTTTTTTACCCGACAAAATTAGTCAACCCATATACCCATACGATCCGCTATATTCAGCCTTCAGGCACCCTGTTCAAAACTGCTCTATGGACATATAGCCTTTTAGCCCGTCACAACGGTGACGGGTTTTCTTTGTCTCCCCCAAAAAGACAATGTTGCCGACTTGCAGGCATCTATAATCGCATGGCTGAAGAACAGATTGAAGAGGTTAGCGGACCCTCTTCTGAAAAAGGAGAAAACCGTGAGTTCAAGAACGACGATTTAGGTCAAGCCTTGGATGAGAGTGGATTGGCGTCGCTCCTCGAAAAGCAAATGGAGAGTGATAGCCAACCGGTTGAACCGGAACCGGAGCAAACCACCGAAAGTGAAGCTGAACCGGAACAGACAGAAGACTCGGTTGAGGACGCTGCGAGTGCAGATGAACCCGAAGCCGAAAAGAGTTCTTTGACAGACGACGATGGAAGCGAAGAACCGGAATGGTTCCAGAAGCGCATCGACAAACTGACTCGCCAGAGGCGTGAAGCCGAGGATGAGGTCAAGGATTTGCGGGATGAAATAAAGGATTTGCGGGATCAGGTATCTGAGAGCGCAAACACTCCGGTCCCCCGGAGTGGGTCAACTAACCCGTTTGAACACTTGACAAGTCAGGAGCAGATCAATGCCGAGAAAAAGAAGGCAAGGGATTTGCGTAAGTGGTGCAGAAGGAATCGGGACGGTGCAGTAGTGGACGGCAAAAATGGCGAAGTGGAGTATGATGCTGATCAAATTCAGGACATACTGGAAAACGCTGAAGATGCCTTGGACACGCACTTGCCAGAACGTGAACGGTTTGTGGAGGCGAATGCCTACTGGGAACCTGAAGCGGAGAAGGCATACCCTTGGATTAATGATCGAAGCAGCAATGAACACAAGTTGTTCAATCAGGCTTTAAAAGCATTCCCGGCGATCCAATCCCTCCCCGACCATAAAATCCTTTTAGGCGATATGTTGGTTGGCAGGGCATTGAGGATGTCGAAGGAAACTGATTCAAAAACTGAGGCGATCAAGAAACCAAAAGCAAAGCCCAAGGCACCCAAGCAACCGGCGGCACCTAGTGCTGATCGGACAACCACTCCACCAACTGCCGCAAAGGTTACTGCAAACAAGAATCGCTTTCTCAAGTCTGGAGAGGAATCCGATTTAGCAGACTTAATGATGGACTATGTATAGTCCGTAAAAAGGAGAATTAAAATATCATGGCAGGTGTATTAGAATATAACTTAACAGGGAACGCCCCCGGTGCTGGTCCCGCTCAACACGAAGATTTAAGCGATTTGCTTGCAGTCGTGGACGCAAAAAGCACACCCGTGACATCCCAAATTCCGAAGGGACGAGCGGCAGGAGCAACCACATTCCATTGGCAAGCCGATGGGCATGTGGCAAACGTCACAACTGGTACGCAGGATGGTGTCGATGTAACAACGACGATTACTGATGGTGGTTTAACTGACACCACCGCAGGACGTAAAGTCTTAAAGAACAATGTTCAGATTTTCCGTAGGGCGGGGCGTGTTTCATTGCTTACCGATGCTGTGGCAAATCCAGCCGGTGTCCGTAACGAGTTGGCGCACATGGTGAGCCGCTTGATCCTCACGCAAAAGCGTGACATTGAGAAAACCGTGTCGTCCAAAAACGATGCACAGGACGGTGCTTCAGGTGTGGCGTTTCAAACCAAGTCTTTGCTGAGTTGGCTAAACCCCGCAGGGCACAACAAGGTGGTCAACAATGCGTTGTCTGCAAGTGGGGCAGACTGCCCTGCTAAAGTTGACAGCAATTACGCAGTCAGGGCAGGGGCGGTCTCGACAACGACCAAGGCTGCGCTGAACTCTGGAGGCGTGCAGGATATCCTTGAGGCTATCTACGGTCAAACTGGCGTTGTTCGTGATTACGATCTGATTTGCGATCCGCAGGTCAAACGTGCCTTCACGGGTTTTGCTGAAACCAATGTTGATGAGTCAGGTGACTCGGCAACACATCCTGCGGTTCGTATTCGCACCTTAAACAAGGAGCAGGCAGACCGTGCGTTCGTATCGACTATCGATATTTTCACCGGAGATTTTGGCACGTTGCGTTTGCACGTTTCAAACTTCATTGAGAAGAGTGCGGTAGTTGGTAGTAGTGTTGCGTTAGACAACACCGGGGGGTGCGGAATGATTCTTCCGATGGACATGTTGGAGTTAAAATACAACATGACCACCAACGTCAAGCCGATGACAAACAACGGCGGCGGCGAAGGTCGAATCATTACCACCATTGCGGGTCTGGCTCATAAGAATCCGCTTTCGAGCGGCTTGATCAACTTCACCGACGATTAATAATGTTTGAAAAGGACGTTGCTGAGTCTTTGTTTGACAGCGATCCCGATTTAGCACGGGACGTTGTCAATGAGTTAAAAACTGGCTGGAGAATGCAGGCAGTTAATGCGGAGATTAACACCCGCAAGAAACTCCAAGAGGCAAAGATTAAGCGAGAGTCCAAGCATATCGACGGGGTGGGAGTCCACCGGTTAAGGGTGGACCCCACCTCGTATCATTATTGGGGCCAGAGGCTCGGTTACGAGTGCTGGTCGAATGAACAATTCATCAAGGAGTATGGAAGGGACAATCCTTCCGCATCCGTTATATGCAAACCGGCAAAGCCGAAGTTTGGGTACGGTAAAAAATATTCCAAAACATATAACCTGTGATCCAACTCTCGTTTGCCAATGTTGTAAGTGGGGTGGCGCAACTTGCCGGTCTTGACCGGGACGCTTTGCCAAATCACTTCTTTAAGGCAGTAAGGGACTTGGCAGACCATCGATTGTCGATGGCATGGAACTCGGAGTATTGGCCTGAGTTAATCAGGATTCAGGAAGCAACGGTCAGCAAGACGAACAACGCTGCCCCTTATTTTTATAACCTAGCAAACACAGTCGGTGAGGTTCTTGATGTGTATAGCAAGAACCCTGAGTCAACGACACAGACGGCACCGGTAGCGTGGAAGCACGGTCACGATGGAAATAATAGAAGGATTATACTACGGGGTGCCGACACTCCTGTTTATATTGAGTATCGCTTGGCTAACCCGTCACTTACGGAATCGACAACGGGAGCGATTGATACGGCGCACGATATACCAAAGATATTTCAGGCGTACCTCATCCGGTCGGTATTCGCAGATTACCTAAAGGCAAACGGTCAGGTCGAGCAGGCCATGATCGAGGACGCCAACGCAGAAAGTCTTCTGCAACTTGAAGCCGACAAGGTTTATCGGCAGGCTGGTCAAATCAGGTCGGTCAACATGTTTACCTATTAAGAATTTATGAACGTACAACTAGCATCAATGGGCACTCCTTCGGTTGAGGAAACGGCAAGTTTGTCGGCAGATGACCGCAGAAAGAAACTAATCATCACCTCTCAAACAGGAGATGTTTATGTGAACTTCAGCACCACGGCAGCAACAACGTCTGTTTTCGACATAAAACTGGCTGCGGGAGCGTCTTATACCATCGACAACTATACCGGCCCATGCACGGCAAATAATGCCAACGTCAGGTATGTGTCGTTTAAGTAGCTTTCTTGCAGGAGGCACCTTTTGTAATGGACACAGAAAAAGCAAAACAAGCGTTGGACACGTTGTATGTGGCGGCAGGGCAGGCAGCACTTGCTAGGCCGCAACACGAAGCAGTAACTGCCGCAGCCAAAGAGTTGTTGGAGCAGATTGAAAGCTGCGAGAAGTGCGAAGGAACGACCCCTGTTGAGGTTGTCCCTCCAAGCAAGGGCAAATGAAATGGGACTTGGAACTGATCAAGGTTATCGGGGCGACTGGACTCGGCACGGGAAACATGCTGTTGGACATAGACGTTATCCTGAAACTCCTGATCAGTTTCCTGTCACTTTTGTATGTTGCGAAGAAGACCTATGATCTTTATTTCAAAAAAAAATAAATTATGCTGAAGTCAAAAACATTGTGGGGAGCGGTGACTGCCATAACCGGCAGTTTGTCGGCTTATTTTTTGGGGGAGATTGAGCTTGGTGCCATGTTGCAGATTTGTGTAACGAGTGCGCTCAGTATTTTCCTGAAACATGCCGTGAAAAAAGCTGAAGACAAGGCAGGCTAAAAACAATGCTTGGCTGGTTGTTAGCTTTACTGCGAGCCGTTCCCTCGTTGGAACGGCTTTTTGTCAACATAGGTGAGCAATTGAAGCAGCACCGTGCGAACGAGAAGCATGAAGAGGAGTTGGATCATATTGACGCTGCCATTGCTGGTGCTAGGGGCGGGGTGCAGGACAGTCGAGTATCAGGACTTGAATGGAGTCTCGACCCTGACCGCACACCCGGAGTTCCCCATAGCGGCACAACAGGCACCGGAGTTCACTCGATCAGCATTGCGGGAGGTGGCGAGGCTGAACCGAATCATAAGGAGTAAATAATGCCAATACCTGATCCACTATCTGACGGTGATGCAGCTTTCGTTGGCGTAAACATGAACGTGGAACCGTCTGTGGTGCCGCAGGGTCATGTTGCATTGGCCAACAATGTTAGATTTGAAAAAGGCAAAATCAAGACCCGTCCCGGCACCAAGTGCATGGATTGGTCGGGCATTGAGGCATATGAGAACAAACCGTATGCGGCGAATGATAAGGTTTTGTTTTCGGGAAAGAAGGGAAGCAACCTTAACGTAAGTGCTGGCACGGTAACATTGGGGAATGTAGCCAATGCAGTATCGGATTCCAATTTCGCCACCCAGACCACGTTAAGCACCAGCACGACACCTTGGGAGTTGGACGACAACCAGACCCCGGCCAACACGAACGGTGCGTGGACCATAGTCAGCAATGCCGCAAAGATAGCCGAGCCGTCAGGGTCTGTGACGAACTTGGTTCAGGATATTTCTGCTTCGGAAAACACCCAGTATGGTGTGGACTTGGAGATTAAAAGTTTTATCCCTGCGGTCACGATCAAGGGAACGACAACGAATGGGGTGACGACCGGATACGGGATGTCTACCAAGGTTGTTAAGTATGGGGCAATGAGCATTGCCTCATCGGATAACGGGGCCGGGGTTTTTGATGCAACCAAAACTGCCAAGTTTGAGGTGGAGCCTTTAACGGAAGCATTTCCAGCGGGAACGGAGATTGTTTGGTACTACACCGATGAAACGAGCGACCACACGACCTCCACGGTTAGGGCGAAGTTTACTCTTTCTGTTGCTCACCTTGTGGGCGGCACTTATTTAAATGGAACACTTACAGCAGGCGACGATTCAACAGATAACACCGGCACCGTTGCTGCCGATGCCAGCGGCTTTAAGGTTCAAACGCTAACGGTTGAAACCCTGCACTCTCCCTCTTCTGGTAATGCCTTGATTAAGGGAAGGGCTATTTATTTTGACAACGGGGCAAGCATGAACCTTACGGACAACTCTGGTTCAGGTGCTTCCACGGTGGAGGGGACTGTTCACTTGAGCCAATTAAAGATTGGCACCAAGGGTTACGGTGAGTTGAGGGTCTTTATTGGCAACACAGGGAAGGGTTCCCCCGTCAGGATAACGGATGGTCCCTTCCCAAAAACCATCAAGGAGAT
>TARA_R100000808_G_scaffold2814_1_pt1 | contig 17721 bp, 33 predicted proteins | sample TARA_R100000808 | Tara Oceans TARA_R100000808 (sample SAMEA2622852) | marine metagenome | biome: marine biome (ENVO:00000447); feature: marine epipelagic mixed layer (ENVO:xxxxxxxxx); material: "saline water (ENVO:00002010), including plankton (ENVO:xxxxxxxx)" | depth 140 m | reverse complement strand
AACAGAAAGAGAGAGTAGCAAAATGAGAGAGAACTACGAAGGTGTAAACGTGCTGGACACTGACCCATTCAAACATTACCTATGGGAGATAGTGATGAACGGAGGAGCAGACGAGTTTGCAGGTAGCGCAGATTTCCACGGTCTAACAATCGACCGACTCGGTAGGCACGTCCTAATCTGTAACGCTTGGGGACGCCTAGAGCATGTAAAAATGCACGGCCATAAATGGGAGCATCATTTTCATATGTGGCTAGAAGATTACTTTGGGGAGGATGAAGCGTTTAGGCTGACTCAGTTACATCAGGACTGGCAATATGACGACTACTACTTCCCTATGAACGACGGAGAGACAGTCGCTCAGGCTGTAGCACGTCGAGACCTGGAGTCACCTGACTCAGCGCACGTCTACTACTACGACGCTAAGAATGGCACAACGACGTTCTACTATGACGACGGTAGCGCTATCGCTAGCCTGTAGTTTCTGACACTCACCTATCGGCTCATGCTGGTAGGTGGGTGCCAGTGCCTACCGGTAACTGGAGAGAGAGAAAAGAGAGACAATGACTAGCAGAGTAGAATTTGCGAACAGCGCTGGCCGAATCGTAGAAATAGATTTCGGCCACGAGATGGAAGAAGCCATCAAATATTGCAGGACTGCCGACGAGTACCACAGAGTGCTGGTCCCCTACTGCGAATACTGCGAGAAGCGAATGACGCAGGACGATCTTCCCAAAGGACATCTCTATGGGGAACTATGCGACGAGTGTTTTGACTTTCGCTGTTGCAGCCTAGAAGAAGCCGGAGTAGAAGATTCTGTAATCGCAGAAGCAGCAAAGTTTGCACAGTTTGAATGGACGGTATGGGCATGATGGACCTAAGCGACCGACGAGTACAAGACATGCTAGAAGCAGACAAACAAGAAGCACTAGCACGAATACGAGCCAAGAAACTCAGAAAGAACGTGATCGAACTACAAAACTTTAACCCTCCGACAATGGAACCACGCTTTTGGGGAGCCGACGACGACTGGTACAAGTGCTCACAAAACGAGTGGGCTGGGGACCTTAACGAATTCACAGGAGAGACACGATGATGGATTTTCTGAGCGAGATTTACAGCGACTACCTACTGAAACACGACCTACCGGCGGTGTGCGCCGAAGAACTAGCAGTGTCACACTTCGGAACAGATCACCACGACTGGCTAGAAAAATTCATCGTGGTGTGGGACCACTACCAACAACAACACGACAGAAATATGTACGGAGGAGAGAACTATGGCAACCGCTAGAATCGGATCAGTCGTGACAGACAGCGCGTGCATCTCGATTATTGCACCCGAACGCATCACGAACGTAGACGAACGAAACGAAGCGTGCGCTCCGACGCTGGACACAGTATTCGGACAGTGTTTCGATGATCTAGCGTTCTCGTTCGCTACTGGCATGGACGGCGAATATCCAATAGTCGCCACCTTTGACCCGGACACGCGAGCAATAACCGCCATCACTATTCAACTAATACCCGACAAAATTTAGATCGCACTGGGCTGGGGGACTCTCTCCCCCCGGCTCAGTGTCCCACCCCTACAGTAGGGTGTGGTACATTAAACGAGAGAGAAAGAGAGGGGACAAAATGTCCGAGATATTCAACAACCCGGAAGTGTTTGGGGCTGGACTCCTATTCGGTGCAGCGTTCGCATGGGGACAGATGCTTCTGCACATCAAGTGGGAGCAACGTCAACAGCGTAAACGTGACGACCATGCACGCCACGTCGAACTGCTTCAAGCTGAATTGGATGAGGTTGCGCGGCGAATCCGAGAGGAGTGCGTCTGATGGATTCATACTACGAACCACCTGACGAGCCGTACGCAGACCTCAGCGAGGAAGAATATGAAGCCATGATTCAAGCGGCGGAAAACGCAGAATCAATGTACTGGGATAACAAAATCGACGAGTTAAGGGGAAACTGATGAAAGTCACTGTCACTGGGCGTAAAGCCGAAGTTTTGAGAGCACTTCAGCACGCCAAAGGCGACTGGGTGGGTGGACCTGCCCTCGCGAACGTAGCGTGCGGAGGTAGTGAAGGACTCCGCAGACTTCGAGAGTTGCGTGAACTGGGGTACGTGATTGAGAAAAAGAAAGTTGATCCCAAGCACAACTACTATTCGTATCGGCTGGTGACTGATGACTGACAAAGACTGGCGCAAAAAAGCGGCGTGCCGCGGACTAGTCGGACCTGACTTCGACTGGTTCCCGGCCCGTGGCCGATACATTACAGCTCGGGTTGGATCAAATCCGAGTGGAGAAATTCAAACCCTACTGGACATCTGCAATAGCTGTTCAGTCAAGAACCCATGCCTAGAATTTGCCATCAAATTCAATGAGCCAGGTATCTGGGGTGGTACAAGTTCTCGTCAACGACGAGCGATTAAGAAAGAACGAGCGAAGGGGATACAGATAGATGGGTAGAACGAAAGACAGTCTGAATTTGAATGACCCGGATGCGTTCACCCGTGAACAGATCCTAGAAGCACGTCGAGATAAGGACGCTGACGACTGGGATCGTGGTAAGGAGCACGCACGCCAGGAGCGTGAGTTGGAAGAAGGGTTTGAAGGATGAGCGTAGTGCAATCAGACGCCGGGAAACGAATGCAGGCGTATCACCTCCGTCGTAACAAGATGGTTGAGTGCGAAATTTTGGACGTGCGAGTCAGCGAGGAGTTCAATGAGGGCCCAGAAGTGTGGGTCTGTCAGATTGACGAATACACCGGGGGGCATGTATGGCCTCCAGAATTGGTCCGCAAAGAATTGCTACACCAGTGAGGTACCTACTTATCTGGCTGCTTATCGACGCCGGAGCCATGAGAGTGGGCCACCCTCCCCAACAGGAAATCGTGCAAGCAGCATCGGTTTACTGGGAAGAAGGGGAGGAGTTGGTTCGCTCTCTTTCTATTGCATGGTGCGAGTCGTATCACACCATCACCGCCTACAACGGTGAGGACCACGGAGCGTGGCAAATCAACGAGCATTACTGGAAAGACGTTTTCGGCCACAGAACGTGGTCACGCAGATACACCGCCGAAGCTTCAGCGACAATGGCCCACCATGTGTGGGAGGCAGGGGGCTGGAAGTGGTGGACATGCGGCAGGAAGTAACACGAAAGTGGTACCATGTATCACAAGGAAACAGACCCATAAGGGGGGTCAAAATGACAAACCAATTCCATCTCAACACACGATTTGAGAACGGAGGCTTCGACGCTAACCCGTGGTACCTGGCAGTCACCGAACCGGCAGACTCAGGCATCACGGTAACCGTGCAGCACCGTTCCGAAGTCGAGGCACACCAGTACGCTCCATCACACTGTGACTGGCTCGTGCAGCTCGACACAGATCATGCGATGACTGAGACAATGAAGTTGTGGCTGACAGATAAGGCTCTCCGTAAGCTGACTGATGCTGCGGCGACACAGTTATGGGAAGCCCCGGTGCCTGCCGTCGCCGGTGAATCTGCATACGAGACTTTTGACGAGTGAGTAACGTCAACATAGCTCGTGCGGCGTGTCTCAAGACACTCCACGAGGAGAGAGATGAAGAAGGGCATCGCCCAACGGCCTTCGGTACGTTGGGTAGAGGGTCGCAGGCAGGCGGCTGTGACCGTTCCATAGCGTTCGACATGATGAGCGCTGAACCATCAGAAGAAATCTTGGACTCCACGTTGATGGCATTCAAGACCGGCCAACATTTACATGAGTTAGTGCAGGCTGCGATGGTGCGGCAATACGACATGGACTGCGAAGTCCCCGTAGACCTCAGATCGTTGGGGTATCCCATCAGTGGACACGCTGACGGGGTGTACATCCTTGACGGCTTAACTATCGTCGCAGAAATCAAAACAAAAAAAGCGTACCCAATCAAACTGGCACGCCGCCAACTAATACCAGAGCTTCACGAAGTGCAGCAGGCCGGAATGTACGCGATGGGTGTAGGAGCGGACGCTATCCACTTGATTTACTACGCCAAAGACAACGCAGGTACAGCTCGCAAGCCCACTGATTTTGTGGAGGCTGGTGAAACTGTTGAATGGTTGCTGTATCTCGATCAGGAAGTTCCTGGTGATGGCCGCACAGTAGAGCAGGTCGCTTCCGCAGAAGCCACCCGCATCACCGCTATCGCTGGACAGGTCGAGGATGGGATGATCCCCGAACGATTTGTTCCTGGGTATGGGACGGTGCCTGTGCTTCCCGATCCGGGGAGTATGGATGCGCCGTGGCGTTGCCGTTACTGCGACTACTGGGGGCTGTGCGAGACACTCCCCGCTGGTCAGGTGGCTGCGGCTGATGTGTTAATACCAATAAGAAAGGATGCAAATGTCTGAGACTGAACAGTTAATGACACTCCAAGATGTCGCTGAATATTTGAAGGTGTCTAAAGCCACCTTGTATTCGTGGCGTTGCAAAAATGAAAACACTGGGCCGACAAGGGGGCCACGATCTATCAAACTTGGTAGGCATGTTCGTTACCGTCGCTCAGATGTTGACGCTTGGCTACAAGAAAAGGAGGAAACAGATGTCGGATCTGTTGAAACTGTCGAAACCGTTTAGCCCACGGTTCATTGAAAAGAAAGGTGGGTCGTTTAATGCAGACTATGTGTCCCACTCCACAGTAAATGAGTTCCTGTTAGGGATACTCGGGCCGTTTGACTGGCAGCTCGTTCAAGTTCTTCACGAACCTGACGGTGCCATCAGCGGTGTCGTGTACCGCCTGTCTGTTGAGATAGATGGACGAATGGTGCACGTTGAAGAAGTTGGCTCCATCCAGCAGGGTGGAAACAAAAACAACGGGGACCGCATGAAGGACGCAGCTTCAGACAGTTTGAAGCGATGCGCCATGCGACTGGGCCTCGGTTTACACCTCTGGTCGCAAGACAAATACATCTTGCACAGCACGTTAGAATCAAAGACCGCCACAAAAAAGGAGACAGATGATGGCGTTAGCGTTTAGTGGGAATCTCACTCGTGACCCCGAGTTGAGGTACGGACAGAGCGGAACCCCGTGGGTCACGTTCACCGTTGCTGAAACACGAGGTCGAGATGACAACAAGAAAACAACTTTCTGGGAATGCAAAGCGTTCGGTGACATGGCCGAACACATCGGAGAGTCGTTCGCTAAAGGTCAGCGTGTCATCGTTGACGGCTCCGCTGAGACAGAGCAATGGGAAGATAAGAACAGTGGACAGAAACGATCCAAGATCGTGGTCACCGCGTGGGATGTAGGCCGCTCAGTGCGATTCGATTCGCTGGTAGCTGACGCTCCTGCCGCAAAGAAAGAAGATGCTCAGGCAGCTAAGGCTGTGCAGGCAGCGTTCGCAGATGAGGAGCCGTTCTAGTGATGGCAGTAAAAGGGTCACACCTCAACTTGCGTCTATCAGACGACGATCATTCATGGTTGCAGCTCTCCGCTACAACGAACGGAGTGTCCAAGTCAGAGATGGTGCGTCGCTGCATAGCGATGTATCGCGAAGACGAAAAACGTTTGGACGAAATGGCTGCTTACTACAACCAACAGTAACGTGATGTCACGTGACAGAATGGGGGGATGGACGATTCTCCCGAACTTGAAATGGCTCTCCAAATCCCTGGCGAAATGGAGATGGTGGCATTAGCCATCCCTGATCCGTTGCTGCTGGAACTCGACATTTATTGCGACAGTCTCAGGATGCACCCCTCGTGTCCTGAGGAGGTCCGTAACCTCCCTATGTGGGCGTTCCGCAGCAACGTGATTCAGGCTTCTATCCGAGGAGCTTTGGAGATGTATGCCCCAGACGAGGGCATAGAAGACGAACTCCAATTTATTTTCAACTGGTACAAGGATGAATAAAGCAAAACAAAAGGGGACCGCTTACGAAACGGCAGTAGCTCGTTTCTTGGCTGAAGAAACTGGGGCGTGGGTAGAACGTCGCGCTCTGTCAGGGACCGCTGATAAGGGTGACCTGATAGGTGACGGTGTGCTAGCTGACTGGTGTCTTGAAGCGAAGAACCACAAGTCGATTGACCTGGCAAGTTTTGTAGATCAGGCTGAGGCTGAAGCGAGGAACGCTGGGTCACGCTGGTTCGCTGCCATAGTGAAGCGCCGCAACAAGAATGTTAAAGAGTCGTATGTTGTGATGCCTCTGTGGATGTGGACCGAGCTGATCTGCGATGAGTAAGATTCTTAGCCTGTGCAGCGGCTATGGGGGGCTTGACCTCGCAGTAGAAGAACACTTTGCAGGTTCGCACACCGCTTACTGGTCAGACATAGACCCGTCAGCGTGCGACATTATGACCGCTCGGTTTCCCGATGCGGAACCCGTCGGAGATTTAACCCAATTCGGTGACACAGTTTTTGACTGTGACATCCTGACTGCTGGCTATCCATGCCAGCCTTTTTCCCACGCTGGGAAACGCTTAGGAGAAAACGATGAACGACACCTCTGGCCCTACATTGCCAACACCATTAGCACATCTCGGCCCAGATGGGTCATCTTGGAGAATGTCGCAGGCCACGTTAATCTCGGAGGACCAGCCGTTGTTGGAACGCTTACCGAAATGGGGTACAGCGTCCGATGGGGAGTTGTACGAGCTTCCGATGCCGGAGCGCCTCATCAGCGTAAGCGGCTTTTCATTGTTGCCAACGCCAGTAGTGAACGACATGGGGGACAACAAGACGTTGGACTGGTGGCAGCATTGGATCGAGGAGAAAAGAAGACAACACAACAACGGCAACGGTCACGGCAAGAGTTTGAGCATAGAAGTCAGACAAATTTCGGAGAGTACGCCCCCGCTATTAGCCGATGGGAGCACGTTGTTGGGCGACTCGCACCGCCTCCTGTAGAAGACAACAAACTTTCTGCCAGTTTTGTGGAGTGGATGATGGGACTTGAAAAAAATTGGGTGTGCGGGGTCGTTGGAAGCAGAGCCAAAGCGTTAAAAGTTTTGGGCAACGGCGTGGTGAAACAGCAGGCACGTTTAGCATTAGAACTGATCTGCGATGAGTGAAATAGTTTACGTTCCACCCGGCCAAATAATTACAGACGACCACGCCCACCAAACAGTCCAATACTTCTGGGATCGCACCCACCCCAAACCCCTCACCCCACTCCCAAAGATCCAGAACATAGCCAAACGAGCACTCATCGCCGGATACACACCCGAAGAAGTAGTGCGCGCCCTCAACCAATGCCGCGCTTTCACCATCCCCGCAGTCGAATACCAGCTCCGATCTTCTTCTATCCCCAACTATGGGCGTAACGCTGAACGAGTATTACGAATGATGGAATGAGTACCGAATCGCCGTACTGGTTTGACGGAGCGGCCTGCAAAGGGCTGCTGGCTGGAACGGTGCATGAGCAGATCTGCTGGGAGGAATGCCCGGTACGTGAACAGTGTTTGGCTTACGCTATGGGTGTGGCTGATTGGATTGGGACTGCGTACATGCCTCATCTGGTGTGGGGTGGGTACAGCGGTTATGCGAGAGAGTTAGCTATGAAAGAGGCCGGTTACAACGTAACTAAAGCAGTGAATCTGTTGGAGGGGAAATGAGTGAGGCTCTAAGGATCGGATACGCCGATCCCCCCTACCCAGGTATGGCCGACCTCTACAAAGACCACCCTGATTACGGCGGAGAAGTAGACCACTACGCTTTATTGACACAACTTGTCAACCACTACGACGGTTTTGTTCTTCACACCGCCTCAGTTTCTCTAGGGCATGTCGTTGATTGTGCTCGTGCTACAGGGCTAAGAGACAACGACTACCGAATTATGAGCTGGGTCAAACCTTTCGCTGCTTTCAAAGCAAACGTCCCTGTCGCATACGCTTGGGAACCAGTCTTAGTCAAAGCTGCTCGCAAACCTAAAGTAGATGGCTCTCACCAGATAATGAGAGACTGGTTATCGGAACCCATCACAATGAAACGAGGGCTAACTGGGGCTAAACCTCGGAATGTGTGCTGGTGGTTGTTTGAGGTTGTGGGTGCAACTCCTGACGACACTCTCGACGATATGTTCCCAGGCACCGGGGCAGTTACACGAGCTTGGGATGACTGGCGCAACCTGATTCTTGGCGAACCTGAACAACTGGAGTTACAACATGACTGACGAGGAAGCAACCCGAGCACTACTACACATGACACAAATCTGGTGGCAACGAGAACTACCAGACTCAACACTCGGAGTATGGAAACGAGAAATCGCACCCCGAGACTTCGAGACAGTCATGGCAACAATCAACACACTCGGCAGGGAACATGACTTCTGGCCGTCATTCGCACAGTTCGCCAAAGTCTACGTTGAACTAGCCCCGCAACTTTCCACGCCACGCAACCTGGAGTTTATTGAGCATGAAGATGGTTCAGTGACTCGCATTGTGGATGGTGTGACAGTAAACTAGGGTTGGAATAACAAACAGCTTTGCGCTGGCTCCCGTCGGGTTCTCTCTCCCCGGCGGGAGTTTTATTTTTCGTCGTATTCAGTCATACACCCACAGCCACCCCACTCCAACAAGTCAAGCTGCCCGGTGTCCTCCGCTTGGATCTGCAATCGAAAGTCTTTCAACGTAATCGGAATCTTCACTCCCTTAACTTGCTTCCGTAAAATCGTTACATCAGCGTCAAGGTAATCCCGTATCTCCTGCTCGTTACGTTCCCACTCCGCATACCGTTCAGGCAACGCACCAAGCGCCCACTTGAAATGCCCCTGTCCAGCACGCACACACATCCCCCCACAGTTATTGTGCGGTGCTCCCAGATCGTAAAGGCGTGGCTGTTTAATACCCCACTCTTTCAACAAATCTTCTGCTTCTGACTTATCCATCAACGGTTCCCACAACAAAGGAAAGTCCACGTTGTACGGCTCCCAATGCTTAGGTATCCGTTCAGCTCTGTGCGCCTCAGTCCAGTCAATACCGAAATGCAAAGTCGTGTCATCAGGATCGGGACAGTGTTCGTCCACCCATTTCTGACTCGCTTCTTGCTTCAAGATGCGTGAGCACAGAGGTACCCGGTCGTTGCCGAGGAATCGTCTTTGCTTAAACACTTCCCAAATGTCACGTCCGTCCGCTACCTGGATAAGAGGGAGGTCTAGCCTTTCAGCGGTTTCTTCTAAGAAACGGTAAAGGTCTTCGTCCTCTGTCTTAGTGTCAGTGAACAACAACTGGATGTCCCCATCAGGGTACGTTTCTTTAACTCGGTGAGCTGCGAGGAAGGACGCTTTGCCTCCCGAATACATGACGACATGCTTCATTACGGCACTAGGTTAGGTGACGTGGCACTAGACCGCACACGCTCACGGCAATAAGCACCACACGCCTTACACTGAAGCTGCACATACTGGGCAACCTTCGTAGACCGGCACCCTCGACGTATCAACTCGCCGTGACCACAAGTAGGACAAGAATCAGGGCGACCGTCAAGCAGCGCACGATTCGGATGGTTGTTCATCCACGGACGCAACCGGTGGTACACCATCGCTAACAGATCAACGTCCTGCCGAGCGTACTTCTTCATAGTGCGCCACGACTTCTCGTCCCCCATCATGCAACCCTTCCACAAAGCGAAACCGCCCGTGGCTTCCTTATTGCCCAGCCCCAAATGTTCTCCCAGGTCACCGAGTTTGTTGCTGTTGAACATGAAGTATTTGCGCGCAACTTTCAGGGTGTCTACCTGCTGCACAGGGGTAGGGGGTGTCATGTGATGGGCGATGAATCGGGCGTTAGCTTTACGCATGTCAAACTTGTCGCCGTTGTGAGCGATCACAATGTCGGCTTCGTCAAACAACTCCCACAATGCTTTAGCTACCTCGCGGTCGTTCTCTGGTTCAGTGGCGTACAGCTCAAAGTCTGGGAGTGCGACTACTTTCGTAGTTTTCTGCCCTTCCCATTTGTAAGAGAAGCACATCATGTACCACTCTTGGTGCTGCTCGATCACGTTCTGGTCGTATTGACCCCACACATACGCCAAGTTAGGCGCGGTTTCAATATCGTAGAACAGTACCTTTGCCATGAGGCCCCCTTATGTGGGTACGGTCAGTAGCCTCACCACAAGAGTACCTTCCCACCAGCTACCGTCGTCGGATAGTCTCTCCGGCTGCATTGAAAGTCGCTCTATCGTAACTTTCTCTGCTCGCGCACCCTCGGTGTAGTCAACAGTGACGCCCGATTCCATACGGTTACGCAAAGAAGTGAACACTTCGTTTGAGTCGTAAGTTGCTGGCGCTCCGCTGTTACGTGAGGTCAACACCTGACGGCGTAACACAATGGGGGCAATGATTTCGTCCACCCTTTTAGGGGTGACAACACAAGTTGTTTGCCAATCCGCAATGATTGGGCCTTTAGTCGTGTCGTCTGTATCCCTGGTCATGGTGATAACAAACTTGTAAGACACAGAAGATTGAGTAGTAAACGTGAAATCGCTTGGGACACCCTGAGATAATGTCAATGTGTCTGTGACATTATTGTCGTTCGTGGCGCTGAACTGGATACCACCTAAGAAAGCCGCAACAGGGTCGCCGCGGTAACTGTATGTGTTGTGCCGGTAGTCAATCCCACCACTTTGGCGGTAATCAACTTCACCGAATGTGTACTGCGCTCGATCTTGCCGCACTTCAACAGAACGCAGAAGCTTGGGGGCAACAGTTGACCATGACACTTCACCAATGGTGAGTGTCCCACTAGCAACTTTGATGCCAGTCCCCGACTCACCGTACACGCCGTCGCCTTGCGCTCCGAAATACGTTTTGCCTGCGATACGAGCGATAGAAGTCACGTTGCCGCTACCACCAGTAGACACCAGATCTGATGCCCATGCAGGAACAAGAGTGGCAGTAAACTTTGTTAGATCAGCACGATAAATTTGTCCTGAGCCGCCACCCCACCACACGAAACGGTTATCCACTTCCAGTGAGTGAGCTGCGCCACCGTCGTCAATGACAGGGCCAATAGTCACAGCGTTAGAAGAAGTATCTACCAAACAGGTCCGCAAACCTTCGCTGGTAGCAGCGAGAAGCACCCCGTTGTAGATAAGTATTGAGTTGATGGTTTCCCCACGAGGCATTTCGCCTGCCACTGTGGGAGTGGACAAAGTGCCGTCAGAAGAATTAACCCCTATGTGGTACAAGGAGCCGGTGCCGTTAGCGTTCGCCGCAGCGTAAATACCGGCAGGACCACCAGCAATATCAGCCCACTCGGTGCCACCAAGTGTCGCTGTGAAATCCAGTGAAGAAGAAGCCTTAGCTCCGTTAGCGTTCAGTTCAAAGATGTTGCCACCTAGCGCCCCAATGAAACGTCCTGCGACAATCGCTACGATGTCTGCGTTGACAGCACTACCACCCCAGCCAGCGTCGTAACTGGTGGAGTTGACTTGCACTCGACGTAAAGCGTTCGTTGATCCGAAAGCCGTGTAAACGTACTGGCCGTCAGACGCGAAGTCTTTAATGTCGTACCCCATGTCCGCTGTCGAAGCAGACCAGGTGGAACCCGTGACACTTGTAGTGTATTTCAGGTTTTGTCCATCAGAATAGTAAGCAAATGTGTTGCCCGAAACGATGTCAACTATGGACTCCAGTTTCAGGTCAGTGTCAGTGACGTTTACCTTTTCTTCGGTGATGGGGAGTAACGAGAGTTCGCCTTTCGTCCACGGATCAACACCGCTAGAAGACTCAAAGCGCCTCCTATCACTATCATCCAAGTCAAAATGCTCTTGACCCGCACCTAAACTCCAATCTGTTTGTGAGCGAACCCACGCACCTGTATTGTCAAGCGTGTTCTCACCTGGTTCTTTGCTGGTGTCTCGCTGTTCACGTAAGGCAGGGACCGTTGTTCGAGCGTATTGGCGAGCGTCAACCAAATAGGCGACGCCATCCAATTCAACTGGCAACGATTCTGCATTAAAACTCACGACGAGTATCCGCTCCATTGAGCGGTCGGGCGCACCGCAGAGTTGCGAGTCCACATTTGGGGGTACTGCGATGCAAGTCGAGAAGCTTCCGCCTCAACACGCGCACGCCTTCTCCCCATTAAATCTCTAAACGAAGCAGAGATCGCTCCAGGCGGCACCTCGTCCGCCATGCGCGACGTTCCTTCAGCGTCAAGGAACTCCCTACGGATCGGTGTTGTGGTCATCAGAGCCATTGCTGCGCCGAGTGGAGGCAAATCGTAGGCTGTAGCAGCCAGCCCCACAGACGACCGGGAAGTAGACGCATCAGTGATAGAAGTAAACGGAGCTTTGTAGGACACCGTTATCTTCTGCCCAGGCCACGCACCCGTGTAAAGAATCAACGCCAAGCCGCTATCAAACGCACTCGTGTCACGATTCCTTTTCAGTTTCCACGACGACACATCCGGCTCGCTAGCTTCGCTACCAACGTCGGCATACGTCACCGAATAGATCGAGTCAATCTCAGCGGAAGTCAACCCAGCCAAATTGTAACCATCAACAGCAGCGTTGTAGGTAAAGCTCGTTGTTTTCATCTGGAACAAACCTTGACCCGGTGCTGACAGATCAGCCAAATCATCGTTAATGGATTGGATAATTCGGTGTGTGGGGAATTTAGGAGAAACCCTCACCACATCACCAGCCGTGTGCGCAGCCGCAGTAGAACCACCGTAGCCACGCATCACAGAAACAGTCGTAGAGGTAACCGAAGTGACATACATCAGCTCAGAGTTCACCTCAATAACAACACCCTTCACAATAGAAGAAGCAATACCCTGCACCACCAACGTTGTGCCAGTAGTCGCAGGCGAAGGAGCCGTCGTCACCAAATCCAGATCCTCGACATAGCCCGATAAGAGCATGTCTCTGGTCTGGTCAATCCATACTTGTGCGGTCATCACGTACTCCCAAGAACGTCGTTAAGTGCCGCCTCTTTACGTTTGCGGTCTTTCTTTGTGAGGACTTGACCGGCTTGGACTTCATGGGACGCTCCCGCATGTTTCTCAAGCTGTGAAGACCCGTTAATAGAAGGGGGTTGTAGCCCCTCAGAGCGGAGGCGTTTGTACGCTGCCATGTCTGCTTCTTTGTTTTTCTCATTGCGTTTCGTAACTCCCCAGTCAATGTTGCCTCTCGACGGGGTAGCTGAAGGAGCGAACTGGACATGCCCGAAATACTTGCGGACAACTCCGCCGCATCCCTCGCAGTCAGCACCATATGTTTCGTCAAAACCATGACGAACATCAATAGTCAGTCCACAATCCAAACAACGGTATGCGTAAACAGGCATCAAGTACCACTAGTCCCTACATCAATCGGAAAACCACTTGCTTTAAGTAATGATATCTCAGTGGCTGTAAGGTCTGTGGGTGGCAAATGCGCCCCATACAGGGTACGAGTAACCGTTGACGCATCCGCAGGCATAAAGTTCTGCACCGAACTGTTGTTGATAATGAACAAGTTGTCGGCTTTAGGTCGAGCAACGTAATGCCGCATCAAAGCGTAAGCCGCTGGAGTTGGCTCATTCCTCAACCCAATCGGGGGAGTCTTCCTCGTTGACCCCGGATAGAACGTATACATTTGATCCGTACCCACAGCGGAAGTAACAGCAATGTCGCCGGGTGTGACGTGAGCTGAAACGCTGACCGCCGGAACAGTCGCTGTTGCCGCAATCGTGGCAGGGAGCAGGTCTACTACCGCCGTACCACTAATCGCTGTAGTAGCCGCAATCGTTGAAACGCTAAGTACCTGATCTGCCCGCAGAGTTGGGGCAGGTAACGCCGCTACAGCGCTAAGGTCTACTTCCTCAATATCAACATAGTTAGCGGTTACCCCCGCACCAGGTAACGCTGCTACACCAGCAATCGTTGAAACAGAAATGTCTGCCTCGATACTGGCAGCAGCGGAAAAAGCGACAGTGGCAGTGACCGTTGTTACGGTCGCTACGATCTCAACAATACCTGTATCAGATTGGCTGTATGTGTAGTTGTTGCGATATGCCAGTCCCGATTCACGGTACTGGACACTCACTTCGTCTAAGACTGTTGCGGTGGCAGCAATCGTCGCAGGGGTAACCGTCGTAGGAGCGCCATACGCCACCCCAGATGCCCTATATTGAACCCCCGTTTGACGATACTGCGTCACCGTACAGCCTCATTTCTAGTTAGTAAGCGAAGCCGATTCTGAATCCCCCACTCTTGTCGCAGCGACAGCTTTAGCAACAGCGATAAGCGCCGCAACACCGGCGACTTTCAGAGCATCAGCCCAATCAGGGCCAGGAACAGCCATAGCTGCGGCCCAAGCTTGTGCGAACGTAGATACTCCACGCTCAAGTGAATCTTTAATAAAACGCGGGTTGAACAATGTCATTCCTTTGCAGTTGCATCGCTGACCATGTACGAGGGCCAACGATTCCGTCAGCAACAAGCCCTTTAGCTCGCTGCCATCTCATAAGTTTTGCTTTCGTGTTCCTCCCAAAAATACCATCTGGGGTCGCACCTATGCGTTCCTGAACAAACTTCACAGCAGCAGACCGTGAACCTTTCTTCAAAACACCTGGGAACGGCACCAAACCATCTTCGGGTTCTTTCGGTAACTTGATCTCTGGTTTCGCTATGTTCGCTTCATGGGCGACCATTGCACGAAACTCTGACATATCAAATGACGGATCTACCTTACGTGACGACCATTCAGAATGTCCGGCCACGCGAGTAAATGGGTTCATGTCATTTGTGAGACACAGATAAGCGCACAACGTCACCGCTGCCGACATCTGCTCCTGAGGAATATCTTCACCCAAACCGTCGTTGATAAACGACACACCGATAAGTGAACCGTTTGCGCTGATCTTCCCCGGAGCCGTAGCTCTGCCCCTCACAGGGCGATCTGCTTTCATGCGTGACAGCACGTCTGCCATGCCTCGACCAGCGTGGTTAGCTTTCACGTTTGGTGCAGTGAGCTGCACGATGGTGCCGTCACGTTTAATCAAATAGTTGTATAGAGGACCAGGAACTTTGTTGACTCCTCGAATACACATTGCGACCACGTTGTCGGGGTCTGCGTTGCGGTTTGAGGCGGTGTGGTGGACGATTATGCCTACTGGTTTGAGTGGCCGTCCTGTGTTGATTTTGCCGGGAGCATCAACCAAGCGCACGATATTGTTCCGGTGTCAACCATTCGCCGTCAACCATCACAGCAACAATAGGATACGGCTCATCGTATGAAACGATGTCTTGTTCCCAAACTTCATTCCATTTATCTGTGTCTGCGTCATAAACAGCAGTTGGGTTGTAACTGATAAACGAAACAGCTTCCCTTATACCTTCGCAACCCTCAGGAATATAACCTTCTACTGGTTCAGGATTCAACGTATCTTCTGTCGTGTCCTCGTGGTAATCGCTAGGCAACGGTGTTTCAACAACTTGATGCCAACCTTCAGGCAACGCATCGCCTTCTTGCCAGTCAGGTTTTATGCGTGTTATGTCCCCTACATAAAGTGGGAATGTTCCGTCAGGATCTATAAATTTCATTACCCCTCAATTTCTGCTGTAGCTAAATAAGAATCAAAACTAGATTCAGAAGGATAGTAAGCAGTCGCACTTGTTTGGGAGGTACTTGTGGACCAACCAGACGAAGTGTTTGATGCGACAGTAAGACTTCCTGCTGCTTCCGTATAGGTTTGTGTGTTGTAAGTAAATGTTCCACCACCAAAAGAAACAGTGTCAGATGAAGTCAATGTGCCATCAGCAGGTACTTTGAAAAGCATACCGCTACCATTCTCGGAGCTATCTGGCCGTCCTCTCTCGATAGATATATAAAGATCTTCTTCGTCGTCACTCAGCCTTAAGCTATGTGGGTTAAACCAGTTAGTGGCAGTTCCAGTATTTATTACAATCGTATTTGACCATTGCAATGTGCCTGAACTGTTGTATTTAGCTATCGAAGCTCGGTCAGCACCACTAGAGCTACCTACACGGTCACCCCATGCGATATAAATATTGTCGCTGCTATCAACGATTGGGCGGCAAGGGGTACCAGTGGTATTACCAACTGAGCCTGTTTGCCCCGGCCCATACATTGAACCGCCACTAATTTTTCTTACCCATGTAGGAGAAGTAATATTATTCTCAGGGAGTTTCGCGAAATAGACAGACTGATTACTGGTATGCGGATTTGTTATTAGCCAATACGCTGGATCGTTAGTCTCGTTGGTGTTGCAAACAAGGCTGCCTTTAGCGCCACTAAAGTTCGTATCCCAACCAGAGTATTCATATGTAGAACCCGTAGCCGTGTTCCCACTTGTGTTGTAATTCCCAACAATCCACGGTTGAGTACCATATTTTCCTGCTACACCCCACCGATCAGCCCCCCATTGAAACGCCGAGCATGTCCCAAGCTGGGTATTGTCAGCACTTATCCCATTACTCGGAGAATTAGTGCTAGTAGTGTTAGCGATGCTCCAACCAGTTTCTAGCCATACACCGCCTTGCACGCAGTACCAACCAAAATAACTAAACATTTCCATCGAGCACCAGTTCAAAACACCGGTACTGCTCAATTCTGTTTGGTCGTGGCTGATGCTATTATTTTCACCAGAGTTTATGTAAATTCCCCGAGATCCCCCACCGTTTACGTCGGTGCTTAAGTCTTTCTCAATGGAATAGACGTAACAAGATTCAGACTGATTGTTTCTGCCACCGCTCAACGTAAGGATTTCAGTACCACCGTCATTCCAGATCGTCAAATTCCCCGTAGGAACAGTGTTGGCTACTTCAACGCTAGCGGCGAGAGTAGGGATGCCACCGCTTTGTTCAAACTTTGCGATACGAGCTTCTTCGCCTGAACCGTCTACGAACGCAACATACACATTGTCGTCAGAATCAACATCCATGCCTCGGAAAGTTGACTCATGTCTTTCTCCACCCACCTCTGTCTGAAGCATTGCAGCCCAATACGTTTTGCTGCCACCTCCGGCAGTACCCAAAAGCGCCGTCTTAAAGCTACCGAGTGGCATCAGGCCATCGCTAACCCAGCAGCAAAGCCGTACCAAGTAGTACCAGCGTCCACAGTTGTGAAGGCAAGAACGTCAACACCAGCGGCTGTAAGCGTCGGAGCAGAGCCACCAGCCCAATCCACAGCAGCGGGCCAGTTCACAGTTTGTGAACCGCCATTAGTAAGAATCAAAGTAAAACTGCATGACACACCCGAACCAGATGGATTCGAGAACGTGAAAGTGTTAGCCGAAGTATCAACCGTAGCTGTAACCACATTCCCTGCTGTTAAATCAATATCCTGTGTACCGCCACCGGTGCTACCGATCACATTAACCGTTTCCCCATAGTCCTTATGGGTAACCGTTGACATGACCTGATCGCCGCCAGTGACAGCTCCCCCAAGAGTCACAGCAGGCAACGTAGAAGACCACGCAGACCCAGAACCCGTACCCTGCAATATTGTGCCAGAAGTTGGATTTGAGTCAGTGATCCCTAGTTTCGTTTGCAAAGCAACAATCGCTAACGACAGATTCTTGTGCAACAAATCATGCTCAACATTGGTTGCATCTAAATCAGTAGACGACTCTGGCTGAGGGAACTCAATCGTTGCGCCAGCCGTTGCACTCGTATCGTCGAGTGTTGTTGGATAACCGGAGGTTGGAATTGCCATCAGTTACTCCTACGGGGTCAAGTCAAGCGTAAAGATTCCGCTTGCGTTCCAAGTAATTTTGAATGTTCCTGCCGTAGTAGAGAAATCCCCACC
>TARA_R100000808_G_scaffold1469_3_pt1 | contig 17828 bp, 14 predicted proteins | sample TARA_R100000808 | Tara Oceans TARA_R100000808 (sample SAMEA2622852) | marine metagenome | biome: marine biome (ENVO:00000447); feature: marine epipelagic mixed layer (ENVO:xxxxxxxxx); material: "saline water (ENVO:00002010), including plankton (ENVO:xxxxxxxx)" | depth 140 m | reverse complement strand
TGCTACTGATTCTTCTGAAAGAGTTAGATTGGCTAAAGAGGCTGCGGATCAAGAGGCAAATGAGTTAAAAGCTGCTGCATCTGATCCTTTATTTGTATTGTCTAAAGGATTTGATGAGGGAGAAGAATTAGTTAAAGCATTGAAAAAAGGAAGAGTTAAAGATAGTGATATTAAAAATATAAGGCAGATATTTGCATTAGGTAGTGCTTCTAGTACATACGAAGCTTTATTAGGCAATCCCATGGGAGGATATGATAGCGCCATGGATTATATGACATCATTGATGGAAAATAAAACTATTCCTCTTGCATATGCAAATAGGTTTATGGAATTTGTAAAGAAAATGGATAGAGCAAATGCATTAGAAAATCCAGCCTTAGGATTATTAGAGCAACTAAATGAAGATATAAAATATATGAAAGATAAGGATCCAAAAGAGGCAATAACTAGATTAGAAGGATTGACTGCTAATTTAGATGCTGAAGCTCAGGCAGATTATCAATCTATATTAGCAAATATGCTAAATACTGAATGGGGGACTACAGAAGCAGAATATTTTAAAGCATTAGAAGAGTTAATGAATCCAGATCCAGTTAAATTACAAGAAGATATTAAGGAGATAGAATCGAACTCTAAAAAAGAATCAATAAAAGTGCTTGACGAAATGATGAGCAATAATTTTGGATTAAATACAAGCGATGATATAGATACTTCAATTCCAAAAATGAAAGAATTGGTTAATAGTAATTCTAATAAAGCTAAAAAGATCCTTAAAAGGATTATAGATGAAGGCATTCATGAGGTATATGTATCTCCTGATAGATCTGATTATAGTTATAAATATGTAAAAGATTGGAAGCGCTTTGATATGAAAACCGAAGAAATCAAAAGAATGGATAACTTAATTTCATTAGCTAAAACATCTGAATTAAATAAAGTAGATAGAGAAGATAAGAAAAGGTTAGATTTTATCTTCAATAAGATTTCAGAATCAATACCTGAAGCTAATATAAGTATGAAATTAGGCAGAAGAGTTGATTGGAGTGAAAAAGAAATAGATGAATGGCAAAATATGTCTTTGGAAGAAAAGAAAGCATATGGTAATTTTACATCATGGTTAAACGATAAATATAAAGATTATTTAGGATAAAGAATGAGTGAAGACATAAAAAGACAGTACCTAGAACTTTTAAGTAAAAATTCAAGAAAAGAACCTGTAGCTATTGATAGCACCTTTGATAGGTTTTCAGATATAGATTTGTATGGTTCTTTGGAAGAAGAGGCTTCTAGTTTATGGGATAATTTAGGAGGAATCGGAGAATACTTTGGAAAAGGAATTGCTTCTGGAGTTACCTTAGGTGCTTCTGAATTTGTGCCAGGAATGGATATAACTTGGGATGAAATGGATTCTGGTGAAAAAGCAGGGTATATAGCTGGAGAAGGTTTGTCTATGCTTATTCCATTTATGGCAGCAGGAAGGGGTCTTAGAGCTTTATCTACGCTTGCCAAGGGTGGGAAGGTACGTGCAGTTAAAGATACTGTTAAAATGGTTGATTCTGCATTTTTAAAAGGTAATTCTGAGCAAATAGCAAGAACAGTAAATAGAGCTGCTAAAAAACAAGGGATAAAACCTGGAGAAGTAATGTCAGGATTATCCTCTAAGGTTCAACAAAAATTAAAGAAAGATTTATTAGAAAAGCCATATTCTCAAGCTTTATTTGATCAAGCTGCTAAAGGCGTTGCAAAAGAGAATGGAAGAAAAGTATTGCAAGAAAGAACAGCAGCTAGCGTAAAACAAGCTGTAAATGACATGGGAATGCGTATAGGAAAGTCTGAAGCAGATAAAATGGCTAAAATATTTACAGAAAATCTAAGTAAAGGGATAACTCACAACGATTCTGCTGATATGATAGCTAAGATAATAGGTGGTGCAGATCCAGGAGTATTTAAATCTATTTTTAGTAAATATGCTGGAAATGCTGCTAATACCTCTGCAATAATGATAGGTCATAATTTAATAAGAGATGCTATAGTGGCTAGGGCTAGAGGAACTGAATATTCTCCTGGGGCTTCTGTTGTAGGTGGTGCGCAAATGGGATTAATATTCCCTGCATTACAAGCTATACCTAATATTGCTTTTGGGGCAAAAGGTACTGGAACTTTATTCAAGCAATCTACAGACCAGCAGTTTTGGTTACAAGGTGTCCCTTTAATGTTGAGGAATTTAAACAAAACAAATTATGAGAATATATATAAAACGCATGGTATAAAGCCTTTAAGAGGTTTATTAAAAATGATGACTGAAGGTGGAAAGTTTAATGTTCATAATACTAGTAGACTTGGATCCTCTGCATATAAATTAAAAAGTGGTAAAATTGTAAATTCTCCATATCAAATAAAACTTGCTGCTGATACTATGAGCAAAGACGATGTTATAGGATTACTAAATACATATAGAAGAGAAATTAGTGCAAGCGCTAAAAAGCAATGGTTTAAAGATTATGCTTATGATTTCTTAGGTAGTATGCCTAGAATGGCTGTAGGAATTGCTACAATGGGCTCTGAATTAGTATCTGGCTGGACAGAAGGTAATTTAAGTGGAGAAGAACTAGCGGCTCATTTAATGTCATCTGCATTTATGACTAAAAGTCAAGGAGCTTGGGCTTCAAAGGGTAGATATAATTATTTAATGGATTTTAGCCCTCATCAAAAAGCTATGGACAGGATGGACTTAAATGGCGATGCCTTACATGAAATATTTAACTTTAGAAGAGAAGGAGTTGAAGATTTAATAGCTGATTCATTTTATGATGGCGAAGTTGTTAAGCAAATAGAAGATGTGTTTGATTCTTATGATGTTAAAGGGGCTACTAAAGATCCAGATATCAATGCTTATGATGTTACTCAGCACTCTATTATAGATAAATTTCAAAAAATATATAATGAAATACAAGGGCATAAAAAAGGTATAAATTACTTAAGTGATAATATAGTAGACATAAAAAATAAGAACTTTAATAAAGCCGATTTAGATGGAATGACTGTAGCTTTAAAAAATATTAAATTTGAAGATGGACTATCAGTAGCTGATATGACGTTAGATAGATTTAGAGCTAGAATATTTAAAAACTCCTCAGACTCTATTAAGAAGGCATATACTGATGACTTGTTTATGGCATTAAAAAATATAGGGTTAGATATAACTCCAGTAGGAGATAGGGGTGGAGTTAAATTTCAAGTAGCTCCTGTAATTGGAAAGGATATGGGCGTTCTTTCAGACTATATGAATTTAATAAATAGATTTTCTACAGAAAAAGGACAACTTGGATTAGTTGAAATTCTAAATAATAGAAGGCAAAATTATAACGACTTTAGCGAAACTCAAAAATCTCAAATAAAAGATTTATTTGACACTCATATATCAGAGCTAAACAAAGTATTTAATTTAAATGGTGTTAATTATGATATACATGATAATCCATATATAACATTAATGAAACAAGGCAATGAAGCTGAGTCAGTAGAGAGGCTTTATTCGGTATTAGATGGAACATCAAAAGAAACAAGCGATCAAAATCTTACAGCTAATATCGTACAGTTATTCGGCAGAGGCAAAGGAGCAGGAGGTGGATTTCTACAAAATATAGATAGCTATAAATTTGACTATAAGAATGTTGATAAGAAATCAGAGCAGGAAGCTAAAGAAGCTTTTCCAGAAGCCGAATTAAAAGAAAAATTAAGACCTATATTAGAACTTGCAAGACTTGAACATACAGATCCTGTAGATCCAGATAGAGCTATGATACCTATAGATGTTGGATTAGCAAATACAGTTATAAATAATTTTGAAAATATCAAATCATTTCTACCAAGTAGATATAGAGAAGATTTTAATACACTTGGTGTTAGTCGTATTAGGGCTGATTATTGGGCTAATGAGGGAATAGATGCAAGAGTAGTATCTAGTATGAAAGCTTTACAAGATTCAGGCCTTGGCGATTATAAGAATGGTAAGATGGAAGTGCCTAATAGAGAAGCTATAATGTATATGGGAAAAGAAATGGTAGATAGTAAAGTAATTTCCCAAAATGAGCTAGTTAGAATAGCAAATAGAGCTGATGAAGTGTATAAGAAAATTGGGAGCGAAAGACTCTATCAATATAAAGTTGCATTACTCCCTGGAGAAGAAGCTAGGGGCTTCAAATCTCCTGATATAAGGGATTTTAATACAATATGGTCTTTATTCAAACAGGATGATTTAAATAAATTCATAGAAAATTCCGATACAATAATAAGTCAATTACAAAATATAGACAGTGTTAATCAAGACAATGTGAATTTCATATTAGATAGATTAATGGGAATAGCCTCAGGCAATATAAATAATACTGATGTAATAGATGCCTTAACAGTTGTAAGGGATAGAGTGAGTAAAGCTATTAAAAGTGAGCAATACACAAAAGATTATAAAAAACTATTAACTGAAATAGACTCAATAAGGAAAAAGCTTGCTACTTTAAATGTTCCAGAGATAGATGGATATATTAATGAAAAAAGTGGTGATTTAAAGTCAATGTCTGACCTGATTAATGATATTTTCGGTCGTGAACAAAAGATAAAAAATGATGCTGCAAAAGAGATATTTAATTTAGTAGCTCTAAGAAAAAGTAATGATTTGAGCGCTGAAGAAGTTCTGATGATCAAAGATAGAGCAGAACAAAATATAAGAGCTATATTAAAAATGCAAGTAGATGAATCTATACCTTTAGAAGAATTAATATCTGAAATAAATTCTACTAGAGATTGGGCATCATTTAAAGATGTTATAAAAAATATCCATGAAAGTATAGAAGTTAATTTAGCTGCTAAAGATAGAGCTGAATTTTTGAGAACCGATTCTGATGCCTTTAGTAACTTAGCTCATAATAAAGATATACACTTTTCTTCAGATACATTCCAGAGTATAGCAGGTAGATATAATTTACTTGATGTTGATGGTAGGAATATAGATCCTGAAATAGTTAAATATATAGCTAAAAATAAGAATAGAAAAACAATCTTATCAGGTTTAAAAACTCAAGTTAGAAATAAGCTTAAAGAGCTAAAATTAAGTAGAACTGAAATGATAGATAAGATGGCTGATTGGGAAAGGTCAGCTCCATTATTCTTAAATACTATGCTAAGAAAGAAGCCTAAGCATACATTAAGGCTTATAGCTCATGGTAAGAAATTAATTGTTGAGTCAGATTCTCATAAAATATCTTCTGATGATATAGTTAGTCAATGGTTCGATGACAAAGGATTTGATGTAAGCTATGTTCAAAATACTATGCTAAAAGTAAATGCTAAGAATAAGGTAGTTACTGATAGTGTTGAAAATTTTTCAGGAGAAGATGGTGCAGATGCTATAAATCAATTAATTAACAAAGATATAGCCTTTGTTCCTAAAACAGGTATAGAGTTATTTAGCAAATATGCAGATGGAAGTATAGCTGACAAAGATTTAAAAGTTTTAATTGATAAGTATAAAAGTGAGATCATTCCTAATGGAGAAGATGCTAATTATATAAGACTAACTCCTGGAAATGCTGTATTGTTTCATGGTACACCAGAAAATAAAGCTAAATTATTATAGAATTTCTTAAAACTCTTAAATGACAACTCTAAAAAAGGCTTTGATGATATAACAATAAAAGATAAGGATGGTCACAAGAGAGATATATCTGGAGAATTATTAAAGAAGCAATTTGAAACTACATTTGAGGATATATATGATAAGGATATAACTAGTAAAAAAGAAGATGAGTTAAAGATTATTACATTGTTTGCATCTGAAAAGCCAAGAGAATTTGCTAAATGGCTTGCAGCTAAGCATATTGGGGACTCAGATGTTATGAGATTAACAGAAGCTAATATGGTTAAAAGAGACTGGCTTGTTGATGGTGGTACCACAATAAGGCCTCATAAAACAATTATAAAAGCTTTCGGCAAGAATTATCACGACCCAGATGTACAAGCATTTGCTAATGAACTTGTAAATAATAATTTTGAAATGGATGTAACTGTATTTGCAGATGAAGCAGATGGTGCTGGTACTAATATTGTAGAAAGGTTTCAAGAGCAAATTAATGATAGAAAACATGTTACTGGAGATGCAAAGGCAAACAAATTATCTAAATTTGTAGCGAAACAACAACTAGACGATACTAGTCCTCAAAATATAAAAAGAGAATTACCATCATTGAGGAATGCCTCTACCGATGGAATAAAATATGCGAGTCATGCTTTAGCTAAATTTAATATGGCTTTAAAGGGTGGAGATTTGGACAAAATTGGTGGGTTTAAGACTGTTTTAGCTCAATTAGGTGAGAATAGCTTGCTTGGTAAAGGCTATCTTGTTTATGATCCTTTAATAGCTAATAAAATGGCTCCTGGAGTTCATATAGCATTGGGAGAAAGTGCTGCTAAAACATTTGGCTTTAATGTTAATGCATTAAATGTCCCAGGTAAAAATTGGTTTGATGCTCTTCCAAATGCCACATCTGATAATAATGTTAAATTTAGTATAGAAAATATGGGAATTGGATTTTATGCTAAGCCAACCAAAGGAGTAAGTCTTTCTAATTCTATGACACATCTTGAGAGCCATAAATATACTCAAGATTTTATAAAGATAGCAGGTATAGATAAAGCTATAAGTATTGTAGATGCTACTAATAGAACAAGAGTTGATTCTGAGAATGAATTATTGTCATATTTAAATCAAAAAAATAAGGATGAGGGATTTACTCAGAAATTAGGCTTAACAAGTGAATTGATAGAAGATGGGATGAATATTAATAATATAGCTATAAAATCTGATATAGATAGAGCCTTGAGAAATGAATATTTTACTGCACTCTCAGGATTATCTACAAGACATGGCAGAGATTATACGATAGTTCCTGATGCTGGTAGCGATTTAATTATGCCTGAAATAGTAAATTTAAAATCTAAAGTTCTAGGCAAGGAAGAAACTGTCTGGAGAGCTAGTAAAACATATGGGGAGATAGCTCCTGATGCAAATGGCATGTCGGAAACTTTAGACAATATAAACAATACAGCTTTTATTATTAGATATAAAGGTTTGGACTTTACATCTTATATTAATGATATATTCCAGCCTCTTGTTGAAAAAACTTCTAAGAACAAAGATTGGGACTTAGGAGAAGCTGGCAAGGATATAGATATAAGTTGGACTAGGGATAAGAAAGCTTTATACAATCACGTACAAAATATCATGAAGCCTATTTATGCTGAATTTAAAAAGATGGATACTAATGGCAACAAGCTTTCAATGCATGATATGTATAGAATGTTAGAAGGCCAAGAAGTTAGAATGAATGGTAAGAGATTAAAACTTACAAGATCATCTTTAAAAGCTGTAAAAGATCATAACATAGCTCTAGGTGCTTCAGGACTTGCTATTCCTCTAAAAATACATGATAAAGCTGTACATAGAATTGCTAAAGTTCATAACAATACAGGCCTTGTAAGAATAAATCATTATGATGAAAGAGTTGTACATCAAAGAGATAATGATGGAGACCATTTTTATACTCATTTTCAATTAACTCCTAATATGTTAAAAGCTCATTCTAATGAGATGACTATAAATAAAGATTTTAGAATGTACGAAAAAGAGCTTCCTGATATAAATTTATTTGGAATTGATTATGACAATATATCTTCATCAAAAGTAAATGCAGACCCTGGAGCAGTTGGAGTTTCTAAATATTTAGGACATTTAGATAACCAAAAAAGAACTATAGGTATAACTATAGGGGATAGACAGGCTTATGATATACTTAATAAGCTGAATCTTACATTTAAAAAAGGCATTATAGACAAAGATGATGGTCTTTTTATTAAAAACATTATGTCAGACAATATTAACAATATGACAGATGACAAAGGTAAAATTGTAGTTAGGGAAGGAGAAATGGGTCAGAATGGTGTAGATATACATGGAGGCACTTCTCAGCAATATAAATCTCCTGATATAAAAACCATAAAAAGATTTGATATAAGACCAGAAGGATCTGATTTTAAATATTCAAATGGCGATAAAGTAGAAAAATTAGATAAGCCATTGTTTAATATAGATCCTAATAGCATGATAGAAAGAGATATGGCTGATCATCTTATTATGTCTCTAAAGAAGATAAATGTTATAAATAGCGATGTATACGATCAGGGTACAAAAAGAGCTCCCGAACCTAATGAAATACAAGATGCTTATTTTAATTTAAGAAGATTATTTGAAGATCCAACTCAGTTTATTATAGATGGGCTTATAAATAGATACTCTCAGCTAGATGGCAAGAATAAGAAAGCTGCTTTTAATGAGTTGATAAGATATTTTTATAAGGACGAGAATTGGAGTATTAACGAGCAGTTAAGTCTTGGAAAATTTAAGAAAGAACTACTCAAGGGATCTGAAGCATTTCAGGTCTTGCCTTATAAAAAATTAAGATTTGAAGGATTCTCTATTGATGCAAAATTAGATTATGCATCTAAAGAAAAGAAAATAAAAGATATGTTTTATAGAATGCCTCAAGGTAAGATACTATATGACGTAGTAAGAAAGAATGTCTTCAAAGAAAAGGATAGTAATTTTGCAGAAGCTGACTATAAATATCATAATAAAGTAGGTAGCGTGGCAAGACAAGCTTTAAATAATATTAATTATCTAAAAGCTATAGGAACTAGTGTTGATGAGATAGTAAGAGATTATAAGTTTCTTGATCTTAAAGGCAATACAATAAGCTATGAAAATGTTGATCCAGTAAAGATTAAAGAAGGAGTTACTATGGGTGCTATAAGAAGCTCTTATCATAGGTTATACTCTAGATTGTCTAGAAATTTAGAGTATTATAGTGATTCCAACTTCCATACTTCTATGGACAAAGTCAATATGAGAGACATACAGCATCAAATGAAAAATATAGAATCAGCCTTGGATATTATGGATAAACAATGGGCTAATAAAGTAATAGCTGAAGGTGCACAAAGTGCCAATGTAGTTGATAAGTTCAAAACTGGGTGGCACAAACCTAAAGATAAAGTATTTGTATTGTCCTTTAAGGGTAGTAAGGATAAAATAAATAAGTTTCAAGAGAAAAAAGAAGGAGATGTATCTTTATCTGATTTCCATCAAGTAGGATGGGTAGATCCTAAAGGCAAAAGAAATGGATATAAAAGATTAAAAGGCTTTACATATATAGAAGTAAAGAATCCTATGATGCATGAGTCTGTTTCTGCTACTGATGGTATGTATGCTAAACACTTATCTGATATGAGTGCAAGGCTAGAAGTAGAAAGGGTAGGATCTGATGCAGATCAGCTTGATTTTCTGTCTAGCGTAAGATTTACTAGGAATATCGTTAGAGATGGCTTTAGTAGGGCTATAAGGGATACAAGGGGAGAACTCTCCTTAAAAGACCAAATATGGGCCTTAACAGACGCTAGGGAAAGATTTTACATAGGAGATTACTTTAAAAAGAATTTAATGGATGATGATGGTAATTTATTATTAGATGTAAAATCAGAAAGAGATGGTTATAAGTTTTTAGCTCAATATCTAATTAAACCTGATGCATTAATGAGTAAATACGTATCTACTACAGTAGACAATAAAAATGTACAGCTACCTGCCTATAAAATAAATAAGAGATTAGTTAAATCTACATTTAAATGGTTGAATGAGAACGGTATGAGAGATATTACTAAGGAGATTGTACAAGAATGGGAAGGAAGAGTAAATGGTACTATATCAGAATCTTATGATTTTACTAGTAGGTATTTTGATAATAGAAGTCCTGGATTCAATTATGATAGCTTTGGTAAAGGAGCTAATTTAATAAAAAGTATTTCAGGTAGTGGCTTTGCTAGTCCGTTTTATAAATTTCACATACAAAATAGACCTTATAATATTAATAAAAAAGAGGTTGGAAAGACTTTTGATGGATCAAAGCAATATAGAGCTACTTTTAAAAGAAGAGAAAGAGAAGACTGTTAATGAATAATACTATATGTCAACCCAGTTCTCCTGAAGTAGAAGAACAAAAAAGAAAGATGGAAAATCTTGCTCATAAATGGGCTAATAATTATGAACATATATCAAATAGATATGAAGGTCAATATAATTCTATAGATAGAGCTATTAAAATTATGGCTGAAGAATGGCTTCAAATTCCATATGAAGAAAATTATCCTTTAAGTGATTTTCAATGGAGGAAATTGGACGCTATATCAGAGGACTATAATACAAGGCTTAGAAATAATTGGTCTGCATCTATAGTTCCAGAGGGTACGTCTATGAAAGACCCTGTTGGTAGGAAATTTCATCTTACTATGACAGACGCTCATATCTTTGAAAGAGATCAAATTGGAACAAATCATCAATTTACAGTAGAAACATCTACTTATTTAAGACAGGCATATATTGATGAAGGGTTTAAAACTGGATTATTTGGTATAAAAACTGTTAATGATATTAGAAGATGGCAAAATGAAATATTAAAAACTGATGATGAAGGTATAAAAAATGAATATCAAGATAAAATAGCTGATATTATTAATAGTGAAGATGGCAAAATATTAAGAGACTTTAGGCATTTAAATTCATTATCTGACAAAGACTTCAATCAAGTCAGAAGATATCAAAATTACTTAGATCCAACATCAGATAGAGAAATAAGGGTGGATGTAAATAAAAATACTATATTAGCAGCTGAAAATGCAAGAAAACATTTAAAGCATATGGGTAACGAGGTTGCTACTAGTGGTTTAGATAGAATGCTTCAACTAATTAATACTAAGTATGATTTTATCGGTGGAGATAAAGAATCTTCTTCATATAAGAATCTTGTTAAAAGTTTAAATGAGGCTAAGGATAGGATAAAAAATAATGATGGTGGATATATGCCAACAATGTTTATGGAATCATTGGTTGACTTAAAAGTTAATTTTGAAGATTTTAGAGCTAATACAGACAAGCATGCTGTAAATGAACATTTAGATGTAATGACCGATGTTCTTACATCTATAAATAAAGAAAGACTACCTAATCAATTAAGAGCAAGGAATGAGCATTTAAATAATGCATATAATGAAGACCCGATATATGTAATAGATCAATATGGTAAAGAAGTAATTGCTTTCAACAAATTGGCAGTATTAGAAAATGGATTATTAGTTGCTATGAAAGACTTGCCTTCTAAAAAGACTGAATTTACAAAAGGATTAGCTAGATGGATACAAGAGCAACACTATGTAGCGACAAAGGGACTGTCAGATAGACCAGATTCTTTTAATGAGATAAATAAATACTTAAGTGCAGCTCAAACTATAAGCACTATGGCATTGAATCCTACTGGAGCTATAAAAAATACTACTAGTTTAGTTTATTATTTAGCTGAAAAAGGGAGATCTGACTTATCTAGAGCTAGAAAATTGTTAAAATATGATGACGATGTTAGAAAAGCTTTAGATATTATAGAAAAAGAACAAGGATTTTTATTCCCAGATGCATCTGTTGAAATGTTTGCAGAGGGATTAATTACTACTGATGAGGGGATATCTAAATCAGATATTGTCTATGATCCAGAAACAGGGAAGATAACAGTAAAAGGCCAGGGATTGTTTGATTATGGTAATACAATGAATTGGACTATAGACAAATTATTAATAGCTCATAAAATAACAGAAAACAAAGTAAGGGAATATCTATTTAAAACTTCTTTTGCTTTAAAATACAAGCAATTAAAAGACAATCCTCACTATATGAGAGAAAATGATGGAGATTTTGTATTTGAAGAGGCGAAGGCTAGGAAGTTTGCTAAGAATCATGCAAATAAAACTATAAATTTACATGCATATGACTATGCTATATATGCTAAAGCTCCTGCTTTGAGAGGCATGATGCATAAAGTAGATGAAATGGGTAATAAAAGTATATATGCAGACAATAAATTTATTGCAGGATTGAAGGGAGTAGCTCAGCAACAAGGGATGAGCTTGATGCATTATCCAATGTCTTTAGTTCAAACTCATATAAGAAAACTTCAAGGCCTTAGTGTTGAGGCTAGGGCTGCAAAAATGAAGGATCTAACAAGAGGATTTAAAGATTTAAATGAAATGCATTTTTTCTTAAGATATGCTGCTGCATTTGGATTAGTTCAATTTGCATCTGTAGCTTTAAATTTAAATTTTAATAATATAATAGATTTTGATATGGTTAATAGGATAGGAGATATAAATAATAATCTAACATCGGATGACGATGATGAAGAACTCTTATTTGGTCTTATAAGCTCTTTTACAGGTGCAGGTGCTAGTAAAGCTAATTTCGCATTGCAAATGGCAGGTGTTATCGATGTAGGTGATAGTGAAATGCAAAGAATATTATTTGGAAATGTTGATTATCAAGATCCTGATATGGAAAGATTAAAATATTATCAATATTCTACATTTGCAGGTAATGTTGCAAATAAATATTGGCCATCATTTCAAAATGGCGATGGATTTGGTCAGTTTAGGCATCTATTTAAATCTTATCCTGAAGATTGGACTAAGAAATATAATAAAAAGATGCTTAATAAGCTTGGTGTTAAGAAAGCCAAGAAAGCCCCTAGATATGCTAGTCTGACTCCAGAGCAAAGATTAAGGAAACAGGCTTTAAAGTCCCTAGAATCATTGTATAGATCTTAATATAAGGGGAGAATAAACTCCCCCTTTATTAAAATGCAGTATTATCATCAATATTTAAGGTTATAGTAATACTAAAAGATACTATAGTAAATGTTATTAATAGTATTGAATCATACCACAATGCAGAAAACTTAAACGGAAATAAGCAAACCGAAAGGCTTTCTTCGTCTAAATGATATCCTATCACTATCTATCCTCCGTCATGCAATTAACCCAGAACATATTAAGCCAATCATTTAATCTCATTATCATCAAAGGCTCTCCTCTATCTTCTTTACAAACAACTGCATCTACATGTTCACTAGGGATAAGATAAGAAGCTATACTTTTTCTACACTTAGCCTGTATTTTAAGCTCAGGATTTTTACCTAGAGTTAAATCTACTTCCTCATGCATTCCCAATGCTTGACCATTAGACCCCCATGCTCTTCTAGATTCAAATCCATGATCTTTAGCTATTTTAACTATTTCTCTTTCGAATCTATTCCCCTTTGCTTTGCTCTTGCTGGGCATCTTTGGCCTCCTTTATTTTATCTTTAATGAATTTATTCAACTTATCTCCATCGCCTTTCATTTCTATGTAGGCTGCGAATGATGTGTCTAATCCTTTAAGAAATTCAGACATTTGAGACATCTCTATTAACATATTGTTTAATACAGTTTTTATCTCATTACGTGTAGGTTTTGTTCTTTGCTTCATACTCCCATTCTTCCTCTCATAGTAGCTATTAAAGCTTTATGTTGATTCAATTCAGACTCCAATTCATCAATTCTTTTATTTATATCATTTATATAGCCTATATGATCTGCAAGCATTTCACCATGAGATTCAAACATAGTAAAAAGTTGATCAACTCTATTTTTATGGTGTTTTTCAGCTTTTTCTTGAATTTCTTTTATTGCTTTTTTTGTAGCCATGTTTTTGTCCTTTCTTCTATGACATCTTGTAATTTAATTCTATTCTTACTACCATGCTCTCTTTTAGCACAGGAACTACATATAGTATACTCCTTGTCAGTATCTACTATATGAGGTACAACGATATATCTTTCTGCATATCCTGTAAATGAGCACATATAACAATTATAGCGTTCTTTTGATAGTTTTGCAACTATCTTCATTATTTCCCCCACTCTTTATTTATAACTAATTGAGCCATTACAGAATAATTAGCTATATCTATAAGAGTATCTTCTACTGATTCGTTTTGTGGGTCTTTATGGTCTAAAATTAAATTCATTAATCTTTGAATTTTATCATTCATCCTAACTGTTAATCCTATCATGGATTTTTCTACATCTTCATCTGTATTTATAGTGCGATTACCCATTCCTATATTTGTCGGACCATAATCAGCTTGCTTTTTTTTAAATAAATCAAACATCTCCTCTGTTATTATTTTAAATGACTTGCACATCATAGGATAATCCTTTTCTACATTTGTTTTTTTCTTTTTTACGACTATCTTGTCGCCTATCCATTCACTCATTATTAATCTCCTGTTATCTTCTATTTTTGCCATATCCACTATGACTACTATAATTATCAAAAGTTGTATTAGCCTTTAAATATTGATGTATCCACCAGCACCTACCATTGTCTGAAGCTATATTATACATTTTATTATTTCTATCGCCTTGTGTTTTACAGTCATGATATTCTTTAATATAAATATCTTCTTTTTTAAGTTGTTTTCTTTGCTTATTAGTAATATTACTTTTCATCATTAACTCCATACATTTCATCATACTTATTTTTAAGTCCTTCTAAATAAGCTGGATTAGATTCATAGTGAATAAGTTTTAATATGCTTTCTGCTTGTGACAATCTTTCTTCAAGAATTTTAATTTTACTTTTAAGATTTTCCATAAAAGCATAAATATTATCCATCTTGTCTTCATGATCTCCTATTTTATCTTTTGTTTCTCTAAATCGTACTCCCATGATCCTCCTTTTATTCTCTTGTTTAATTCTTTAAGTATTAATTTCTTTCTATTCGATGGTTTATCTTCAATATATGTAAAAGACATAAGATAATAATCCATCAATAAATAATGCTTACTAACATTACTTAATTTACTCATTAATACACTCCTTAAGTTGTTGAGCAGGCAGCTGATTGAAGTTGCTATACTTATTGTGCGTTCATCAAGGCTGATAAAAGGAGCGTACCTGCTCGTGTGAAAGTTTATGCCACAGCTTTACATAATCCATCTACTATAGATGCATTCTGATTATAGCTAGCTATTGTAGGTTTATCTTTGTGCCACAATATATCTGTTGCAGCATTTAATAATCCCCAACCACTGGTTTCTGAATGATATTGTCCATGAGGATCAGAGAATTTATCTACAATATTTCCCCATATACCAGAAGGTATATCTGAAAGATAATCATGTCTTATTGTTCCTAATCCTTTCATAGTAATTCTTAAGTCATCTAATTTTCTTAGATTTCCTATCATATTATTTAAACTACCTTCAGAAGTAGAATTTACAATATTAATAACTTTATCTAGATTTTCTTCCCAACCTTCACTATTAGGTTCGTGTTTAAATCTAAAAGTATTAAAGAATTTCTTACTCATCATTCCATTTGTACATATTAATCTATATAATAACATTGAAAATCCAAATGATTTACTACCATCATAACTATTCCAAAACTGAATACCTAATGCTAGATCATCACCTTGTTTTATATTTCCAATTACATTATTTGATTTTAAAGAATATATATATCTTCTACCATCAAAGAATGTTTTATCTTGCTCAAATTGTATATTTGAAGCATTAGCTACTTGATCTGCAGCTTCTTTTACTTTGCTATTAGATAACAACATATATTTACTACCTACAACTCCTGCTTCCTTCCAGTCATTTTCTTCTCTACGCTGGACAGAATAAGCAGAAGATTCTATACCTTGATAATTTAAAGGTACTTTGCGTATTTCTGCGTATGGGTTCTTCATTTTAACCTTTCTCTGAATAGAGCTATATGCCCTTTATCAGTTCTAATTTCACACTTTTTTTGTGTAAGTTTTTCTAATCTAACTTTTTCCTTAGTTAGCCAATCAAAGGCAGGTATAAGACTTCCCTTATACCATATCCTTTCATCGACATTTATCCATTTTGTTATCTGTATCATCCTATTTTAGCTCCTTGTACAGGTAAATTAACATCAAGATGCTCTTTTTCCCTATTAGCTGTACTTTCTACTCTTAAAGACCTAATTAAATTAGTTTCTTTCTCCTTAAATGGAGTGATAGATAGCACTTTATTAGCATTATAAGCCACTCTAAACGAGCCTTTAGCTGAAGCTATATTCATACCCTCTGCAAAAGCTGATTTAGTTATTTCAGATACAGCAAATACGATAATATTATTCTTTACAGCAAGTTCCATCAATGCTTGTGAAGCTTCCTCTACTTTCATATTATTATCTGACTTTTGACTTCTTAATAATCCCATATGATCTATAACTACTATTTCAGGCTTTCTTGGTAGTAACATTATACGTTTTTGTAATTCATGTGGGAAACAACTGTTATAATCTACAGTTAACCAGTCAAATTGCTGACTTATACCATTGGCATATTGACTATAATGGTCTTTTAACTGTTTTTCATCCCAATTATTCTCCATCATAACAAATCTCATCCACATTTGACGTGGACTCATCTCCATTTCTACAAAATAAGTACTTCTTTTAAATGTATTTACTATATTCTGTAAGAACATTGTTTTCATAGACTTAGGAGGTGCTTGTATAATAACTACTTCACCTGGATATACAGGAAAATCCTGTCCATAAGGCTTACCTATATTTATAGGATCATGATTTGTAGTTAGAAAATCAACTAATTCTTTCTCCATGGCTTTAGCATCCATAGTATTTTGTGATTTCTTAGACTTATAAAGCCTGCAATTCGTACTACAATGTTTATCCATCCAAATATCGGAACAACCATAGTTATATCCATTACCAGCATGACCTTCATAACAATCAGTAACTATTTTATCCATTTCAGCTTTAGTAAAAGGATGAGATTTAAGATCAACTCTTTCTCTCCAGTCTTCCATTACTAATCTTACCATATGCTCTGGATATCTCCAACGCAAATGTGCTGCTATGCGTAAAGCTATTTGATGTCTTGATCCTTGAGCTGTACCTGTCATCATTTTTTGAACACAAGTATACCATATAGGATCTGGGTTTCTACCAAGAGTTACTGTTTCAAATGTTTTATCACTAGCTACAGTTTTTCTTTTCAATACATCAAATATTGGTTCACAATCATTATCTCTAACTGCTGTATTCCATTCAAACATAGAACATTTTGTTTTAGCAAGCTTTAATATAGCATCTATTGAGCCGTGTAATTCACTTGGTTTTAATGGTATTTTCCATAATTTAGACTTGCTATTTAAAGTATTAACAATCCGAATAAGCCTTGTTTTGTCTGATACTGATGCATCAGCATATTCATATATTCCTTGTGCTTTCATTTCATCTTTTACTTTTAAATGCAAATCAGGTGATGGTTTCCACCTAAATGCAGCTTCAGGTATTCCTATATGAAATCCTGTTCCTGAGAAATACAACTGATATGGTATGCACATATCATCTAATAGTATAGTCAAACCAATAGCTGCCTGTCTTGCTTCTTCTGAGTTTGAGCCATCTACATCTAATATATATTCATTTGGCATATATAGCATTCCATCATAAGATGATAATGTATGATTTTTCTTTACATAGTCTACCACATGAGCATCGTAATCATACAGTGACATAAATGTATCTTGAGCCATACCAGCATATTTCTCCATATCTGCTGAATCACTAAAGTGATGTCTATTTGATAATCCAAATGCAAACTCTTTAATCATCAAATTCTCCCTTCTCTAAACCAATCTTTAGTCTATAAAAGGAGAAATAGATATGATCACTTGGTCCTATATCTATATTATGTTCTATAGCCATTTCAGAAGACTCTTCAAAATGTCTTTTTTCTTCTGGCATATACATAACTAATATATTTTCTATTGCTTTTTTGAGTTTCATAATTCTCC
>TARA_R100000808_G_scaffold25081_1_pt1 | contig 17840 bp, 17 predicted proteins | sample TARA_R100000808 | Tara Oceans TARA_R100000808 (sample SAMEA2622852) | marine metagenome | biome: marine biome (ENVO:00000447); feature: marine epipelagic mixed layer (ENVO:xxxxxxxxx); material: "saline water (ENVO:00002010), including plankton (ENVO:xxxxxxxx)" | depth 140 m | reverse complement strand
GTGGCGATGAGTGAGAAGCGTGCGAAGGACCGTGTCATCTTAAAGCTGGCTGGTTTGAGTGGGCATGTGTACTCAGAGGAGGAGGCTGACGAGTTTAAGAAGTCTGCTCCTAATCGTCCCAGTGGCGGTGATGCGCCCAAGCCGAAGGCTTCAACTGCGACGGAGATATCTCTGCCAAAGGAACCTCCTGTGGCGGTGCCTCCTCCTCGTAAGATCAGCCAGGGAGCGCCTCCACCTTACGAGCGTAGTCGGCCCCCTGTTGAGTCAAAATCTGCAAATACGGGCGCAGATCCCATTGACGTCATCAGAAACTATCTCGTAGAGTGTGGCGGTGAGGCATCAAGAGGAGCTATCCTGAAGGCCACCGGGCTAACCATTGGGGTATTCAATGGGGCAATATCCAGGCTGAGGGATAGTGGAGAGGTAGCCATGTTTGGTCAGAAACGTGGGGCCAAGTGGCGGCTACTATCTGGCATGACGGTGGGAGAGGGTGACCCTGCTCCAACGGTAGAGCGGGCTGCTCCCCCACTAGAGGCTGTGCCTGATATTGTACAGCCAGAGGAACCTAGCGTTCCGCAGGCTGGTACATTGGCAACGGAGGACATGGTTCGGGAGTTCACAGATGGGATTATGAATTCCGGAGTGAACTTCATTGAGTTGGCTAATGTCACCCGCGAATTCACTGGCTTTCCCTCTGTGCGCGAAGCTCATGCGCACAATGTGATGACAGTGGAGGCAATGGACAAGATCAGGTCGGCATTGGCGCGGTGAGGGTAGCGGGGAGTTGCTCCCCCGTTATCCAGGGGCACCTTCCTTGGGATACCTTGGAGGGCTGGGAGCGTTGCTTGGGCAGCGTGACACTCGGAAGACCCGAGGGGCCATGGACTCCCCTGACCTTGGCCCGGTCGTCCTCACCCAGACGTGCCAATAGGTTGCGACACCTGCCCAGAGTGGTGTGACTGCTAGGAGAGACTAGCTTTTTTATATACGGAGGAAGAGATGAGCTTGAATGCACTGGTAGAGAAACTGGAAGGACTCACACAGTCCATCAAAGCGGATGCGATAAAGCAAGAGCACAAAGGTAACAAGGCCGCCGGTCGGCGGGTGCGTAAGACAGCTTCCGAGATCCGGGACGCTGCTAAAGAGATCCGCAAGGCATCCCTCGACATGGGATAAAAGGAGAGAAAGGGAGATGGCAGATATCAATCAGGTTCTACTTGAAGGGCGCGTGGCAGACGAGCCCGATGTGAAACAGACAAACAGTGGCAAGACGGTGGCTAACATCACCATCGCAACCACCAGCAAAGTCGGTGACAACGAGTACACCAACTTCCAACGCTGCGTAGCCTGGGGGTATGACGCAGAGGATTGCAGGAACCTCAACAAGGGAGACCTTGTGTCACTGAGGGGACGCATATCCAACTCCAACTACATGGACCGTGATGGCAACAAGCGGTACAAGACAGAGGTAGTTGCTGAGTCTGTTGCATTGGTGCGCAGGAAACGCTCTGCCCACCCCAATGACCAAGACAAGGAGCCTTCTCCGGTGGCCCCAAAAGGCCCCCCCAGGGAAACTTTTCCGTTTTCTGATAAGAAGAATGGGATCAACTGGCCCAAGCCTAACGACGAGGGCTACTCATTCGTTACAGAACTCGGCAAGCAACTTTGTATCGCATGGATTGACGATAAGAAACCCACCATGGGTGGGACAATCTTTGAGCTATCCGGCGAGAAGTGGGAAGTGTTTGGCGAAGTCCAACAAGATGCAGACTTACCGTTCTAATGGACATCAGCATCAACGTAAGGGAGTTGATGGAGTCGCCAGCGTTCGCAACACCCACAAGGCTTGGAGTGTTTGTGTACCTGGCGGCTCTAGCCGCTCCGAAAGACAACCTGACATTTACTCTCAGACCGGTGGACCTATCCGATAGGCTGAACACCACCCGGTCTAAGATAGAAAACGCCATCACCAAGCTCGGCTCTTTCGGTGTGATCAGACTCACCAAAGGTGAGGACAAGCGCGGTGTGTGGACAATAGACATGAGCCCAAGCGCCCATCTACTACATGGCGATTGGTCACTGCCAGTTCCAGAATCCGTACCCATCAGGGAAATGATGTCAGCCTGGGACAAAGCCTTTCTACGGGCTACCGGGGCTGACTACCTGCGTGCGCAAAACGACTTCTGGAGAGAGCGAAAAGATTGGATGTCACTCCATCACTCAATGGGTGAGAAGGTCTATGATGCAATCAAGCTGTTCTTTGAAGATAAGAAAAATGCACAGTGGGGATACAGGTTCAGCGTATTCTTCCGCATTGCCACACAACTTGCGACCCAGCAAAAGTCGAGTTGGAGATACTAATGAGACAACCACAGATAAAACCGGAGTTCACATGGAGGGCTGAACACTACTTCCTGGCCTCTGTCATACGCACACCCCGCTACGCATTCAGCGTCAACAGACCGCATATCATCTTCGCCAATGAAGACATGCTTAGTCTGTGGCGAATGGTGGAGCAGGCTATCAACCTCCGAGGGAAGAGTGATCCACTACTCGACCCCGTAGCCTACGAAGAGATTGTGCTCACCGCTGAGTTTGAAAAGGCACGCATACACAACCTCAAAGAAGTATGGACATCAGCCAAAGACCCATCCATCAAAGGCTCACCAGAAAGACTACACCACCTACTAGAATGTTATGCGACAGCCAGGCTCATAGACCAGAAAGTATGCACAAGAATAGGGCAGCTAACGGACGGAAGCCTGAGCCCAGAGGACACTATTAACAATATCCAGCAGGATATCGTCTCAATACATGCCAATACGCAGTATGAGCCAGGTAGTGTTAGGTCGATTGTGCAGTCTATCTGGGATGACAGGAAAAATAAACCCGCAGCATCTATAAAGACAGGCTTTGCAAAGCTCGACGAGACGATTGGCACGTTGGTTCCTGGGTGCACCTACCTCTGGGCTGCGCGGACGTCACACGGTAAGTCCTCGTGGGTCTCACAGGTGGTCAGCCATCAGGCTATGGCTGGTCATAAGGTGGGTGTGATTGGTTTGGAGGACAGTCCTAGTGTGTGGGCCTCTCGTTGGATCTCCCGCGTATCCGGGGTCCAGTTGAGGCGCATTAGGGATGCAGTCCTATCGAGCCCTGGGGAGGACACAGCGCCCCTGTCAGAGGAGGAAGAGGTTGCCATATCGAATACCTCACACGTCACACACCTTGATAACATTGAGCTTGTAGATGCTAAGGGAGCGCGTCTTGTGGATGTGCTGCGCATTCTCAATGACTTGGTTGTGCGCAAGGGGGTGGAGATAATCTGGATCGACTATCTGCAAGCCATCTATGCGGGGTCTACGGACAGCCGTTCAAGGCGTGACTTCTTGGAGTATGCCTGGGCGATGATGGAGCGCGAGGCAGAGAGGCTCCAGGTTCCGCTGATGATAACCGCCCAATTGAACCGCCAATGGGAGATGGAGCCGATATCAGTAAAGCCAGGGCTGAGGAATGTCGAATGGATGGGTGCTGCGGAGCAGAAGTGTTACGTGGGGGCCATTTTGTACAGGCCATACAGAGACCCAAGGGTCTCGACTGAGCAGCAAGACAGGGAGTTCAACAAGCTGATTGTGAACGTGGAGAAGTGCAAGCAGGGGGAGTCGAAAGCGATTGAGTATTACTTTGATCCGGCAGGATGCCAGATAAGGGAGATGTGATGTGGTGGATGATAGGAGCCTTACTTATTCTAATACCAGCAGAAGACTACTTAATAATATGGAAGGCAGGGAAAAGCTACAGAGAGTTAAAGAAAACACACCGCCTGGACCCAATAGTAAGCCCAATGTTGAAGCTGGCAGAGCCCCACTTCCGCCCAAAACCATTCCATCTGGCATTGCCAGCGATTGGAATGTTCATATTGGCATGCGAAACAATGGATGCAATACAATGACACCGATAACAGACATAGCAGATTCAATTAAACACGGGGACACAGACTCCATATCAGACCACTCCATACGAGACAGGATGCGGTTTGTAGACGCCTGCGTTACAGACTTATTGGAAGCAATCCACCCGTTCATAGGACCCCGTAGGGTGGAGGCATTCTACGAGAGCAAGGTGGAGTCGAATATCCCACCCGCCATTGAGGCCATCCATAGGATGGAGATTGTTCTCAGGTCCGTCATGGGTACAAAAAAGACACAGAACATAAGTGGCAGGACGATGCCTCGCTACCAAAGCAAGGGCAAGGGGTTGGGATGATCACTGTGAAGCTAGAGGGAACCAAGGCCCCATCGAAAGCGAAAGCCCCTGACGACAACGCATTGTGGAAGAAGACAGACCCCATCTGGCTACTGCGCCAGTGTCTTGGCAACAAGCTACGCTCTACCCACTGGAGGAGCGCGCACAACGCCAAGAAGAAATGGCTGAATGCCTACAAGGCAAACGTCCAGATAATGGGGGAGCCCGTAAAGCCACCTGCATTTGTTATCATTGAGCACTCATTCCCCAGGTCACCAGACATCGACGCACCCATTAAGGTACTGCTCGATGCACTGCAAGAGGACATCCTCACATCCAAAGATGACAAGGACATACACTGCCTACTCATCTCCAGGAAGAAACCAGACCCAAACCCAGCCGTGTATATCACAGCGGTGTCTCTGTCTGAGGAGCCATTCTTGGCCCATAGGCTGGCAGCAGAGCATATCTACACCGTGCAACTACCATTTCTAGAAGAACAAAAAGGGAGTTCAGATGTTCTGGAGAAAAAAGAAGAAGCCAACATGCATCCAAATCTACTGGGGGACGGGCAGGCTGACTGAGAGGTACGCCTTGGAGGAGAAGCTACTGGAAGCTGGCGCAACGCTCTTGTGGGGAGGGCCAGGGGGTGACTATGCCATCTGCGAGACCAAGTCCATAGCGGCCAAGGCAGGGGCCATCCTGGGTAGTAAGTTCAGGTGGTGTGGCGAGGCTGAGTACAAGCGGGTTGGGTTATTACGAGGTCCCCAGAGCAGGGCAACTGGTGCGCTTATCTTGAGGGGGATTATTAGGAGCGCTAGTGCTCAAGGTAGGGGTCGATGGTAACGAAGACGGGGGTTGATGGTCCGAAGTGTCCACCGAGTATGTTGATGGTGAAGTGTTCTTCTGCCGTAGCCCTGTCTGCCCCCCGATCCTTCATGATGATGTCGATGACTGTCTCCCTGTCATAGCAGACAGAGGTTGGCATCCCATACCTCTCAGCGTATCCAAGGATCGCCTTGTCGAATCCTTCTAGGAGGATAACCTCCCCCTCCACTGCCTCTTCCTGGGCTTCCATCACTCCACCATCCCCATGCACGCCTTGCGTTGGCAAGCAGCCACCGCAGCAATCGCCTCATCCTCTGTCGTAATCTCCGAGATAGCGACGCAGGATTGTATCCTACCTCTTGCGACCTCATTGTCGATGCTCCCCTCCACCTCAAAGGCAACCCTCGCTGAGGGTCCAATGCCTGATGACAGTGATGTTCGGGTGAGCGAAGAACCCATAGCCCTATCCAGAGACCTATAAAGACATCCAGCAAGACCATCAAAAGAACAACTGGAACTTCTATCTGAAAGACATGCTCCATACTCGCGCCAATCATCCTTGCCCCACATGTCAGAGGGAGGTGGACAGTCGCCTCCAGCCCTCGTAACGCAACTCAGCGTTGTATGTAAGGCACACCCACCTACGCTAGACAGCGCAGGCCCCAGCTTCTCTACGTAGGCACAGCCTTTGGTGGATGAGATGATAAATGCCAGCGCCATGGCTAGCATGAATGTGGCAATGAGGATGCTGTGCTTACTCACTTGCTCCACCTAGTAGTCCTACGAGTTCCGGGCCAAAGCCAAGGAACAAGGCTACCATCACGATGATGAAGATGAACAGGGGGATCTGCGGAGATGACTCAATAAGCGCAGCCAGGGTTCCCTGGGGCTTGATTTTACTCTCGACCGCTGCAATCAAGGCGTCCATCTTCTCATTGATTAGAACAAGCTGACCCTTCAGGTCCAGTGACTCCTCTTGCTTGCGGAGAATCTCCTGCAACATTGTCTTGGCCTCGTTATCACTCACAAAAGGCTCTCCCGTATCGGTCGTTGCCATCGTTATACCTGTGCTTGGCCCAGGTGGTCTAGGATTATCCCAACCTGTTCCGATAACTTAGGGTTCACTTCATTGCCAGACATCCCCATATCCTGGCCATCAATACTCCCCGCTCTGAAGAAATTAACAAAGCAAGGGGAATGAACCTTAACCAACTGTGCAAGACCAAGCGGCTCACTCTCCTTGCCAGGAGGGGACACATATCCCCAATACTGACCATCAACCTTGTCGTTCACACGACCCGTCCCCACCATAACACCTGTCCTTACGGCAGGGAATGGCTTTCCACTCATCCTCTTGGCCACCTTGGATGCTATCGTCTTTCGCTTCGTTCCGTAACACATGGGCTCGAAGTAGTCGAAATGCCTGGACATCTCCTTTGTTGTAAGAGACACAAAGCAGTTCGCATACAGCACAACATTCGGAGCTAGCTTCTTTAGTTCCTCAGCGAACACAACCGCATTGTCAGACGGAGTGCCTACCCCCTCCTTCCAGTGTCGCTCTGCGTTCCAATGGTAGTGGGTGATGCCCAACTCTTCGCACCGCATGGCCACAGCAATGGCCTCATCTCTCGCCCTGGCGGGCTCCTGGCAGTAGTGGTAGCCCCAGCCATGCACATCAATCGGGGAGCCTCTTAGCTTGGACATGATGGACTCGACGCCTTTGTGATCAAATGGCTTAGTCCCGTCCATAATCTTGACTGATACAGCATCGAAGTTGGCGAGAGAATCCTCCCACCCATCTGCTAGCTGAGACTCACGCCAAATAGTCAATATAAACGTGGGTCTCCAGACCTCCTCAGACTTGTTACAGTCCTCTTCAATGCGTCTGGCGAGGTGGGAGATGAAACTGTTAAGGAATGAATTTGCCATGATGCTACCTGTTTAGGAATGAGTTCATAAGCCTTGTGGCAAAGTCCACCCCGGATGTGCCGCCCAGATCAATCGCAGGTCGCCTGGGTGCCCTGTTGTCCTCTCGCACCTGATAAAGCATGGCCTCATCATAGTACGGGTGGTCATAGTCATCCTTCTTTACGTAGGGGAATATGTTTATCCTGAGTGCCGCCTTTACATCGGGCTCCCCTCCAACTCCAACGGGGACAATCATGTCCTCGAACCCAATGGTTGAATCCTTTGGGAGCATAGTCCGAAGCCAATTCTTCAGCATCTGGTGGCTTCCGCCTGAAGCGGTGTTTGACTCGACAGCAATTTTGGCATTCCGGCTTCGCTCTTCTGCGACAAATGGGTCAGTTGCAACTCCTACTGGCTCGCCAGCCAGAAATGTGTCCCACCCATCAACAACCCCATCGCTATTGAGGTCTCCAGCCAGTGGAGATCCCTCTGCCCATGAGGGGTCATCATCGCCATATGAATCCGCCAAGTCCTCATATGAGGGCATAGCGCGGTATGACTCTGTCACCTCGTCGCCTGGTCCAAATGTGATCGTTCTTGGCCCACGATTGTACGGCTCGTCAGACGTTAGGCGAGACAATATTGCCTCCATCTCAGCCTTTATCTTTGGATCAACCTTTCCAGCGTCAATAGCCTCATCTTCGGCATACACATCTACAATGGCCTGAGAACCCTTTCCTGTTGTGCGAGGAGGCATGGGGACCTACTTTTTTACTGGGGATGTCGTCTGCTCTGCGGGGCGCTTTATGGGAGCCCAATCAATAGTGCCATCATCCTTTAATGGTACAGACTTATCCGCCGGTTCTTTCTTCTCATTGGGCGGAACCTCTTCAGGTTTCTCTCCGCTCTCATCACTCTCGGAGGGGGTAGGCGGTTCCTCTTGCGCTGGACCGCCAGGGGGCGACGATACAAAGGCCAGCCTCTCCTCATTGGTCTTCACCCTCATGTGGATCCAGTTCACCTTATCCCTAAGATCAACCAATGCCTGATAACTAGAGTCCTCTGCCTGCTGACAAAACACACCAATAGACTCAGTCGCAGTCTTGTTCTCAGAGTAACCCGTGAGAATAGCACCGACAGCAGCCAGAAGAGTCACCCAGATAGGGCCTGGGTTGGAGGCCACATCCTTGATGGTCATTTCTTCTTCTTAGTCGCTGGCTTCTTCTTGACAACAGCCTTCTTAACCGGAGCCTTCTTGGCCACTGGCTTGGGGGCTGGAGGAGATACCTTGGGAGCCGCAGGCTTCTTATCAGCAGCCTTCTGCTGGTTAAGCACTGTGGACACCACAGAGGCAAGGTCAACGAGTTGACCCTGGAGGGTGGCGACCTTCTTCTCCAAAGAAGAGACCTTCTTCTCCATCTCAGACAAGTCAACCACCAAACATGATGGCTTGCCACTAGGCATTCCGTCGCTTCTCATAAGTGCTCCTACTACGGAAGTGAGATTGTGGGCGCAGTGCCATCAATAATATCGCCGTAATTCCATGCGGTGACAAAGCAAAGAAGCCCTGTCGGGGTTGCAGCAAGTGTGTCCACGCGGAACCTGATGTAGGTGATGGGGCCATACACCTCTTCACCACCGATCCCACCAAATGTGAAATCAGCAGCCGCAGAAGCGACAATAAGCTCCTCCACACCGCTCGGACGCCCAACATAGACACTCACGCGAGAGCCGTTCCAGCCGTAAGGCGCTGCACCTGTCGCGTCATCAACCTGCACCATCCAATTGGTCTTGCTGTTCCATCCAATGTAATCGAGGTTCCCGAAGAAACACTCGTCAGCAGTCGGCTGCGTACCCTTCGCCGCACCGGGGGGGAAGTACACGCTAGTCCCAGCAGCGGTGTTGAGGTTGTTCTCTGTACCGTCGCCCCAGTTTCCATCACCAAGGTTGGATACTAGGACTCTTTGGTGATTGAAGGCCATGTCTAGTACCCGCCTTTACCCTTCTTTGGATTGCTGTTCTTTGCTTTCTTCTTGCCACCGCCCTTGCCAGCAGAACTGGTGGAGGGAGGGGTAGACTTGGAATCAGACGCCTTGGCAGAGTCTGTCAACTTTGTGTGCGAGTAGCCTGGAAGGCTGAAGTCTTGTCCGTAGTCAGGCATCTTGTTCTCCTAATTGTTATTGCGGTCCACCTGCCGCCTCTTCAAACAGGTACGGGATTGCGGCCTCTCCGCTTCCTCCGATTCCGATCTCCTGCGCTATTGCACCAATACCCCGGAGCGCCTTCTGCATGGACTCTCTCTGCTCGTGAGAGTCGAAGGCTCTTCTCTCCCGCTCTGACAGGTCACTTCTTTCCGCGCCCTTCTGGATGCGCAACAGCGCGCTGTTAAGTGCCATACCATCGACATCCTCCAACAATGTGTACATCTTTGGCAACCACTCTCTATAATTGAGTATTATTTTGGCGTTTTTCTCCGACTTGATTCCGCGCTTTATGTGCTTGCTGTTTTCATAGACCCATTTAAGATCATTCAGTCTATCCTGTTGCGGGAATGCTTCTCCACTATTCTCCCGCGTCCAATCCAGGCGGTCATCATTGAGTGAATGATACTCTTTTATTAGAGCGTTGAGGGCAAACTCGACGTTCCTCTCCGCATCTAGAAGGGCCTTATTCCTGTCAACAATCGTCTCCTTTACCCCGGTGAAGGTTGACACCCTCTCGACCATCTTACCCCTCTGCCCACCAACACTCTCGCCCAAAATAGCACTTGCTAGCTTGGCACCAGACCGGTAGGCAGACGGCAATACCGGATCGAATACCTTTGCGGCATGTCGAGTAAAGCTCTCAATTGTCGAGTCCGCTGGATTCCTGAACCCCTCCTCCTCCAACTCCCTATCTATCTTTTTTGCCCTATGTGGGTGCATCGCATTGGCCATTACCTCTCCCCATGGGGCAGTACCGCCAGTGAATGCGCTGATCATTGCGAGAGACTTTAGCAGCGGGGAATCCACCTGGCGAGCCCCCCTCTCCCCATCCGCCAATTGCCTCCACCAAAACTGCCATAAGCCAATATCAACAGCCTTTGGCCCACTCTCCATGAGAGACAGGTCTCTTTCCCCGATGAGTTTTCCGGGGTCAACCGAGCGAGAGCGACTGCCCCTCCTGCGGAGAGTTTCCTGCGAACCAATGGTCGGAAGAAGAACCTTGTTGTCATCTAACATCAGGCTAAGTATCTCTTCCTTGTCGTAGTTAATCATGGCAGAAACTGCGTGTGAATAAGCCTGTAGTAGGTTTGTGGCGACAAACCCGCGACCAGGGTGGTCTGCCATAAACTCAAGGGCCTTGGACGCGGCCTTTGCTGCGAACACGATGAACGGAGAGGAGAGGATTGCACCGCTAGCATTGTTCCTGAGCAGGTTTATCATGGGGGCAACGTCATCGTAGGCCATAAATGCCTTGTCTGCCGCCTTGATGGCCTCTTTTACGGAATAATGGTGGTCTTTTACAAGCTGTAGAATATAGCTGAGTTTGGCGGTGTCGTCGATTATGCCGTACTCCTCCACCATCCATCGCTTCGCCTCAGACGCCTTACGCCCAATCCTGTCAGCAGTTGACGCAGTCCTCGTTCCCTCAAGCCCACCCCTGCCTGTCCAATCACCAAGGGGCGACCTCTGCTCGTGCATGCGTAATTGACGGAGAAATGCTTCTTCCGGGGCTATCCCCTCACCAATCACACGGCTCTTCTTGGCCCTTCTGGCCTTGGTCGCCCCGGCACCATACCAGAGCATGTCTCCAAACCGCTGCACCTTTTCCGGGGAAACCCCGGCCTCAAGCAGCCCGTCAGTCAATCCCGCAGACATCTCAGACATCTGCAAGTCCATCTTCATGAACGCTTCCGCAGTCTGGAACTCAGTCGCCGCTGCCGTGGCCTTTCCGTAGCCGTTCTGCCGGATCTCCATATAGAGAGGGTCAATAATTCCGCGCTCATAGAAGTCCTTGATCATGCGGTTGGCAGATTTATTGTGTCGCTGATTCCACGGGATATCGGCCATCAAGCCCATCATCCACCTATTGGAAAAATAGTTGCGCAATAACGTCCCGCCAATCGGGTCAAAGACAAGGCCCAGCTTAATATTCTGGTGCGCTCTTGATAGCCCACTCTTCATGGACTCAAACATCTTTGCCTGCTCGTATATATGCTTACGGATTGCCTTGTGAATGACGAACTCATTACTAAGCTCGTCCCAAACCTTTGGGCCGCCTATGTCGGCAAAGCCCTCGCCTGGGTTCACATATTGGTCATGCAATCTCTGCATCCTCTCGGCAGACAATCTGGCCCCGCTAGAGTCACGGCCAAAGACGGCCTCCGCATCCTTTGCTGCATCCCTCTTTAGAGAGTGCCACTCGGAATGTGTTAGCAGCATTCCAGACTCTCGCATTCCAACAATCAACTTCTGGTGGGCAAGGGCAGACCCCATATCAAGTGAAGCCTTCGATGCAGCCTCTCTCAAGTCCCACAAGCCCCACTCTATCTTCTCGTCGTATGTCAGATACTTGTCCCAAATGCGGGAGTTGTAATACCGCTCAACAACTGCTGGCGGGCCACCACCAACCCCAAACTGCTTTCTAAACGCAGCGCCAGAAGTTGGACTGTTCCACAACTCGACAATCTCAGACAATCCAAGCTCTGGCTGCAACTGAAGCAGCCTCTCCCTGGATGCGGGTAGAACTCCAATGCCATCTAACTCCTCAGTGATTGGCCCAATGTTCCAATCCTCCAAGCGCTTTTTCAGTCTCTTGGTTGTGAAATGATTTGGGTACTTTCTTATGGTTGATATTGATATCTCACGAGTGCCGCCACCGGGCGCAACACGTCCTAGCATCACGTCCATTCCAGCCGCTGTACCGCCTGGGCCGTCGAGAGAGCTTGGGTCGATACCCGTTTTCGCCATCTTGTGAAGCGTGTCAACCAGGAAAGAGAACGCCCCACGAGGGTCATAGAAATCAGACATCCAATTGGAGGCCATCTTGATGATGTTGGCCTTTGATGCATTGAGTAGCGGGTCAAGCCTCGCCACATCGCCGCTTCCGAGGGTTAGTCTCATCCCCTCTGGGCTCGTTGCTAGCTGTATCGCTGAGTCAAAGAACGCCGTATCCAATGGCGCAGTGAGCCTATTCGCAATGAGGAGGATGCTTTTTTGCTGGTCTGTCAGATCACTCCATTGCATCCCCTCTTTGTGGCGATACTCAAATCCACGAACACCCCTCTGAGCCCTTTGGATGGTTATCTCCCCAAAACGAACCATATCTTGCAGGGCATCAACAGTTATTCGCCTTCCCTCAAAGTTCGCGTACTTGTCCGCAAAGTCGGTCAACCTTGTTTTGTTCCCGTTTGCGTCCTCTATGATGAACTCTTTCTCCCACCTTTTCGTGGCATCCACAACCCGGTTTGCATACTTATCTGTAAATATAAACTGCTTGTCAGACGCTCCGACTATTTGCCACCCATCTGACGCATACTGCCCCGCATATCCGGTATCCTTGAATGGCGCATCGAGGGCTTCTGTTAGCAGTTGGATGTCTTTGTTTGTAAACGTAACATTCTCCCCTGCAAGCTCTCTCAGTACCGGAGAAATCCTTTCGTTCAGTATCCCGCCTACCCTTCCAGCCGTTGCCAGTTCGTGAAAGTTTGTATACCCCAGCTTTGCGCTTGGCCCGCTGAAGAACCAGATGACATTGTCCCAAAACCCTGAAAGCCCATCTGCGCTGTCAACGCGGCCTTCATATTTCTTTCGCAGCCGATTTCCCGCGAAATCAAGCAGTGTTACAGGGGCTTTGACAAAGGCAAATGGGCGCTCCATGAACTCTGACAGGGCGTATATGTTGGCCCTCTTGCTCCCTGTTTCATACGGGCTCTTTTTGTGCCCAGAGATTATATCCAGGCCAGACCTGTCTAAGAATACGCTGGCAATTCGGTGCCACATTGGACGCACATCCGCTTCAAACGAAGGCGCATATCCCGCCGTCCTGGACTCCCTCCCTGACAAAGCGGACTCTGTTTCCCTGATGTTCTTTGCGCTCTCCTCGCTTATCTTCCTCTTTGCTTTTGCTGGAGTAGTCCCTGCCACAACCTTTGCGGCAGAGAAGGGGGTCTTTGGGATAGTGACGGGTTTGGGGTGAAGGGTGTTCCCTGATAGCGCGAGCGACGATGCCTCCGCTGCGCTAAATCCAATCTGCTCATAGATGGAGGCATCTGATATGCCCGCCCTGATCATAGACTCCGCTCGCTGCTCCCTTGAATTCTTGACAAGCCATTGCACAGGCGTCAACCCATCCCTCGTGGCAGCGTCCGTCAGGGCCTTGTTGTACTCACTGGCATAATCAACCGCACCCTTACCGCCAGACCTGTTCTTCATCGCCCTCCACGCCAGATACTGCGATGTGTCCGGGTAGGCCCCCCAATCCGCCCAATCACCAGCAGTGTCCCATGTTCTCCTGCTACTCATATATTCAAAGGTGGCAAAGTCGCCAAGCCCGCGAGCAACTAACTCTGACGCCCTCATTTGTGGTGTTAGGTTTGCGCGATAAGCTGCCAAGTCTGCAACATCCAGCACTCCAGCATTGTCTGGGATGTTTGTCGCCTCAGAAAGGTTGACAAAACCCTTCTCTAACGCAATGCGCGCCTCTGCCATATCAAGAGACCTGGCTACATCCTCGCCAACAACGGCCACCGGGTCTACCAAGAATTTATCGCCACCCCCAGCCTCTCGGGCTGCGCGGAACTCTTTTAGGGAGAGTTGCGCGGGGGTTGATGGGGTCTCTCCAGCTACAAATCCCTCGTCAATGAACATCTTTTGAATATCCCCAATGGGGCTAAAGACGTCCATGTTCTTCATTTGATTTGCAACGCTGAGAATTTTATCCGCTGAAATGCCAATTGATGGATCGTACAGGTAGCCAGTGGGCTCAACTCCTGTATTCTCAATTCTCTCTTGGGTTTTCTTCGCTCTACCGGCGATTGACTTCATGTACTGCGCCAGCACACCTCTTCTGATGTAGAGGGTCAGGTTCTCTCGTGTAACGCCCCCCTTGCCAAACTCAAATACGGAGCGGAAAAGGGTGTCGCCGGGTCGCCCTTCGCTGTGGCGGGCTGTCACCTCAACGCCACCATCAATCCGCCTAATCTCAACATCAAGGGTGGGTGCGCCGACACTTCTTCTCTGGCCCAGGTCAAATATAGGCAGGCTTTCTCGGAACACCCCTGGCTGTTGCCCAGGCTCGCCGGATGTGATGCGCGTTGTCGTTGGATCGGGAGGGTCTGTGGTCCGAAACCATTTGCGATTGCGGCCCCTTTCAACGATTGTAGCGTCACCGAATATTCGCTCGCTAGCTGTTGGCCCACCTCTCGTCTCGGTTCGCGGGAGCAGTGTCCAATCATCTTTGATTGTCGCTTTTGATGGGTCTACAACCTCGTGGATGACACCCTTTGAGTCCTCATACAAATAGAGGCTGTCCCTGGCCTCGCCTAGCCATCCCGAAACCCTCTCGGCGCTAACGGCATCTCCGACAAGGTTTAACGCATCAGTGACACCCTCCACCGCGAGATCATCCTTGACCTCATCTCTCCTGCTACGCGCAAGCATGTTGCGAGGGGAATCCACCCGCGAGACCTCAGAGGATATCTCATCAACAGCAGACGCTACCGCGTTGTTATTTTGACCCCTCCTTTCTGCCGCTGTGCGTATAGCGGCACCCTGTTCAAGAACTGGGGTTGTAATGACGGCCTCGATGTCAACGTCGCCCCGCCTATCGCTTGCTGCCTTCCTTGGATCCATTGGATCTTCAGGGGCCAAAGGAAGACCTGTGTCTGTATCCACAACCACACGACCCTCTTCCCTGGCAGCGGAAACATTCTCCCTGTGCAATTCCTTTGACTTATTGGTGGCAGATGACTCCAAGTCGGCAACGAGGAACCTCTCTTCAAGGGCGGAGTGCAATTCTGACATCTTCTCTCTCAGCTTGATGTCATACACAACCCCTTCATGGACAGACTCCCTGAACTCATTTGCCGCCTTCCCCGTTTTCGAGCCATCGCGAGAGCCCTGCATTATCTCCTTTTGCTTGGAGAAAGCATCAGCCCTGTTCCTCAGAAGAGAGGCAAGCTCTACTGTCCACGAGTATGGCATTATTGACGTGTCTAACTTATCAAGCTCTGCGAGCAGTTCGTTGTCCTTGGATGGTCGGCCCTTCCTGTCCCTCTTCCACTCCATCAATCTGGTTCTATCGGAAAACCCCCGAGGGTGGCTCGGCCCTGTCGGCATCTCAGTTGGCCGTGGAGCCGCATCATGGGCTTCTTTTGCGTACCTAGACGCCATCTTTGGATCTGGTAGAGCGGTAGCAAGGGCGACCCTGCCCGCATGAGATATGCCGCCTGAAATGGCGTCGTATGCCCCAGAGTACGTATCCCCGCTAAGGAGAGCCCTCCCGCCACCAACTAGGGCGTCTCTCCCCCCAGCCAGGGCGTCCCTGCCCATGGAGGAGGCACGTAGTGCGTAATCAGTAGCCCTCGCTAGCAAAGGAGCAGGACCAGACCCCATCAACTGCGGAAGCTCTGGCGCATAAGGAGCCTCCGGAACCCTGTCCGAAATCCTCTCCGCGACCCCAGGCTTCGCGCCTAGTATCTCTGCCGCCAATAACTTGTCCGCAGAAACACCATCCTGAATGGATTTCTTCAAACCATTGAGGCTCGGGAACATGGCCCACATCATTGCCTCTGGGGCCATTAAAGCGCCCTTCAACGCCTTACCACCAAGCCCAGACATGCCCCACAAATCAATTATGGTAAGACCGGGGTGGTCCCTAAACATGTCCTGGCCATCTTGGACAAATTTATCCCACTCGGATGGAGTCTCATACGGCTTAACACCGCCTCCCCACGAGGCCCCATAACCAATAATCGCAGCGACTGCTTTCGCCGTGTTCACCGGCATCTCTGTCGCCATGTACTCGGCCTGAAGCTCAAGGAACTTTAAGAATGCACTTCCGTACATCCCCTCTTTGTAGACGCCCATTACGTCGCCATACAATCCAAGCGCTGAGTTTGGGCTGGCCTGAAGTGCTGGGCCAAGGGCCCCCTCTTCCGCCATCTTCATAATGTTTGCCTGGTTGTACCTCTCCAGGCGCATCTCCACTTCTTTCGCAATCCGCAAATCCTCAGACTCGCTACGCATCCCTCCCTTCGTTATGATGCCAGCCCTGCTGCCGAATTTACGCGGGTCTTCCTCAAACATCTCTGCAAGTATGCGACGCTCTGTGTCTGACTTCCCGATCATGTTTGGCGGGAGATTCTGACCCTCCGGGGCTGTGACTCGCCACTGAGAGTTCACGTACCCTCGGATGTAGTCAAATAGCTTCTCTTCATCTCCACCGGAAGCCCTCTCCGCATCCCTGAGAGCCTTCATTATGTCAGCGAATGGTATCCCAGTTCTTCTCGAAATCCTTCCGACCATATCAAATGCGGTGCCGATCTCTTTGGCAACACTTGCAGCAGACTGCTCTCGGATTCGCTTCACATCCCCGCGAGTGGGGACGATGCTTTGGGCCATGGATGTTTTTGGATACTTGGCAGAGTTTAGCGAATTGATCGCCCACACCCCATCAATTGCACTCAGCACTTCCTTTTCTTCTGGAGAGTTCCCCTCGCCAGGTATTGGGCTTCGGGAGTTTAGCGCCCAATTCTCCAGGTCTGTCCCGATTGTTTCCGCAGAACCGGCCATGAATGTTGGCAGGAATGTCACCCCAACCGTCAATTCTGTCATCAGCTTAGTGATCCACCATGACTCAGGATCCGCTATGCTTACTTCCCCAATCTGCACAGATGAGAGGCTTTTTTGCCGGTCTGCCTGCTCAAGGGAATTGATGAACTTCTTTCTAAGAACACCCTTTAAGCGCAACTGATCGGCCAGCCCATCGGCGGTAACAAGCCCAGCGCCAACAAATTTTTCAGGGTCTTCGTAGTCTGGATTTTCGGAACGCCGAGCAAGATCAGGGTCTAGAACAAGCGATGGCAATTGATCACCAGGAACGCCATCACCCTCTTCCTGGGTCGGCCTGGAAGCATCAACAAGGCCCCGCATCCATTGGTATCCAGGACTGCCAGCATCGTCCCCAGAAAGCAACTGGGTCTGGGTCATGGGGAATCCAACATGAAACCCCTTGCTCTCAAGAGAATCTCTCAAGTGCCTTGGGAATAGGAGGGACTTTCTGCTGTAAATGCCATCCTGCACGAGCCTGTTCGCAAGGGTGTCCAGCGTCCCTGCCTTACTCCCCCAATCCGCAGAATCAAAGCTATCACCCCTGACGAGATCAAATGCCTCTCCAATTGGATAACTGGACACAATTTCTGTCATTGGGACAGGGGTCTCATTCCCAAAGATTGGATCGTCATGGGTTGGTGCTGGAGTCGGTGTGGACGGGCGAGTGGGCGCAGGAGATGGGGCTCCTACTGCCACATCGGAAAACAAATCCACACGACCAGTTGAATCGGTGATGCGCTCAGGGGCAGTGGGTGGGTTTTGCGACAATTCACTGCCGACCGCCACATCAGAAAATAAGTCCTTACCAGACGGCATTGAGAATCTCCCACGTCACATTTTGCTACATATTGAAGCGGATCCATTCAAGCATAATAGAAGCGTCTCCATTGCCATTAGCAGCCTCTTCCGAAAGCTGCCTGAAGAATTCGACCTTATGCGCCCTCGACATTCCAGAGACTTTATCAAGCAGGACGTCTTTGGCAACGACCTGTTCTGGGTTTTCTGGAATGGGCCACGCTATGTATGGATTTCCAAGCATAAAATCAT